>Ga0194133_10006814_pt1 | contig 13903 bp, 3 predicted proteins | sample TA2KigOf40mmetaG_FD_155448 | JGI IMG/M metagenome (GOLD analysis project Ga0194133, IMG submission 155448) | Freshwater microbial communities from Lake Tanganyika, Tanzania - TA2015055 Kigoma Offshore 40m | ecosystem: Environmental > Aquatic > Freshwater > Lake | place: Tanzania: Lake Tanganyika...
TACATAAATACATACATACATACATACATACATACATACATACATACATACATACATACATACATACATACATACATACATACATACATACATATATACATAAGTATGTACTTATATACATATATGCAAAACAGACTGTGAAAGTAAGATTCAGAATATTTCTAATCTGAATAAAAAATTACTAACTGTAAGCTAATGTTAATTTCATGCACTTACATATCCAACTGTGCCCAAGGCAATGCTGTTCTGATGATCTGAAAAAAGAAACAGTTTGTTTTTTCAAAATGGTAAAACTGTTCACAAATCTCCATGTATTTTAGTACCTGAAATGAAAGGTAATTTCTGGTCATAAAAAGCAGATTGGCTAACTCCAAAGTTTTGTACTCCAACGCAATTTACAACTGACTGGTTTTGCGGCTGGTGTTGTCCATCAAGATTGTACATTGGTAGATTCAGAGAGGTCATAGTGTAACTTGAGGTAGGAGGCATTTGAAATTCAAGCATTGAGTTTGAGAGGGTTTGTGTTTCTTCTTTGGAGTCGCGCTTGAGGGCCGTTGATGCAAGGGCTTCTAGCTTTTCTTTTGAAAGGGGATCTGCCTTAACAGATAGCGTGGGACCTCCTGTCCCAGGAACATAGTCAAGCGGTGTGTAAAGGTTTCCTGTTTGGTCTATTACTGAACCATCAGATCTAAACTGTAAGTGGCAAAAAGCTGGATTCACGAACAAACCATTGCACTCACGAACAGCTGCAAGTGCTTGGTTTTTGGATTTTGCTGTCCATTCGGGACTTCCTGAGGGGCAAAAAAATGGTGAGGGCTGTTGGGGTATAAAAGCGATCCCTTCAATGGCCTGAGTTGAAAAAGTTGAATTTGGTTGGAGAATTTCATGAGGAAGATCATTGCTCCAGCCATTCCCATAATATGAACGGTCTAGGTCCAAGCTTTGTAGAGGGTGGCTTGAATGATAGATCATCTCAGTTTCAGCACCATTTAATGATTGGTTGATTTTATTTTTGGGAACTTCCCTAGGCTGTTTTTGAGTAATCTCAAAGTAAGGATCTTCTTGTGAATCACTTCTCCAGTGGCTCCTCTTTCCTTCCTCGAGTTTAGCAACGACCATCAGTTCAGAAAATTTGCAACCTGCACAAAGCATGACTTTCAGCATTTCAACATCTTTTGAGCATATAAATAAAGAGACAAAAAAGCCTAATCTGGATATGGCTGAGAGGAAAGGTTAAGAAGAGTTGTTTAGGTATAATAAAAAAGATATGATAACCAAAAATTCTTTTGAAAAAAAATAAATTAAATTTAGGTTTTCTGTTCAAGGTAACATGACATGAAAATACTTCCTTACTTATTTTTAGAAAAAGTCATAAATTATGGTTAATATTTTTACTTTTTTGAAATTATGAAATTCCTTTTACCCATTGATCTAGGTCAACTCCAAGAAGGAAAAAATATTATTAAACTGTGTGATTAGAAAGGCCAAATGAAAGTGAATTGAAATACTGATGACAACCAAAACCACACGACTCCTTGGTAAACTGTCATTTTTTAGTGATGTGGCAGAATTTTAACTTTAGACCAGCTTTTGAAATCTTTCACTTTCAAATCTTAATTAAGACAACCCTTTTTATTATAAAGTATTTTATATATGTAGAAGTTCTAACATCAAATGTGGTTGTAAATGGGTGGGGAACTCAGCAATATGGTTCTCCAGCGACGTCAAACAGGATTGGGAGGTAAAAAAGCAAAAGCAATTTTGTCCTCTGCAGACTGCAGGATTTATTATAGGATCAGTCAGGTGGTGTTCCCGAACATTCCTTTAAGTTTTTGTGGGAAATGTAATTTGATTCAAAGAGCTAAGGAAAGTAGTCACATGTGAAATTGAAAAAATAGTAGAAAAACAGAGCCTTTTTTAATAAAGAAAATTAACTAGCTTAATAATTGAAAGATAATGAAATATAAATCATCGGACCTGAGCTACTCATGAGTTTTTGGGTACAATTCGCAACATTTAGGCCCTTTTAAATAGTTCCAAAAACAATTTTATAATAAAACTAGCTGGCCTGCAGCCAGACTCCCTTGCGCTGTTTCAGGTTGGCCTCTAGCTGGCCAGGTACTCTCATCCCTTTGGGGAATTGCCTCCCTTTGCTGTTTTTTGGTTGGCCTGCATATGGGGGGATGGAGGCAGATGGGAGGGATGCTGGGGGGCACCGTTTCAAAAAGCCAGGCTGCGTTTTTTTGTAAATACGAAATAAAATTCATTCATAAAATTTCTTTAAAATTTGAACAAAAAATCCACTCAATAAAATTCATCAAATTTTTTGACCAATCCGATTCGTTTGTTTGTTTTGCGCTCGATCGATCAGATTATTTCATTTTTGTACACCCTTACAAACAGACACACAAAATTTCATTCTTATATATTTTTCGACCAAACATAGATTGCTATTAGTTTTTTTCAGCATTTGGTCTAGAATCAAAGGAAATAGTCAAAATTATATTCTTTTGAAGTTCTCCAGTGAATCATTGAAAATTGGAAGGATAAGAAAAGACATATAGCCTAATCCTAATTTTCTTTGATTGACTCAATTATTGCTTTTGATGTACCTGAAATATATTGTAAGCTAAAAACTTTTTTCTTGACCTTCAGCTATTATAAAAAACTATTTTTTCAATATTAAAATCTTTTAAAAAAACAAACAATTAAAATAAAACAAAAGTTTCTTATTGGTGTCTTTTTTTTTGCAAAAGTGAAAGACTTTCCTTGTATATAGAGCCTCAAAAATCATGCACATTTGAAATATTTTTGTTCAGGTTCTTTGGTAAAACCCTTACTCAAATCTTTTTTTAAGAATCCATTGAGATTTTCTTGATAAAGAGATATACACAAGTATGGCATGTAAGTTTTTTTCAGTCTATTCCTTAACAAATCTTGTCTTTTATATGTCCTGCACACCTTGTAAAAGAAAGATGGCAAGGAGTACTTTTTTCAATTGCTGTTTCAACTTCAATCATTGGTGAAAACGTTTGATCCATTGATGCAGAAAAAGCTTTCTCCTAATGTATCAACTCGTTGTCGGCTTCTAGGTTGAGATTAAAGCTCTCACTTTGCTTTTTACCTTAGCTGATACAATTACTGATAAGCAAATGCAACCTAACATTATCTAAGCACATTATACTACACTTTCCAACATTAACCTTCTCCTCCCTATCTACTTTTCCAGCCAAAGAGAAAAATTGTTATTTTAAGTGGTATCAACAAATGGCAGCTCTTTGCAATGAAAGATCAAACTGTAATGGTTTCAAATCACAAAAACTCCGAATAATAAAAATAACTACGTCGAGAGTCAGGGTTTGACACCAACCCAGGGTAACCAACAACAAAGAATATGTATATAAAAATAAAACCACCTGGTGTGCCTAAAAATGACCAAAAAAGTCACAACTAGCATTTAAAATGTTAAAAAAATATAGAAACAAGAAAAACAGTCTACGTGCTAACATCATGCTTTGGGTGGAGGGTCAGGTTAGGTTAGGTTAGAAATATAATAGCCCCTGCAGGGTTAGTTTATTGGGAGAAAATGCTTCATGGGAGGGGATCAAAAGCCCCATACCTTTTATAGAGGTGGAAACATGCTTTGGGGTTTGGTTGCGTCAGGCTAGGTTAGGTTTGGTAAGGTTACCAATATAATAACCCCTCCGGGGTTAGCTGAGGGGGAAATGCTTCGGTAAAAACCAACTAAGCACATTTCATCATTTTTCATACTCAAAGAATGGGGGAAAGGAAAATAGAATGCACAAAAATATTAAGGTCAGCTGCTTGGGCACTTTGGTCATCTCATGTTCCTGGTGGGTGAATTCTTATTCTAAGAAATCACGTGCTGGGCGATTTCACATGGAGTCGGGGAAAAGTGCCCTGCCAGGTTAGGTACTAGGTCAGTTTCAGTAAGGTTAGCAATAAAATTGCCCGTTAGATCAGGTGAAGGGGTAAAAGTGCTCTGCAGGGTCAGGTTAGGTTAGGTTAGGTGAAGGGGGGAAAGTGCCTTGCAGGGTTAGGTTATCGGGGGTGGGAAAAGTGCCCTGCAGGGTTAGACGGTAGCGTAGGTCAACTGTTATAGCAGACAAACTGGTAGTGTAGCTGAACTGGTAGGGTATAGAAGACAAACTGGTAGACACAAACAGTCTGTTTTATATAGATAGGTAGATTAAACGTGAAAATTTTACATGAATTTGATATCGACTGACTAAATTTCAAAATATTTTTTCATTATCAGTAACGGTTGCTCAGGCTCAAACTATCATGACAAACATTTTCATAAGTCATGGTTGGAAGATTAGAAAACTTTTAAACCCCTCCTTACAGTTTTAAACTTTGTGATTCTATTCGTCTTGATTTAGGAATATTGTAAACAAAATTTACTCATTTTAAGACTTTGTGTAAAAAATATTATATTTTTTGTCAAATGCAAATAGACTGTAAGAAGACCCTAGTTGTTGAAACAATTAAACTTAAAGTGCCTAGTGATTTCATTTACTTTTAAAAGATTTTCACACGAAAAGTAAAAGGAATTCTAAAATTCCTTCTTAAAAAGGACTTTTGGTTCAAAACAAGGGCAACAAAAGTTCTGTAATTCATTTTTGTTTCCCTGCGAATTATTCAATTATCAATGTTCTTTCATATCCCTAACGATGTTCAGATTGTTTAAATTTTCCTGTTAATGCATTTAATGCCTATGAGGAAATAAAACTTATTCTATCCTTGCTTATCACAAAACTATAAATTTTATGTGAAATCTTAAACTTTATTTTCACCCATATAGTCTACTGTCCTTTATTTTGTGTTTTTCTTTTTCCGACCTGTTGCCACGTCCAAACGTATAAAATTGCATGCAATCCAACTTTCAGACTCTCTCTCACCCCCCCCCCTACAAAGCGACTTGTCCATTTTGCTTTTGATGGAAATAAGTCTCCTTTCCACACTCGAGAATGGAAATTCTGATAACAATTTATGCTCAAAGTAGTTCAAGGAAATAGAACATCCTAAGATAGCGAAAGGAACATTTTATACATATTTACAAGACATCACTCTCTTGACAAAAACCAAATTTGTTAAAAATGAATTTCAATCCTTGATGATACAGTTTACTGCTCTCAAGCACCTGAACCTTTGCTCACCTAGTTGTTAAAGATCTTAGGACTTTGGGCAAAGGAATCAGGTGAAAAGAACAGCAGAATGTTGGTTGTCTTCAAGATGAAGCACTGTTTGAGACAAATCACACAATTGAATAGGGATCTTGAAACATAATTTTGAGAAAGACAGTGGCGGTTGTAATCATTAAAAATAGAATTTTGGAAAAGCACTTTTCTTGAATATTTATCCAGTATTTTGTTTTGAAAGTTTGTAGCTTTTTCTTAGGGCAAAAAATTTTGTTTTGACAGGGGGGGGGAAGGAAAAGTTCAGAATAAAAATGAATAGATTTAAATCATGCCCAGAATCAAAATCACTTATTTAAAGTAAGCGTAAGGGCATTAGTTGAATAACTCGTTCAGTTTTGAGCTTCAATTTTTCAGTTTCAAACTCAAAGTGAAGAAAAAACAACTTTAGGAGTATCAATTCCTAGCACTTCATTACACTTTGTTCTTTGACAATAGTTACTTATTTTCAAAAACACTTATCCTTCCCATCTTAGTTTCGAGGAAATCATTCTAAAACTCCAAATTAATTCTCATACAAAAACGGCTGAACTAGGCACCTTTCTCTGACAGACTAAACATTGAAGAGAATGGAATAGTGAGTTGAAGGAATTGAGAGAGAAGAAGCGGGGCAGATTCAACATGAAAGCAAGAGACTTTGGCTCAAGAAACAATACCATAAAATTATAAGGTTTATAAAGTAATTATTATTAACAGGCAATAAATGAATTATGGTTGAGATTTTAAGTTATCGATACATTCATCAACATGAAAAGTTTTAAATCAGCATTTTTGTATTTCAAGGATCCGTAAAGATAAAATCTTCTGTAAGTTAAGTAACTTCGGTTTTCGGTTCATTTCAAAAAATAACAAAGTTTTGAAGGTTATTTCTTAAACCTTTCCAGTCAAAGAAGTTAACTAAATAATGATTTTTAATGGGCTAATTTTATATTCGATCAGCATGAGGAGAATTTTTTTTTGAAAACTGGTGAAGAATTCACAAACGATGTGCCCTAGTCAATGTTTTAAGAATTATGACCAAGTGGAAATGGTTAGCCGGGACTGTAAAAGGCCAGAAAGCAACCGGTTGTATGTATATAGGATATAAACATCTATGGAAAAGCGAGAGCTCCTGGCAATGACTTTTAAAGGCAACTGAAGAAGGTAGTGGGAAGTACATATTGTCTTTTTGTGATCAGCCATTACCTTTGTTTTCCTTGCAAGTTACCTACCGACTTTTTCATAAAGACGTTTGGCAATTCTTTTAAAAAGATAAACTTGGCAATTATTACATTTTTACTTAAGACCTTTATTATCAAATAAATCATGAAATAAGATTCAGAAGTCAATAAACCCTGATCCATGGGAAAGCCTGAATTTTATTGTTTTAATAGACGATAGTGTCTCAATAAGGATTGATCGATTGTGCAGATAGCAAAATAAGTGGCCGTGCATTTTTGCCAATTTACCAAAACAATATTATGTTAAGAGATTGAGAAAAAAGAGATGTTTACTTACATTAGGGCTTGGGTTCGTTCAGGTTTGGTTGACCCCATTGACCCTCGTTGAACCCCATGTTGCTGTGTGACCAATTTACCCCCAGAGACCCAATTGACATATGTTGACCCCCAATAGCAGCCATTGACTCCAATTGGCCCCTGCTGACCTCCATTGACCCCTGTTGAACCCCGTTGGCCGCCCTTGACCCTTATTGAATCCAGTTGACAGCCTTTTACCCCAATTAGCCATGTTGGATGTTGACAAATGCCCGTTAACCCTCATAGGATACCATTGACCCCCATTGATCCCTATAGACCCCTTTAGGCAGCCATTGACATCCCTTGATCTCATTGACATTCGTTGACCTGATTGATCCCTATTGACTCTTGTTGACCCCCAGCGACCACCAGTGACCCCCTTTACCCCCATCCACCTCTGTTGACCCCAATAAGTCCCAATTGACCCCTGTATTACTTGTGAGAGCTAGCTTAGTAATGTTCAAGTTGTACAACCTAGCTTAGTCTGCTCTCAAGTCATATGACTGGTAAGACCTAGCTTATAGTCTGCTCTCAAGTTATATACGATCGAGCTTAGTTTGTTTGGAGTCGTACTACTTGTACAAACTAGCTTAGTCAAACTTCAATAGTCATTTTACTTGTATGAACTAGTTTAGTTGGGTCATGTTGTATTAATGTACGACCTAGCTTAGTCACCTCCTAGTAGTTGTATTACTTAGCTTACTCATGCTTGAGTCATATTACTTGAACAACCTAGCTTAGTCGTGCTTGAGTTGCATTATTTTTTTAACATATTTTTAAAGTGCGCCTTTCAATATATTTTTAGTCATTTTTAAGGCACACTAGGTGGTTTTTAATTTTACCTATGTGACCAAGCTTAGTTGTGCTTAAGTAGTCGTATTACTTGTATGACTTAGCTTAGTCACGCTCGAGTAGTCGTATTACTTGTACAACCAACCTTAGTTGTGCTCAAGTAATTGTATTTCTTGTACCCCCTAGTTTAGTCTGCACTCAAGTCATATTACTTGTGCAAGCTAGCTTAAAGTTGCTAGAATTATATTACTTGTACATTTTAGCTTAGTCCCTCTTGAGTAGTATTAATTGTACAACTTAGCTTAGTTGTGCTTGAGTCATAATACTTGTATGACCTAGCTTAGTCCTGCAACAGTCAACATATTACTGGTACAACCAAGCTTTGTGCGCTTGAATGGCAACACGGCCTCAAAATTGCAGAAAAATCCTATCTCACTAATGCAACCTATTCTATGCTGAATTATGGATGTTTGCACTCTGAGTTTAAATTTAAAAATCTGGTTGGTAGATTTGGTGACATAGGCACATTCTGTATGCCAAATTTCAGCCCTCTAGCTTCAAAACTGTGAGAGGATATAGAGGTGACAGGCAGACAGACAAACATACATTTTTGTTAACTCGAGCCCTATTGGATAATCTAAACTCCCCCTCATTCTGCTTGCTTCGCTCAGGAGGGATAACTCAAAAAAAATAGGGATGATTTACTGAGACAGAAGTAAGTGTAAGTGATTGTAAGGCACAACTTCAAAAATAAATTGTCCGACATATTAAGTTTTAGGTATTAGACTACTCAGTGTCTGATTGTAAAATCTCAATTGTTTTAAATACAATTTCAGTAAAATTTTCTTAAAAATAACCATTCGATCTGGGAGAAAAAACGACTAGAGTAGAAAAATCAAAATTGGAGGTAGGCAAAAATAAATTCAAACACGCTTCTTTCTCAATCATGCTTGAAAGGTAATTGATGCTGAAATTGAGAAAGAAAGCACAAAGAGGAGCTCGAAGATTAGTGGTTTGCAATATTTTCCAAGAGAATTGTTTAAAAAAATTTTGTAGAATCTTATCAATGAGAAAAAACGATGCTTACTGCTTTAATTTATGGTTGGAGAAAGGACAAAAATAAGATTATTTTGTTTTGATTAAGAGGTCATTAAGGTCACTAAATTAACGTAGTTGAGAGCTCTGTTCACAGTGCAGCAAAATTTAAATCTTATAAGCTTATTTTATTTGATGCGGTTGACGAGGAGGTTCGATAAAAAATTTGACGAAATTCAACTAAATAAACATGATTCCTACTTGTAGATTCCATTCTAAGACCTCGTTTAATAGATGATATCTGACGAAGAGAGAGAAAAAAGTGGGGATGAATTTTAGAAAGCTAAACCAGACATTTGAATATAGGGAAAAGAATAAATCAAGGGAACGACTAGTCACCGGAAACCTTTAATAGAAACCAATATCGTTGAAGATCGTTAACATGATTATCGGCAAGGATACGAGATTTTGTTCGAGGAGGAAAGATTTATTCATTTCCCTGTCGAATTCTGAATCCTAATTTTAAAGCTCCATATCCTTACTTCAATAAAAATGTTTACATAAGATTGTATTTTTATTTTTAACATTACTTTGTCTTTGAAAATTTGTTCAATTTTTGGTTTAATCACTTTTCACCTATTTTTTGAAGTAACACTTTACTCAATATCTCCAATTATTGTCTAAGAAATAATGCATTTTTAACTGATTTAAAAGCTATTAAATATTTGGTTGTTTGAAATATCGAGTAACATTCTTAAAAAGCCTGCATTAGAAGAAGTCAAATTTGCCTTTTTTGAAATAAACGCTTTAATCTTTTTTTCGACGATTAGTTCTAGATCTGAATTTAAATTGGATTTCAAGGGAAAGTGCTTTTACAAGTATACAAAAGATGGCGCTGCTGATTTTAAGTCGTGGCTCCATCTATAATAACAAATCAAAGAAAGGAACGTTTATAAAATCAAGCCTTGAATTATTATAACGGTGTTTTGAACGACAAATTAATGTAAAAAAAGAGCAAATTCGAAATTGTGAAATCTATTCAAAGAAAAAGCATTGTTAGAATGTTCGAAAATCATTTCCCTTAACAAAATAAACAAATTTTTCTGTCAGAAATTTTGAAAATATTTGGTTTTCGAGTTGGAACGGACTTTAGTAAATTTGCTCAACTAATAAAAGTCAACAGACTTTCGATCTGGTCAAAATTTTAAAAGCATGCTGTTGCATGCCTTTTAAAAGACAAATTTACTTAAAATGAAGCTTTCATGTGAAAGTCAAGCTGCCAACTGCAATGTTGAAGTTTAGGTGACAATTTTCAAGTTCCTATGCCATAAAAATTATATCCCTCCAAACAAACTGATAGTCTATAGAGTTGCTTTCCAAAATCGGACTTTACCCAACTTGCCTTTGGCTCGCATAATATAATATAATATCCAGTACTTTTAGGTTTCATTTATTGAAATCTGTATTTGAAGTTTAAGTATGACCTCTAAAATTTGTGTTAGGTATCAAAATATCCTAACTAGAGATGGGCCCTGACCTGACTCGATCTTACTTTTGACCTGCAGTAAATAAGAGGCCGACCTGCTTTCAACCCGTGTACTTTTTGACCCGACCTGAAGAGATTTTTTTTGACCTGAAGGGAAAAAATTGAAAAATTTGATGTTCTTAGGGGAAATTCTCCCAATTCAAACCCAAACCACAAACCCGACCCGGGTCAAAAATTGACCCGGACCCATCACTAATCCTAACCAACAAAAGGGTGGTTTTCAATTGAATATGACTAAAAGTAATATTTAACAAGTATTCTAAATAGTTATCGGCGGTACCGAAAGTGAACAACAAAAATTTGAGCCCCATAGCAGAAAAGGCACATTCCCCAGAAAGTTGTTTTAGAGACTTTCAAAACTAAAGATAGATGTACCTAAATGAAACACCCACCAAAAATTTTTAAGTCTGAAATTTTTATTCTCGTACTCAAAATGTATTCTAGGAAAATGACTCAACCTGTGGAAAAAGTTGATAGCAATAACATGAGTTGCAGAATCGTATTGATCTCTCTCATTTTTGTTGAATAATAAGTTAAATCTATTTTTGGAAGTATTTATTTGCAAACACATAGAAATTTCATTAACACATATTGATGATGTAATTTTCGATGGGGCAGTGTACAAACGTCAAATATATTAGCGAACCAACCTTACTTTAACCACAATGAACTAATTTATTAATTAAACTTAGTAAACATCGGGTATTCAAATTTTCTTGGCTTATCAAACTTTACTTAAAAACTGCCTACTTTTCATTCATTTTATATGGATGATCCAAAAATGACATTTAACATTTAAGATAAGCCTAATATTAACCAGCTTATAGTTTTAAGGTTTTCCAACAGCAGGCAGGTCAGGTTTGATAAAATTTTTCTTTAAACTTTTCAATTTGTTAAAACTTGCCACATTACTGCAATGCATCTCGAACATAAAAAGTTTGACTTAGTCTTTCTTTTTGAAAATCGCCCTGTATGATTTACGTTTTGCAACAAGATCCTCAGAAGAAAATTGACAAGTCTGTTCGAACATGAAATCCGTTTTCAGTTGAAAATAGCTGAAGTTTGTTTGTAAAAATAAAAGGAACTTGAAAGATTTTCATACGGTTGACTTATTCAAAGTAATAAACAGGTCTTTCTCGCAATGAAGCAGAGAAAGAAAAAACATCTAAAGAAACTAATTTTGAAATTAACTTTTGCAGCTGAAAAATTGATAATCATTCTGCAATTAGAAAAGTGACAAATCCAAAGTCGAGATGAAACCTGTTGAATCTTAAAGAACTCTTTTCCCCACTAGCTTTATTTCAAAACTATTTGCTCATAACATGATTTATTTCCTTTTTTTAGCAATATTCCTTCCAACAACTTTTAGGAAATTGTGGTCAAGACAAAAGAAAAAATGGAATTAATTAAATTTTTACTTTGTACTCAAAGGGTTTAATTAACTTCTATGATCAAATTTACAATCAATTGGTGATTGAAATTTTTGTCAGGCCTAGACTCAAAATTTATTTATCAGAATTTGACTTCTTCCTTATTTTCAATATGCTGAACAGGCACTTTGTCAATACCAAGGGAAGTTTTCAAATTTTTGTGTTCCCATACTGCTTTAATCCTTCATCTTTTGCCATTTTATCAATCAAATTATCAGTGAAAATACGATATTAGATTTAAAACCATAAAACATCCTTACCTTTCAAATTTGATCGTTGCTTTCCAAAATTATTGCTACAGCTCTAGCCCTTTCTAGCCCTTACCCAAACACCTTAAAACATCAGCAAAATCATAGCACTTTTTGAAGGGTTAAGGATATTGGACTTGAAGCTGAAAACAGTCTGCTTTGTTTATCCTGACAGCATATTCTTTGACCAGGTTGTCTGAGTTTCTGCACGAGCTTCAAATGGAATATGAGAGAAGTGAGAGGGGGAGTTGAAGCACGTGCTCGCTGGGTACCAAAGATGATGACATGGACCGGCAACGTGAACATTAGTTTGTCAGTTCGTCAAACTTCATTCATTCATTCTTCATCACAGATGCTGAATTTTCATCTGCAATGCAGGATTTACAGTGTGAATGTGCACCTCCCGACGAAAAGCAATTATGTTAAAGAGCAGGCAAAATTTCATCAAAATAAAATGCAATTCTTTGGTAAACAATTCAAAAGCAGAATATTTCCGGACAGAGGTGGTATTGGCAAATTTTCCAACTCTACAAAAATATTCCACGTGTTCTTTTATCGACATAGCATTCATTCCGTGCGAAGAGCGCTCGTTTGGCTGCAATATGCACAGGAACGTACACCAAGGCCGGGGCCTACAGTCAAAGGGATTTAATATCTATGCCTACAGTACGTAAAGAACCGACGATGCAGTAACTTATAGGGCCATTCCATTTAGTAAAAACCTTTCAGTCTTTTAGTAGATGTAACTTTCAAAACTTCTATCCTTCCCTTTTGGGGTAGAATGGGATTACAGCTCAAACAATACCAATAAGAATCATTATTTCAAAGGAAAAGGTCCTTAAAGCATGCTTAAACAAACGGTCAAAAGTCAGGATTGTCATAGAAATTTGAAACAAATTTACTAGAATGAAATATTTTTTACAACTCCGTTTTAAAAAACTTTATCAAAACCATGAATCAGTAATTAGTAAAATGTCAATAGCATATTACAAGGGCAGACGAACACAATGAAAGAAATATACCCGTCTTAAAACAGTGACAAAAAGTAAAATACTGACTTACCAGATTCCATAAGGTACCTTTTCTGGCTTTGTATCCACCCTTTTATGGTTTTCGGTTCCCCTGATGAATTCCATCCACTTACAGAACCTGATCAGTTAATTGTGCCATGCAAAAGTTTTTTCACCCAGTCCATCGCTGTAGAGCTCATGGGAAACTTGAAAAACAAGTTCTAAATGTAGTTAACATCACGATTCTCAAAAAACCGAGTCTGATTTTGTTTGTTCATGTTGAGAGCATCAAATTTTTTGACGCTATTGTTTCGATGTTTTCGAAAATAAAAAATATCTTTAGGAGAAATCGAAGTTTTGGCACGAAAAAAGATAGCGACTCGTAAGCAAAGGATTTTTTACGCATGAAGCGGGTTAGAATATTTTTTTCACTTATCAAATAAATAATCAAATATTTTTTTGAATATTTTTTTTTCGCTAAGCAAGCATATATTTCCTCTTGTATAGTGTTTAAATCAAAGCTACATTCATTGCTAGCAGCTAGCCTCAATATTTCCCACTTAAGAAAACCTTGCACTTATGCCGGAATTTGAACCCGGGCCCGCTGGCATGACAAACCATCTCCTTACCAACATTGGATTGTTTTTAGGAATAGTGGAATTTTAATGCTATTTATTATCTTAAAGAAAAAATTTTTGCTGAGTACTTAGAAATTTTTCATTTAATTTTCAACGTTCAAGATTTGTGATAGTACTTATCAGAGTTTTAATTTACGTAACATTAAATGCTTACCCTGCCCTCCCTAATCTTGTAATATCTGTGAGTTGATATTTTATCAAAAATAAAATTTCATGGTATTTCAGAAAAGTATAACATTTAGTTTTTGTTTGCTACTTAAATATTTATATATATATATTTTTAACTTTTTTAGTACACCTTGCAAATTTTTTCATTAAAGGCACACCATTTGGCTAGAAATTATCCGTCAGCGAAGCGAGCGAAGCGAGCGGAGCTGGCGGAGCTGGTGAGTTAGTTTTTTCATAAGGGCTTGCGCTTTTTAGGGAATGTCCTTCTGTCTGTCCGTGATTTTTCGTATAGCGTTGTTA
>Ga0194133_10006815_pt1 | contig 13901 bp, 4 predicted proteins | sample TA2KigOf40mmetaG_FD_155448 | JGI IMG/M metagenome (GOLD analysis project Ga0194133, IMG submission 155448) | Freshwater microbial communities from Lake Tanganyika, Tanzania - TA2015055 Kigoma Offshore 40m | ecosystem: Environmental > Aquatic > Freshwater > Lake | place: Tanzania: Lake Tanganyika...
TTATTCCTCCTATACAATGTCGGAAAATATCTTTAGTGCCTTGAAGGTTCCAAAATATCTTGCCTGCCTAAAATCCTCATCATCTACATTTAACCATTTCAAATTTGGTTAAGTTTAGACACCAAATATGTTTTACAGCTCTTCTTCTTGGCCAGTATGGAAATCATCATATGGAGGTAACTTTTTCCATCTAGCTTTTATTCAAATTATGGGAAAAATGTTTCGAATGGAGGGTGGAGTTAACTTTGTTAAAACCTCCCTTCATTGAATTAGCCTCACGTTCAACATGATGATTTTCTTGTAAATATTGATACTGTGGATTATTGGTTAGTTAAGTTTGAATGTTTGTTGCTAACTATTTAAGACTTAAGAGGGATAATTGCTCAACTTTTACCAAATTCGACATTATTTTTGATTTACAAAGCACAGAAAACAAATCTCAAGATGAAAATTTATGCATTGATTGTGTACATTTTTAAGAAAAATAACTTAAATTGTTCATTTTTTTAAAGTTTAAAGCTTACTATAATTTTACCTCTTAACAAATTCATAAAAATAAGCAACATCTAAAAAGGTTGAGGACAAATTTTGACATTTGATAGGCACTGCTCAGCAAGACATAATTAATTTCAACTATAATGTCAGACTTTTGCCCTTGGACAACATTTCAAACTTTTTTTGGGGGTATTTTGCATAAGAGATTACAATGGGAATACCTGGATTTTAAAGCCCTTTCAAAATAGTTTTGGGATTGCATCTTGAATTTTTATCTCTAGTTCTTACCACGACTTGTGACATTTCTAGATAAATGGCCAATTTTTTTTGTAGGGGTTACCTATAAACATCATAATAAGACTATTCAGAATTTTCTTAAATGGGTAAAGCTGATTTTTAGAATGACACTATATTTTTTTTGCCAAAGGTCTCAAGAAAGACCGACTAATCATCCTCTTCTCAAAGATTTGAATTTGTGAATAGACTGACAAAATTTGAATTTATTACTCGAACTATACGGCCCATTCAAAAACATGTCGACTTTGAATTTCCGTTAAATTTAGACTTTGAAAAGTTGTTGCTCATTTTTCAACTTTTATCTTTTGGACAGCATCCCTGGAAATGGTTGAAAATTAAAGAACGTTTTTAAAGTATCACAACTCATTTTGTTTGCTCTTTCATCAATTATTTCCATTTAGGTAATCAGAAAAGGGGTTTCATGCATTCAAATAAGAGAATGAAACTAGATAAAGAAGGTCTTAGTCATGGCCTGTTGTCATGTCATCAGTTTGTCTTGATGCAATAGTTTAGGGATCCTGTGAGACACATACCTGAAGAAAAATTCAACAAGTTCAGAGAGCTTTTGTTTCCCAAAAAAGTCCATTGTTTTCATCCAGAATAACGAAGAGTCACATTCACTGTGATTTTTTTGACCATCTTTTTGAATTTTTGACAAAACTGACAGTCATTGAAAGGGTACAGAAAATGGGTGATAAACTTCACACAACATGTTTGAACAAAATCAATTTGTTTTTGTATTAAATGAAAAATTTTAGACATTGAATTTCTTACAGTGAAAAACATTTTGACTTTGTAGATTACAGCTCTATTCAAAAGTAATCTTTTGGAAAGATTTTCTTAATTGAGCTGCTTCTGTCCTAGTCTGCGTTCTAAAGATTTAATTAACAAAAGACCATTTTCTGTTTATTTAAATGAATATCTCGGCCATTGACTTCAAGGTGAATTATTTTGAGAATGACTATGAAAAAAAACTGATTTTCTCAAATGATTATGGTGCATTTTTGGGAATCAGGTCAATTGTATAAAAAGCCAAGGTCTTGTCTTGGATATAAACTTCATTTTATAAGTTTGGTTCAGTATTAAATTAAAGTACTCCAAAAAACAAGGTGGAATTCTTTCAAGTAAGAACCTGTTCAGGTCTACTTTTCAGATCATTAATAAATAGAAAATGGCTGCTTTTGGTGCAAGTTGTTTTTGTTTGTCTTTACATAATCGACAAGAGAATGACTTCATTTTGTATATTGCCTGAAGTTTAGATTCACATCTCGACACTAACGAAAATTTTTTGGATGGGATATGTCAAAATCTCATAGAAGTTTCAGATGACAACTAAGATTCAAATCTTCAGATTAACAGGAGGCCCATGAAAGAGACAAACAAAACATGTCTGGAATTCTAAATCAGGCCCAGGTAGGAATCGATTGTCGGATAAAAAGGTACATCCAAAAGCTCTAAATTAGCATCTGAGATGGTGATTAATAGTGTCAATCAGTTGGCAAAGTATGTCTGGAAAATCAGTTTTTTTCTTGCAGATGAAACACTTCCTAATGGCACTGTCTAGTCTGGTCTGGCACTTATTGAGATATGTTTGTCTTGAGTTTGAAAAAAGATTGATATAAATGCACAAAAAGAAGTAAAAACTTATTTGAGTTGAAGCCCTATAAATCTGAAAATAGTTTTCAATGAGTAAACATAAAGATTCCACAAATATTCTTTTTGATACTTTGAAATCTGAAGATTTATTTCTGTTCAGGGCCTTTCAGATTGGTTTTCAAGTAAATCCTTGGAGATTTTTTTAAGAATCACCTTTTATAATTAAAAAGAACAGATGTTCACTAGCAGATTGACTTGTCGATGGAGATCTTGACATTGCTAAAAAGTAAGCTGCACGGTTGCTTCTTGATAGATTTGTGACAAAGAAATATTGATTTCTCATATAATCTTACTTCTATTGAGGACCTTTAAGGTTTCTCTTTGAGACTTCAATCAGCTCAAAAACCATTTGTGCTATTGTATTTAAAAAATTTAAAAATGAATGAATTTGCCATGGAACATTTTGATGATATGAATTCTAATCCAAAGGAATCAATGTGTTACAGAAGAATTGGTGGCCAATACATATCGACAAATTTGTAAAAGATTCGACCATCTTGTGAAGGGCAGGTGTTGAGAAGGGGTTCGATGGTGAACATTTTTTTTGTAGTTGGCTTAAACAGAAAAATCTGTCGAATTATAGAAATATTTCTTCTCTGCAGGCAGCAGCACATGCCACAAACAATACAAAACCTGATCTGAGACACTGTCAAAAGCCCTAAACTGTCATGAACCAGACAGTGAGTGGAACGTATATAGCTTAACTGGGATTATTCATTTTAGGGTTTCAACCTTGAACAAAAGTCAAAATTGTGTCATTTATTAGATGTCTGGATTTTGGGCCCAGCTGTCTGATTGTCTCGGCCTTAACTTAATGTTACAACAGATAATCTCAATTATAAAATAAAACCAGTTGCTTTTTTGGACAAAATAAACAAAAATGTCTTTTCCAGATGGCTGATTAAAACCATCAGAGTGTCTCTAGAATGCCACATTTTTCATTAATTGTAGGTTTGATCTTTCAAATGCCATTGGCACTTCTTAAACCATGAAAAGTGGTGCACTTCTTAGACTATGGCTAAATCTTGAATTTCTTTTGCACAGTTGTCTGGTTATTGTCTAACTTTGTCAAACTCATTGCTGAGAGGCATTTCCAACAAATGGCCACCGTGAGAAATGCATTTTTAAATTAAAGCATGAATATTGTGGTGGTCAAAGTTTAGGGAACATCTTTATCTATAAATCTCAAATGTTTTCCATGATTTTTCAGTGTCAAAACATGTTTTTTTATGCTAAGATTGACAAATTATTTTCCTTTCTAATCAGTAAAGACCTAATGAAAAGTCATGAAAGTTTTGTCATCACTAAGCAAAGATAAAAATCTTAGCTATAATCTAAAGTTCCAAAATCAAATAGGGGATACTTCAAATAAGAGAGATTAAGGCACGTGTTTTTCAAGATAGGCAATTTTCTGCTTACCTTATTGTTCCTGTTTAAAGATTAGAGCCTTATCTTGATTTGAGTAAATTTAAGATGATGTGGGTCATACTTGAACAAACAAATATCATGTCAAGCTTGATTAAACAAGAAGTGTGCCACATACACAATTCTAGACGAAATTGTAGCTTATTTCGATAAGGAAATTGTTTGTTTGACTCGGTAAACATAAAAGAAGGTATTATAATTTGTTTTCCATGAATCATTTCGGTAGGCTTTTCCAGCTCAGATTATCTCATTTCTGTTCTTTGAAGTCAAAGAACATATGGCTGACTTAGTTGCAACGTTCTAATAGGTAAAAAAGCTGTATTTTCCCTGAAAATTACAGGCCCATTTATTCTTTTTAGTCCAACAAATATTGTCTCAGTTTTTTTCTTATTATAATTGACTGTTGGGAGTTACAGTTAAGTTTTTGGAATTCCAACGAGATGCCTTGAAGCCCAATAAAAGGCATCGTTTTGTAGTACTCAAACTAAACTTTTCCAGATGTAAAAAAAATCAATTAAAGGTTTAAATCACCAAAGGGGTTTTTTCTACCAAAAAAAAAGTTAACAGTTTTGGTAGACTACTGTGAATATTGGTGGGAACATTTCAACCATAAAAGTTACTTTGACTTTTTTTCTAACTTATGAATGTTTGAAAGACTCAGTTGCCTGCTTCAGGGCTTTTCCTGCTTTAAATATGAAATGGTTTCATCTTGAAAAATGAAAATAATAAGTCTAGATTTACATTTGAAAAGTTTTTTTCCCTGAATTTCAACGACATTGCTCACTTGATATTAAAAATTGTTTACGTATCAGGGCATCAGCTTTTAATGAAAGAATTCCAATTATAGAAATATTTGAAAAAGTCAATTATTGAAACCCTTTTCCGTTAGAAATTCGTTTGTGATGCCTTAAAAGGGTGCAGGTTATGGCATTAGGATTGGCCTGGAATTTGGTCTGAAAAGTAGGCCCAAGGAATGTGGTTACTAATTGATAGAATTTTATCCAGATTTGAGACCTTCATTGAAAATTTGATTCATTTGATTATCAAAATCACAATTTATTTATGTTTTCAATACATATGAAGAAGAGAAGATAGTTCAAATCAAGTTTCTGCAGAACAATCAATCCAGGCTGAAATAATAAAAGTAATCAGGTGCAGTATAGCCTCCACCAATGACTTTTACAAGGTAATCAATCATCTTTATGCAAGAGTCACTGCAGATTACTGTTACCCTGACTGAGGATGCCTTGTTGATTTTTTTGTAATCTGGGGTTGAAAAATTGCTGGCATGGCTGGGGATTTAAACCCGCAACATTAGATCTTAGTTATCAGTCATGACCTCGCAGCCACTGGTGACCCCCATTTCATATCATTAGATGACTCATTAAGGCTAGCCCAGGGGTCAAAGGTTTTGATTGAATCCCAGTCAGTTGCCAAAGCCATAAGCTACAATTGCCAATGCAATTTAGAATACCTTGAAAATATTTCTATCATGAAAAATTGGGATCAAACAAATTTTGGTTTGGATTTTGAAATCAGAATTACTCTAAGACTGAAAATACGCAGAGAGAGATTAAAAAGATTTTTGTTTTGTGAATGGTTTTACTTAATTGATATCTAGTATCCAATACAAGTTCCTTGTCACACTAAATGTGATCTATTTTTTTTATAATTAACCGAGTGGAAAAGAATACTTTTGACGTCATGTATAGCTATCTTCCATTTCATTTTACTTCCTGCCAAAAGAAATCTAAGAAGATATTGAAATATAAATAAAGTAAAAATCATAAAAAACAATGCAGCACATCAAATAATGGCTTTTAATTGTGTTTTTACCATAGCTAAATATTTCTGATCAAAACTGCTCTTCATGACAAAAATGTTTGAGGAAAGAGGCATAAATCTTCTTTGGTTAGATTTTTCGCCCAACTATGTTAGAAAGGCATATTCTTTTGCGTGCTTGTTTTCCCTAACTCTTCGAAGGCCATAAAGGCCAGGCCTTTACAGAAGATTTTTGTCACTCGTTCGAAGCGCTTAGTCTGACTTTGTTGAGTAAAATGTCAGGAAGGTTTTGGTTCCTAGCCGCTGTGGCGGTTATAGTTGTAGCAAAAACTTCAGCTGTTAGAAAACCATGGTAAAAGTTACTTCAATCATCAATTTTTTACTTTAAAAAGACTGAATTGGATCATTTTTCTTTCAGGGGTCGAAATGACAATCCTTTGTTGCAGCAACACCTTCTTATCCCATTTACATTCAACACTGGAGTTGAGAAGGTTGACTTCAACAGGGAGTCATTCCAACCTGATTCCATTCCAAAGGCAGCTACCAAACCAACTCTTAAACAACTTGCTGATGAATATCAAGTAAAAATGTTTACCACTAATGCCTTTTATTTTTGAATTGAACCTTAAAACATGATTGCTTTCTAGTCGATTGTTATTGATTACATGTTGCAAAATATGAACAAGAATAAGGATTCATCTGTGGATATTGAGAAAACTGTTTCAATGCTACCCATTTCAATGATCCAGGTATATTTTCTAACTTATAAGAAACTAATCCCTCCTGAGCGAAGCAAGGGAGGAGTTTAGAAATTTTGTATAGGAATCTGTTTAAGAATGCTTGACGTCCAGTGTGCGTCTGTCACCTCATTTTCCTCCCATACCATTGAAGCTAGAGGCCTAAAAATTGCATGCATAATCCTTACATAGATGGCTCAAAGTTATCAATCAGATTTTTGATATTTTGCATAAAAGCAGAGATAGTTAAGTTCAAAGTTTTGTACTTACATCTTTAATAACTCCCATAATTTTAAAGCTAGAGAAAAGTTTAGAAAATAACATCTTTTTTAAACATTTAGCTAAAAATATTGTTTCATAAACTTTTCTCTGGCTTTAAAATTGACAGAGCCATGAATTTTTTAAGTAGGCAGGTCACGAGAGGGTTAGGTATTTTTCCCTTTACAAAAAATACCCTTCTGCTTAATAAACAATATGATTACTTACCATTATAATATTCCCTCAGACTTGTTTTTAGTGATTTTAAAATTCAATCAAAGTTTCAATGAATCCCTATTAATAGGAGTCAGTAAGAAATGGTGGTTCAAGGGAGAGAGGCGGCTGGCTTTTCGACCACAGCAGCTCTTTTGCCAGCCGACGGGGTTAACCATCTTGATGACCCTTGAAGTAATATCAAACCATTCAAGAACTTGTGACATAAAATCGCTGCACTAAATCGACCCAAGAATATACATCATCAATTTGGAAGATCAAAAAGTTGCAACGTTGAACTACAAACAGATTGCCCCCAAATCGTCAACAACCATTTTTCGTAACAAAAACCAATATTTATTTTGAGAAAAAAAGAGCTACTGCACCACTGCTTCAAAAAAGTGTAGGTTTGAGTCTGCTGCAAAATCAAGTTTTATCTGCTGTTTGCGGTATATCATGAAAGAATAAAATTGCATTTTTCATCGAGAATTATTTTTATGAAACATATTAAACTTATGGGTAAAATCTTGGAACTACTGGAGGTTGAAAAATAAAACATCTGAAGAAAATGAAAAGCAAAGAAACTTTACCCTTTTTATAGTTTCTCCAAGTCAAACAGTTTTAGCGGAGATTAATGAGAAGATAATTGTTAGGGTGGACAAGTCTAATGAGGCTAAGAATTGCAGTTAATAACATAGAAAAACTCTGTTCATTCCAATACCACAAAAACATACTTACCATTTTTTACTGACATTATTTTTTTCTTCAAAAAAAAATTTAAGTACCAAATAAGTTTCTGGTTCAAACTGAAAGAGCAATTTGCCTCTGGAATTTTACCTGAAAACATTTTCTTTATCTACAAGTTGAATCAATACTTTTATTTCTAGAAGTCTTAACTGAATATTAAAAGTGTTTCCATTTGAATTTGCCATGTGTAACTATTTGACACTTCTTTAAATTAAGGTTTTGACATAAAGGGATGTAATTCTAAACTATTTTTGAAAAAAACATTTAGAAAATGTTTTCTTCCTGTGAGGGATCTTGCTTGAAATAAAAACTCTGAAAGTAGTTCTTTGACTGATTCCTTGAACCTTTTTGTTGTCAAATTTCATTGTATATATCTTACATAATATCACTTTAAGAAATGTTGGCAAAGTAAAATGGTTTTGATTTCATTTGGAAAAACCTAAATATTTTTTGCACAAAAAAATCTTGGGTTTTTATAGGGAAGTCTTCTTGCACTTTGTTTGAATGGAATTTCTTCAAAGTTCTTGCGTGTATTTGAAGAAAGAATTGCTCTGTCAAATTTTAGTTTGTTTGTATTCCCACAATGTAGATCTTTTGACATGCCACTTAATTTCAGCAGAATTTTATTACTCTCTTTACTTTGCATTTGTTACATTTTCAACTCTAACAGGTCAGGGAATTGAAGCTCTTTGATGATTGCATTTTTAACTCCTTCATCCCAACATTTTTTTTTGTAAAAATTTAACACAAAGTTAGTTGTTTGACACTTTGTGTTTTTGTTGATTCTTTCACAACTACCAAACAGGAAATTTCATTAGAATTCCACATGCAATATTTGTCTTCCCAGACGGACAGTAACCCGGGCCCAAATATTTGTCAATTGTTAATTTATAGGGGGTATTATTGCCATCCCCCCCCAAATTTAATCCAACAAACATCTAAAAGTTTTTAACACCTTGGTCATTCAAACATTTTGTTTGTCAAGAATGTATCCATCTTTAAAAGGGTGTAAACTTTACTCATGGATAAGAAAAGTTTGGCAATGATAAACAGTGGCAAAAATTGTCAGACTCGATCTCTTATCGCCATAACCTATGGCCAGGAAGACTTGGCAGAAAACTTGTAACTATTTGACATTCTTGGACAGACAAAATATGTTACTGAAGGTTGTGAACTAATCAGAAAACCATTTTTGGCATAAGATTTTCTTTCCTCACGTTTCATAGTTTGAAAATCAAGTTTTGGAGGCATTTCAAAGAATGCTTAAAATCTAACATGAGGAGTCACGCAACCAAATCGATCATTTTTCTCAGGAACAAAAGTCGAAGGATGGCTAATAATGTTTATAGGGTATCAATGTCACTTTATGCAACAACATTTTCAAATTGCAGGAAATTAAATATTCTAACCTTCACATGGTATGATTGGTATGGAATGTGATCAATTAAAGTTGTAAATTTGTTTGCTCTATCTTTTGGTAAAAAGATTCAAAAAACAAAAAAAGTATGGGTTTTTAGAAAGAAATTGATTTTTTATTACATACTTTTCTGTTGGGGTATGGTTATGCTAGACCTTTGACAACCCTTGTCTTGCCACTTCATCCTTATGTCTAAATACAAAAAGAAGTAAATTATTCAAACAAAATCCTGAGTCAATAAGCAGTTTAAGCCAAATTATTACAATATTTTCACTTAAATTCCCGTCAATTATTCTTTTTTATCAAATTCAAAGATAAAACTTACTACTTTATGATAGGATAATTTAAAAAATTTTAGATGCTGGTACGTAAATTATTTTTATGAACTCTGTTAGTGGACTGCAACACTTTCTATGAAAAAAATAAAATTAACAAAATTGTCTGTCTGTGTCCATTAAGTACAATTACACAATGCCAAATATTGATAAGAATCAAAAGGAAGTGAATGAGTGTCAATAGTGTCTTACTGAAATAAAATATGATCTCAGGAAAAATTGTCTGAAAGGGAAAATGATTGAAATAATGTGTTTTGACTTCAACCAACTTTTTGTATTTTTAAAATTATTTCCACACCAGAAAATATTGCCCAGAATTTGTTCTCATAATTATAACCTCGCTGTTGTGACTTCAGCTGAGCTTGATAAGTTTTTTTTATGAGAAAATAACACATTCTTTGTAAAAAAAAGTCCTCAGTGTTGTCATGGAGTTGAAAACAAAATCTAAAATATTAAACATAACTATGGCCAATTTAGATCACTAATTAAGGAAAAAATCTGCTCTGGAAAATAGGACAGCAGTGCAACAAAGTTTGGTTTATGATAAGTTCTCTTTTTATAATTTCTTCCAAATAAATTGAAATCTATGTTTTCTCAAGTTACCAATTTTGAGCACCAGCTCAAGGTAGCACCAAAAAATTTCAGGGTCAAGATTAGAGTGTTGCTGCTACATGTTCTGAGATTTGGGTTAATATTAGGTTGAGAGAAATACCATCTGAGAAATTCCAGGGTGACTAAAAACTTCAGCTCTTCAATCTTCAGGGCCACAACAAAAATCTCCACACCTCATAAATATATATATGTATACACAAACTAAGTATATGTCAAACTATATTTGGAATGTTCTCATCTGATGACCTGCAAGGTTAGTCTATGTTTACTAAAGTTTCGAGTTTCAACGCCTTGAAACCGTGTGACTTTTTTTCCTAAAGTCATCTTTTAAGTTTGGCTTAGTTTTTCTTACAAAAATAAACTATGCCTCTCTCTTTCTCTGGGGACACTTACTTTGAACATCATGAAAAGATGGTGTTGGTTTCCTATTATATACTATTTTCTCTGAAGACTTGAGCATCTTCAACACTATTCACTTGTTTTGAGCAAAAAAAAGCTATTTGTTCAGAATGTCGTCGCACAATTGTTAGTTACCGCTTGTCATTATGAAAAAATTTTAATTCCAACTTGTTGACTAAACCTTTTGTCCATTCATTTTGCCCAAATGCTATTTGTCGTTTGCATCAAAAGAGTTCTAGGAAACAATTAATATTGGTCATAAAACAAAAAAAGTAAAGGTCGAAAATAGACTTTGACTATTTTTTAGGCACTTTATTAGTACCTTATGACTTTTTCAATTATTTTTTTTAGATGAATCATATCTCAAAGTACTTTGTCTAGGTTTCCATTTCTTCACTTGTATTTTCCTTTCATTTTTATCAATAATATCCTCTCAATCTCGAGAGCACTTCAGAGGGAATTATCTTTACTTTTTGCCTTAAAAAATATGCTTAAAGAGATTACAAACCAATTATAGCTTTTTGCTCTGTTTATTTCTTTCTTTCCTCATATTGATATGTCAAAAACAATTACTGTTTGTGATATTAAGTGTTAGACTAAAGTTCATTTTTGAAAGTCACAATTATGAAAAATAGTAGAAAACTGCATTGGATTTGTTTGAGAATTAAGATCTAGGGTTCAGGTACCAATCCCTACCCATGCCAGAAATTTTTCAACCCTGAATAGGAAAACTATCAACAAGGCACCCTCAGTCAGGGTAATGTTAATCTGTAGTGGCCAAAATTATCTGTGGCAAGTTAAAAATGTGCTGATTGTGCATTAACATCAGTTGAGTTTTACTGCACTTAATCATTATATTTATAATAATTTTTCATCTCATTGTTAGGGTTGGTTGTTTGATGGCTATTATTTTAAATCAAAGATTGATCAAAAAGTACTTTCCAATATCTAAATAAAGACATCACAAAAACAAATTATGGATTTGCTTTAAAGCTTAGGGGTCACTGTAGCTCATTTCTATGACAACTGGCTGAGAACTGGGAGGTACAGGGTTCGATCCCTGGCCTGGGCAAAATCTTTGACCCCTGGATTTGCCTTAACTAATCATTTCTTTGATTATGATTAACTCAGTCAGGATTGATTGTTATACAGAGACTTGATTAGAATTATCTTTAAAAATTCATTTATTCACATTTATCAATTGAAAATCAAGTAACTTTGAGACACACAACTTTCAGTCAAAAATCAAAAATGAACTCTTGTAAAGTCAACACTATTCTCATTCACTTGATTTGGTGTTAGAATAATCAGTTTTTAATACAAGTTCTCTTCTTATCAAAAAATGATGCGTGTGAAAAGGTTGAATTCTTTTTTTCTATGACCAATACATTTTGGTCCCAAATGAATGCAAGTCAGCAAATTTTCAAACATTTGTCCAGACATGAAAAAATTTGTGAATGCATTTCTCAGTGCATTCAACACTTAGGTGTAAATTTTTTACCAAGGATTTGAAAGTTTGACCTTTTCAAAATAAACTTGTCAGGAATATGCAATTGAGCTTTTGTCTTTTCGAAAACCAATAAAATGAATTAACTTTAAACTTTATTCATTTATTACTGATGCATAAAACTTGTTGTAAAGATCACTAATGACTTACAAGAAGATCCTCTTTTGTTTGGATGAACGGTGTTTTACTACTTTATGGTACTGGTTTCGAAAAAGAGTTGAATATTAAAAAATTCCTCGTGGAGCCATGGCCGTCTGGAAGTTGTCTAAAGTTAGCAGTCCTCACACCACAAGGCGGGAAACGAAAGGGTTTTTCAGGGTCTAAAAATATCCTGGGCTGGTCTGGAGAGGCAGAAAGCCAAAAAAATGGGGTGTGATTTAGTGACAGTTTCCGGAGATGGATGAACTTGCGGCTTCTTAGTTGTTATTACAAAGTATCCATAGACAATTGGGTATAATTAACTCACCAGATAAAATGTTTTCCAGTCACTTTACAAAGTGTCTGTTGAATACATACTTAAAACTTTTTTTGCTTCACAGGCTTTTATTGAATATTATTAGTCAAAAGTCTTAGCTTACAAAATGCTGATTTGAATTTAAAAAATGTAAGAACTTATCTGTGGGTTCCAAGATTTAAAATTACATTCTCAAATAAAGAAAAATTTTTAGTTTTTATCTCAGCAAATAGATGATTTCTACGTCAAGTGATCTTCGAATTAATCAAACCTGAATGAGAAAATCATCTTATCTCATAAGAAGGAAAAGCCATTGGTTTGACCCAAAAGATTAGGCATTACTGGAGCCCTTTTCTCCTAATTTTCACCTTAAATCATGAACACTATAATTTATTTTGAATATGTTATTGAGCCTTTTAGTTATTGGTTATGTTTTAATATTGATTTTTTTTCTAATTCATGGACAACATTTCTATTTTTGAATCAAAAGTACAATTTGTTTTACCAAGTGACAAATCGAATTGCCTCTCAGGGTCTTGATTGGTTTTCGCCATTCTATCCTTTGTTTTGGACAACCGACATACCACCCTGTGTTAAAATCACCACCAGCTCTTGTTGACACTAGAATGCCAAAATATTTGTTAGAAAGTTCGAATCAGGTTATTTTGTTCTAATTAATGAAGGAAACAGAGTGTTTTCTGGACTTTGAAATGCAAGATGTGAAGTGAGTGTAATGATTTCACCTTAGATTATATTTATGATATATGGTTAAGTATTTGATGGTTTAGAACACATTTTTTGTTTCTTTAACATGGTCGGTCATTCATCAAAGTAATTATTGTTGGGTAAGGCTAGACAAACTCATAATTAGCCGGGTCCTTTCAAATTAGCAGGGAATCTGTTTCCAAAGAATGGGTTGGACCTATCGAGAGCATCGACGTCGACACCTTGTTGCTAGATATGTTTACAGATATTTGTTTGTCTACCTTGAAGAACTTTTAATAAATTTTCTCTCCAACTAATTGCAAATATGGCTGATTATTCTAACATTAATCTAGTCAATTAGAAAAAGGTCCATGGGAATCTCCAGTGGTCATTTAAAGTTAACTGCTCTTACTTGCTGCTTTATTTGTTATTGCTAAATATCTATTTTGTCATCTAAGATTCTTTTTCATCCATGTAGGGAATCATTCTTATAATTTTTTAGTCAAACCAGGGTCAAAGGTGCAGGAATAAGCAATCAACCCTCAGATCTCCAGCCACACTTTTCATTTGAAAATTTTTATTGAAAGATGGCTTTTTGACCATTCTTGCAAAAATAAATTTTTTATACTGCTTATGTAAGTAGAGCAAGAGGTCGAATGTTTCCCCAGGCCTGGGATCTCAATTGGCCCTCTAATCCTCAACTGGCTGTTACAACTTTTGGTATTCGTCAACCACATCAACCTTACATAAAGAAGTTGCCCTTTGACACCCTTTTTGGTCTCTAGTAAAATCACATCACTCTGTTTTAATTTCTTTCTTAAAGGGTCTCTCTCATGAAGTCTACTTTGAATCCTTGGATTGG
>Ga0194133_10006819_pt1 | contig 13896 bp, 14 predicted proteins | sample TA2KigOf40mmetaG_FD_155448 | JGI IMG/M metagenome (GOLD analysis project Ga0194133, IMG submission 155448) | Freshwater microbial communities from Lake Tanganyika, Tanzania - TA2015055 Kigoma Offshore 40m | ecosystem: Environmental > Aquatic > Freshwater > Lake | place: Tanzania: Lake...
TCAGTTGTATATTTTCTAAGGGTATCTCTTGAAAGTTCATAAGGTAATCTAGATGTACCAGGACATCTTTTACCTGGTATATCTATACTATTATGATCAAAGATAGTACCTTTTAAATTTGTAAATCTATTTGTATTTTCACCTGAGACAAACATTTTCATGATACGATCACAGATTTGACAAGTGCCGTATTCTAGTCTAGTACTAGCTATAATAGATTCTAGTTCTGGTGTAATACCTATTGCTCTTCTAAAATCCTCATTCTCTTGTATACGCTGTAAAAGTTCTGGAGAACGACCCCCCCTCTCTCTTTTAGGTAAAGGAATGAGGAAACCATTAGAACTACTGGGTAGTGCATCTGAAACAGAGGGTTCTGGAGCAATAAAAGGCTTTTTAGATTCAATTTTAAGAAGTACACTATATGCTATAATAGGTTTAGAGCTTCCTGTTGCTGATTGATCGTACCTTACTGCACCCCTTGGATTTTTTTCGTACATATTAATAACATTACTGTTAAAATTTTTGAGTAAAGGAATATTCTTTATATCTGCAATAATTTTAGAAAGACCTCTATCAGAAGCTGCCAAAAATATATCTGGATATTCAAAACCCCTAACATCAATATTTTCATTGTAAGGGATTGAAATAGAAATGTTGAAAGAAATATCGGGTTCTCTTTCACCATCTATTAATCCTCCTATTAATCCTCTTTGGGTTATTAATCCGTGTGACTGAAATACCTGATGGACAGCATCTACGATGTTTTCCCTATCTTTTTTTGTATAGGGTTCATACTTGACTTTTGCATAGGTTCTAAACATAGAAATATCCTTTGTTGAATTATCTAAATATATATGTATACATTAACAAATTAACCAAAATTCTTTATAACATCAGGTGTTTTAGGGTTATATGGTAATACCTTATGTCCATTTGCTATTAACACAAACCAGATACCCTTTCTTTTTTGAATTTCCTGAACCACAGGATTATTAATATAAATGATCTTTTCATCTCCATCAAAGGGAACTCTATTCTGTAAATCCCATCGTTCTATTTCATCATCAGTCTGAGCTTCCATAAAAGTAGAAGCATCAAATAAAACTTTAGGTTTTTGATAAACTAGAACCACTTTATCTTTTGAATTTTGTCCTTTATGGATACCAACTTGACCTAAAGACCATCTTATAGCCTGAGTCCGATCATTAGTCCAAGATCTCACACCATAAGATAACCCTGTTAATATCTTGATAACATTCCTGTCTTGTGGAATTATAACATCCCCATCTTGAGCATAAGGGTAAGTTTCAGTCAAATAATTACCAGCAAAGGAAGGGAGACTTAATCCACGATAAGCTACTCTTAAAGAAGGAACTCCGAATATTCTACCCATTTCTTTAAAGTGGGGTACTAATTTTTCTCTTTCTCTTAAATTGATTCCTACTTTATCGTCTATTTGAAACCATATTTCCCACCAATAACTGTTTATTCTATCAGCCACTCTAGCATAGAATTTTTTATCAGCTACCTTTTTTAAAAAAGAAAGCATTTCTTCAAGATTTACACTATGGTCTGATTCAAAATCATCTTCTAGAGATCTAGGGTCTATTTTAGATCCTTTTGGTAAGGGTAATACTTTTTTATCTTTTTTAGGTTTTACAACTGATTCTTCTTTTTCTTCTTTTCCAATATAGACATCTGTTTCATGTCTAGCCATAGTCCTACCATAACGGACTGTTTGATACCCTGGTTTCATATCAAACACAAACTTTATAATGTATGGTGGATTTACCATACCTGTTTCCCCCATAAGAACATCAATCAGAGTATAATACTTAGACCAACCTTTTTCATCTAAAGCTCTCTCAAAAGACTCTTTTAATCTGCCCTTAGTCATATAGTCAGTATAAGGTATTTCTTTTAGGTCAAAAGTCATACTCATTCCTGTATAATCATATTTCCTGCTGTCATACCAACCTGAATAGCTATCAGGTTTTAGATTCATTTGCCTACCTAAAAGGTTTTCAAAAAAAGGCACCATCCCAAAAGGATTTACTGTACGGCGACTATGCCTACGAGAATCTACATAATTGTCATCATATGGATTATCACTTGCTAAACGAATTTTTCTCATAAAACTCCCCTACAAAAAAAGAACATACTATAATATCTATTAAAAAATTAAAGGAGTATTAAACATGAAAATCCTCTACACGATTCTTATCCTCGGTATTATCACCCCCCTATTCTTCTTCTCTTTTAAACATACAGAGGTTTCTAACCTAGATAAACATAAAAAGCTTAAACAGCACTATCATGATCTTATGGGATATCACCTACAAGAAAATATGGCTTTAAATACAGCTGATCCTACTGAAAAGGAATTAAGCCTTATCCATATAGAACTAGCTAAGGAATATGCTAAACTTTATTTAAGAGAGAGTGGTATCATCCATATACTCACTAAAGGAGATAAACAAAATGAACAAAGATGAGATATTACATCTTGTAATTGAATATCGAGAGCTAAAAACAAAAGACCCTAAAAGTAAAAGGATTTTAGAAATAGAGGGCTATCTTGTAGATTATGTTGTTAATCATAACGATGTAGACATTCTAAACCTAGATAGACTCTTTTTTTCTATTGAAAAAGATGGCTCTCTTACCTTTAGAATACCTAGTCTTGTTTCCCAAGATCAAAAGGAGCTATTTGTTAAAATACACCTAGTCAAAAATCCATCTTGGTTTTTAAATTTTGTATTATATCTGGAATATCTATACAGAACAATTTTTCCCATAAAGGACTAGATTTCTACATATTAAGGGGGGTTAGAAATCTAGGGGATAGATTTCTAGTACTGCCCACAAAAAAAACCAACCAACCAAAACTAAAACCTTACTTAGCAGTTTTAGTTTTGGTTTTAGTTTTGGTTGATTCAAAAGGAATCTCTTCAATCTCAACAACCTTAGCAACCTTAGCTTTAGCAACTCTTGGTTTTTTAGGAGTTTCAACTTTAGGAGTTTCAACAGCTTCAAAATTAGGAGTTTCGACAACAGCCTTATAGATTCTATTCAAATGATAGGTTTGTTTAGAACTTAAAGCATTGCCAAGCTTTAATTGCTCAATAATTGACTTTGGAAAATCCCTATTGAACTTGTCTTTCTCTTCTGATGAAACCATGCAGATGATTTTTTCACACTTAGAAATTAGTGTTTTAGTTTCATCGTTTAGCTTATCATCACCTAAGACAATTTTTGGTGCAATCATTTTTTCCCAACAAGCCACTTGTTTTTCTGATAAATCTTTCTTCCACAAAACAACTTGCTTATGAAGAGATTGACCAAATTTATATTCCCAATCATTAGAAGGAGAAAAAGTAGCGAATTGAGCAATGAATTGAGTTTTATTAAATTGAGTAGTCATAGCTATATATCCTTTCATGATATTTTAAGTTTGCTATGAGATAAACTAGTTAACCGTTAACTAGCTTATCTTTTCTTTTCTTACACTATATAGATGACTTAATCTGTCAGTCTTATCAGTTTCAGATTTATTTATCTATTTCAACTACTTACACTCTTCCTGCCTATCTACAATATGTAGAAATCTACATTCTATATAATATGTAGAAATCTATATGCTATAAAATTTGTATGCGTACCCTACCTTACCTAATTTACCGTCTGTTATTTTTCCATTCTATATAGAAATCTATTATAGTCAGTAAGATTTCTACACTTTATGCTTTTAGAGTATGGGTATAAAATATTGAAATATTTAAGGATTGAGAGATATGTATAAACTGATATTTATGAGCATTTAGATAATGAAAACAAAACAATAAAACTTAAAAGGAAGTTATTATGAAAGCTTATACTATTGCTAAACAAATTGATCTCTATTCTACCAATGATATGTTCTCTGCTACGATATGCTTTAGGTATATAGATGAGACGGGGGAAAAGAGAACCTTATATAAGGATATTGATTCTTATCCTACGGCGACAGAAGCCTTAGATAAGGCTAGGGCTTGTGAATTAATTGATATTCTCAAAGATGAAAGGATTTAAAAATGGTAGAGTTTAAACTCGACTTTGAAGCAGTCATCAATTCTCCTAAGCTTACTCAATGGGAACGGTCTTTTGCTGAGAGTATCTTTGAATACTCAAAGACTAAACCTATTACAGAAAAACAGCAATTAGTATGGTCTAGGATTTTAGACAAACTCAACAGAAAGGATAAATTATGATTATTATCAATGCTACCCCCCATAATGTAAATTTAATTCTAGGTGATTCTCAAATCACCTTTGAAAAAAGTGGTATCTTACCAAGAGTAAATCAATCTTCTATTGAAGCTGAACCTTTACAATATAATGGTCTGTCTATACCTATTAAAAAGACAGAAATGGGTAATCTCGAAGGTCTACCTAATGAAACTGAAGGTGTCTATTATATTGTCAGTCTGATTGTATTAGAAGCAGGCAAGAAGATTGGTAGAAAAGACTTAATAGCCCCCGATACACTTAGAGATGGAAGTGGAAATATCATCGGTTGCAAAGGCTTTATTCAATAAGCCTTTGTGATTGGTGGTGTGGTTTTTTTTATAGCTGAGAGTAGAAATCTAAGGAGTAAGAAATGATGGAATACAAAGAGCTGTTATATAAGACTTTATATAATTTAAAGAAGCCTATACATTATATATCTGACAATGCTTTTTATGGATATAGCTATAATGATGCAATAAGCTATATAGGAAAAGAGAAAGCAAGGGTAATAAACAAGCTACATTTAGAAAAGATGAAAAGGTATCTTAATGTGGATTTAGATAGTGTAGGTTTATATACTGTAGTGTCTAAGAAATCTAGGGACAATTTATATTTGCTTGTAAATGATGGGGGGTATTATATCTTTGATGTGGACTTGATAGTCTTAGGAACTGATCCTAATCTTGTAAAAGCTAGGATACCTATTGAGCAAGAGTGGGATATCTTATGGGAAAAGCTTATAATGAATGAGAATAAAATAAATGACTTTATAGAAATGCCAATAAAGGTATCCTTTACTGATGAGTATGGTATATATAATGAGGGGGTTTTATATGAGTTTGTTGAGATAATGGGGTGTGTTGTTTATGGTAAGGTTTTTTCCACAGATCAAAATTTATACACATTACCTCTTTTTTTTCTTGACAAACTCTAATGTAGTGCATATACTTAATACAAACATACTAACAAGGAGTTTCAAAAAGATGAGTAATCTAAGAAGTGAGATAAGACAAGCCCTAACAGAAATAGTAAGTGGCTTAGGAGAAAATCAGACGATTGAAAAGAAGGTAGCTAAGAAACAAATCTTAGAAAAGCTAGGAGCAAATGATGATAAGGTATGGGGAGTGAGTAATGGTGGAATAAGTGTATTTCAATCAAATCTTTCAAATATTGTAGATGATATGAGAAAGAAAGGATTATTGAGTACACCGACATCAGATACCTATGGTCATCCTAACATGGAATCTACATCAAGAACAAAAGTGTCAAGTGATGGACAAAGAAAAGCATATAATCCATTTGAAACACAAAGAAAAGCATATAATCCATTTGTAAAAGAAGAGGAGTCTAAAACTCAAGTAGAGGAGTCTAAAACTCAAGTAGAGGAGTCTAAAAAAGCGATAGATAAGCCAATCTCTTTTGACAATGATGATAAGATAGTTTTGGTAGAAGAGCCAAAGAAAGTAGTCCTTAAATCAAAGGTTGAGGCAGATGATTTATTTGATGATTTAGATGAACCTAAATCAGAAGCTGAGAAATTATTAAGAGGTCATATTAAAGAAAGAGGGATAGGCTTGTTAAATATGGCAATTAATGATTTTGTAGGTAAGAAGGGTCAAGGGGGATGCTATGGGGATTATACAGCAGGAGATGAAGCCTGTGATGGAAATCCAAGCTGTCCATTAAGGGGCTTCTGTAAAAAAGAGAAGAGTATCAGATAATTGATTTATAGCTACTTCTATATGTAAATTACAAATAGGAGTAGTTAAAAATGTCAAGATATGAGGATTTCTTCCAAGAGGAACAAAAAAAGGTACAAACGAGAAAAGAGGTTGCTTCTAAGATAATGAATTATTGGAAGGCTGACCTACAAAAAGCAATTTCTTTAAATATGACAATAGAGGATAAGGTTTCCTATTTAATGTCCACAGGTGTAGCTAGAAAGATTATGGCTATATATGGAATGAAAGAAAAGGTTTTAAAAGAAACCTTAGAGAATTATATAAAGACCCCGAATGATGAGTGGCTATATAACAAGATTTTGAATTTAAGTGAATCACATACAATAAAGACAGAGCTAGAAAAGTTAAGAAAGCCTTTAACTGATGTGATACCTAAAAAGGTATTAGATTTCTTACCTAAAAAGTTGGTTGTGGATGTTGATCCACAAGGTCAAATTTTAGAGATATATAGTCGATATGCCAATAAGGATAAAAATATTGGAGTAAAGATAGAAAAGCAGAAAGCCTTTATTTATGTGAAAAATAAATTTGAGGATTTATTACATAAGGGTTTGGTATCTAGAGATAACAGAATAAAGATGATGTCTTTAATAATAGCAGTAATGTATGATACAGGAATAAGACCTGGAGATATGGAAACTGGATTATCTTATACTAGTATAGAGACACAGGGTCCTGAGACCGAGGATGAAAAAAAGCCAAAGCCAGCAAGAGAGTTGGTAGATACCTTTGGAGCAATAAGCTTAGAACCTGAGCATTTCAAGGTTTTAAATGGAATTACTAATTTAGCATTTTATGGTAAGTCTGGGGTATTTAATAAGGCACAGATAAGTAGTACCTTATTAAATAAGGTGATAAAAGATGTGATTGTAGATTTTGCTGATGAGGTAAATACAGGGAAGCCCTTATTCTCAGTAGATGGTGTGCCATTTAATGCAGGTCAGCTACAGAATTTCTTTACAGGGCTATTAAAGACAGCAGGGATGGAGGACATTTCAGGACATAGTATGACAGATTTAAGAAAATTAAAGTCATCTACAGTATTACATAAGGTATTGGTAGAGAGTAAAAAGGATTTAGAGGAGAAGCTATTAAAGATAGAAAATGTATTCTCTAAAAAAGCATATACTACAATAGCTACTATAATAGCTGAACATATAGAAAAAGCAGTAGAGAAAGCTGAAGTAGCTTTAAATCATACCTCTATGAATATGACTATAAATAGCTATATTAATCCTCAGATTCTTTTAGATTTTTTTAGTCGTTCTGGAGATATAAGTGATAATTTTGGAGATTTGCTTTTAAGTGATGGTACATTAAAATTTAATGTACAGGAATTTGTATTAAATGCCTCACAAAGTAGATTTGCAGACAATGGTGGTTGGGAGTCGGTAATAGAAAGTGGAGAGAGCCTAGGTTTACCTGAACAAAGTGAATTTGCAAAAGAATTTGGGTATATGGGTCGTAGATATGCAGCTACAAAAAAGAAGAGAGTAGTCATAGATAGAATTGAAGGTAAAAAGGCTATATGCTATATGGGAAGAACCTTAATTGAACTACCCTTATCCTTTTTACCTTTAGGTGTAAAAGAAGGTATGACTGTGGAGTTTATTATGGATCTAAAAAACACATCTACTAAAGATGTAAAAAATAAAATCAATCAACTTACCATAAATGATAATGCTAGTGTATATAGTATATAATTAGTTTATATGCTCCTCTCTTATATGAAATATCAAAAAAACAAGAGAGGTTATATGTTTAGAAGTAAATTCGCAGGTGCTGTTTCTACAGGTATTTATAGAAGACCAGACATTCAAGAAAAATATCAAAGTGGTCAAGTAGAAAAACATGAAAGAGAACTTTCAGATTTAGAATCAGCTGTAAAGGAAGCTATTATTAAATTTGATGATATTTTAGAGGATGAAAAAGCTACTCTCAAATCCTATCTAGCCCTGTCTGATAAAAAAGCATCCTTAAAGAAAGCCTCTATAGAGGATGAGAAGGATGAGTTCTTTAGACTTTTAAAATTAAAGTTTAGTCCACCAAATGCAGATCCACTGATGAAAGAGATTTACTTAAAACATGAAGCTTGGTTTGAATCTAAAATGGCAGAGTATAATAATCTTCCAGAGGATGATCTAGATAATCAATTCATGATTGAAATGGAAATCCAAGATTATTATGTGGAAAAAAAAGATGAAAGTCTTGATGATGTAAAGAAAATAGAACCAGAAATGGAGAAGGTAGATTCTGAAATAGAGAAAGAGGTTGCTTTTAATGTTTTAGATTCTAATCCTGAAATAGCTGAGACGGTTAAAGAGGATTTAAAGCTTAGTATTAAGCTAGATGAAGAAGCTCCTAAAAAAGAGGAGGAGATAAAAGAACAGAAGAGAGAGGAAAAGGTATTAGAGTCTTTAAGTATAGGAGATAATGGTATCCCTTTCACTACTGTAGAGAAATTAAATAAATGGATTAATGTTAAGTGTGATTTAACAGATCCTGGGGTAAAGAATATAGTCTTTGATAATGACATTAATGCCAAAGAGGAGCTGTTAAAGGATAAAGCTAAGACAAAACAAAGCTTTGTTAATTTAGTGAGACTATGGAATAAAAAGAATCATAAGAGCCCCAGCTCAGGAGAGAATATCAGTTTTGCTGAGTTATGCTCACAAGCAGTAACAGATGAAGACGCTGAAAAGGCTTTATCTAAATTACTCTCATCTAGTAATATTAATGGCACTAATTGGTATGAACACCAATATTATCAGATTCAGAATAAGGTTCTTAATGGAGAGGGATTAGACAGCTATGAGGAGGCTGTAAAGGAATTGTTAGAGGAAGCAGATCTAACCTTTGTGTCTAAGGTTGAAAAGAAGAAGCAAGAGATAGAAGCTGAGGTCATTTTAAAGATCAAGGTTAATTCTTATCGTAATTGGCTTAAGAATGATATGATTAAGTCTATTTCAACTGACAGCTATGTACAAAATACAACAGTAGGGGGTAAGCCAGTTAGTTATGATTTAGAGAAGGAAAGAGCTAAAGCACAAGAAAAGAAGAAAAGTGGGGAAAAGTTAGACATTCTTGAAAGCTATATATTAAAGGCTATTGATGGGGAAATTTTAAGTAGTGCTAGAAATAAGTTGAGAACGAATAAGGACTTCATGGATAGGATTAGATTGAAGCTGGAAAAGGGTTTATATTCATTTATATCTAAAGAGGAGATAATCTCCATTAATAATAGTATAGATGCTAATCAGAAGATGCCTGAAACTATGAAAGCTGAAATAAAGAGTAAGCTTGAAAATAAAGAGAAGATAACAGATGAGGAATTTAATCTTATATTAGCACAGGATATTGAATATACAAGAAAGCCTTTAACTGAGGATGAGGTAAATGCTTTAAAGAGAAAGGTAGATAATGACGAGGATCAGCCTAAGATAGAATCGTTATTAAAGAACCCTATGTCTCAAATAGGTCAATATAAGCAGGAAATAGCTGAGGCTAAAAGGAAGAAAACAAGGGGCTTAAATTTAACAGATCTTGAGAGAACTTTATTAGATGTAGAGGTATTGGTAAAGAAGAAGGAAAAAGAAAATGCACCAATAACAAACTTAGCTATGTTTATATCTAAATGTAAACAAAACGATAAGATGATGGGATTTTTAGATGAGGTTTTGTGTAAGGATAAGAATTTAAAGAGCTATGATAGCAATTTAAATAAGGTATTGCATGAGGTATATTCAATGCTCGTAAATGAGTCTGATGAGTCTATTGTAGTTAGAAATAAGGACAGGGTAATTTTCTTATTTAAAGAGGCTATTAAAGAATGTAGTATGAGAACACACAGGGAAAAGTTGCATTCAGTTTTAGATAAGCATAAGACTGATAAAGGCTTAACTCTATTAGATTTCTTACCCTCAAATTTGATAGTGGAGGCAGATAGCAGTGGAGTTATAAGTAAAATGTTTACTATGTATGATAACAAGCTATCTAATCTTGAGGATAAGATTAATATACAGGAGGAGATTTTAGAGAAGTATGATGTGTTAAAAGACATTATTTATACTGATTTAAAGAATGTGGTTAAGGGAGATCCTTCAACAGATTCTATGGCATTTATTTTAACTAAGAAGAAGATACTGGGTTTGGTAGCTGCTATTACATTAGAAACAGGACTAAGACCATCTCCAGTAAAGAATCCTGTAGAGGAGAATTTAGCTGGGGGTAAATCACAAAAATCTAAGATGATTAGAGATACAGCTGGACAGCCTTTATTAACAGATGAAGGTAAAAAGCAATTTATAAAAGAGGAAATAGAAACCTATGGTGTAGCAACACTTAAACCTGAACACATTAAGTTCTTTAAGACTAATTTTGAAGCAAGCTTAAAGTTCTATGGTAAAAAGGGTGTTGAAAATATATCTAAGGTATCTGATGCTGAAATAGTAAAAGAGTTAGAGAAATTGGTTTCTATTGCTTCAGGTAGTACTGGACCTAAGTCTTTATTTATATTACCTAATGGTAAGCCTATTACAAATACAGATATTGTAGTTTATTTTGAAAATATTGCTTTTAAGGCTGGATTAAAGAAACTGAGAATTACAGATTTTAGAAAGCTAAAAGCAGTAAAGACAATACATGAATCTTTATTACAACAGCAAAAGAGCTTATACAAGAGTATTTCACAAATTAAGGTTCTTGAAAAAGAGGCTATTAAAGTAGAGATTACTAAGCTAGTGACTCAGGTTGTAGATAAAGCTTATAAGGATGCTCAAAAAGCTTTATCTCACTCAAAGGTAAATGAAACAATCAATAGCTATGTAAATCCTAACCTATTGCTTAACTTCTTATCCTCAGGTGGAGTAGACAGAGCTATTGATCAAGCATTATCTAAAAAGAATACCTTACAATTTGATCCAGAGGTATTCCTTACACAAGCCTTAGCTTATTGTGAGGTTGACATCACTAAGCCTAAAAATGAGGATGAGGTCGATGGATCTGGATTCCTAGCAAGAACATTAAGTGCTATCACTAAAAAACTAAATAACCTTAAAAACCTGATTAAGAGCTAAAAATGAAACCAACACTTTCTGAATATATTGATTTAGCTAAGGATGAGATTTCCTCTCTAATTTTATCCTCTAAACCATTAATGAAAAAATCAGATACTCCTAGAGCCTTTACTGCTTTACTTAAAACAAAAGCTAATTTTAAAGCTTATGTTAAAAAGTTTGGTGGTAAAGATAATCTCGCTTCTAGAACTAATACCTTATCATATATAGTAAGAGATGCCTTATATGATAAGTCCTTTGATTTATCTAACAAGCTGATAGAACTAGAATCCTTTTTTAGAAAGACATATAGAGAAACATATCCTGAGGATACCTCTATTAAACAAAAGCTAAGAGAAGAAAAGACTAAAGCCTTTGAAAAAGATGTTAAGGGAACACTACAAGCTGAAAGTAAAGCTAAGGAGGATTACTTAGCTTTATTTACTACTTTAGATAGTCAATTTCAGTACCTAGCTACAATACTAGATAGAAACTTTGTTAGAGTTTTAAAAGATAGATTAAAAAGCCGTAGTTTACCAAAGTCAATAACAGATTTTGTAGATACCTATTTTAAGGGATCTGATAATGAAGAAAGTAGAATAAATACTTTCTTCTATACAATAAGAGATATATATCTACCTGGAGAGAAAACACAGGTACTCACTCCATCTCAATGGTTTGATCTTAAATTAGCAGGTATTATTAAATCCTCCCATAAGAGTAAGATTCTCAATAATGAAAGAGATGCTTTAGAATCAGTTATCCCACAAACCTTTTTAAAATTCTTACCTAAAACTCTTATTGTAGAAACTGATAAGAATAGCAAAATAACTGGTATTAAAGCTAAGTTTGCTGAAAAGCTTGATGATATAGGAGCTAAGATAGAAAGACAGAAATTACTGATCACTAATTTATCTAAGCTAGAGCTTAAGCTTAAAAAGGATTTACTCTCCACAGACCATGACACTAAGATGAAAGCTTTAATTGTTTATCTTATGTTAGATACTGGAATTAGACCTGGAGATGAAGATAATAAAATTAAGATAGATGTAGAAAAGGATGATGAGGAATCTGAAGAAATAGATCAATATTTAGAAACCTATGGTGCTACTACTCTAAATAAAAACCACATTAAATTCCTAAGAACTAATTTTGTAGCTCTTGAATTTGTAGGTAAAAAAGGAACTATCAATTTAGCTAATATTAGTGATTCTACACTAGTTAAAGCCCTTAAAGACCTTGTAGATAAAACTAAGTTAAATAAGAAGAGTAATTATCTCTTCTTAGATACTCAAGGTAAGGTTTTTGATCAGTCTAAAGTGTCCGCATACCTAAGAGCTATTATCCCTGGACTTAATTTGACTGATTTCAGAAAGCTTAAATCCACAAGGATTTTACTTGAAGCTTTAAGAGAAAAACAGAAAATGATTTTAGGTATGATTTATGATATTAATAAAGATCAGGTTGCTAATGTCAAAGAAGAAATCATTGAGGTTATTCGAGATGTGGTAGATCAAGCATATCGTGAATCAGTAAAAGCTTTAAGTCATCAAAATATGAGTACCACTATAAAGTCATATATAAATCCACAGGTTTTACTGAACTTTTTAGCCACAGGTAAGGTAGCTGATAAAATTGAGGATATTGTCCTTAAAGACCAAAAGCTAGTTTTTGACCCACAGGTATTTATCACACAAGCTTTAGCCTATGGTAAAGCCATAGATGAATTACATGGACCTGAAGATTTTGAGGATTATGGTGATGATGATCCTAAATTACATAAAAAGGCTCAGTGGATCAATAAATATCTATCTAAATTGTCTTATCCCTTTGTAGCATAAAGCGAAGAAGAAAAGTGTCAGCGCTACATATCGGGGTATGAATCCTTTGACCTTGTAAATTTTAACTTTTTCTTTACAAGCGAGGTGGCGACAATTTAGATGTTTACATACCAATCCCAAAACTCCCTTATCTTATTCATTATTTCTATTATCACATCCCCCTCTTTATTTAAGCTTACCCACCCAGATTCATCTTGAAGCACCCATGTATTTTTTACAGTCTTAAAAAACAAAAATTCCTTTACATTACCTATTATCTTTAAATTGACAACAGTTATTCTCTTTAAGTCATCTCTCTCAATAATAACCTCGACTCTTATGTTCTTGTCGTTAGGTAGATAAAACAAATTTTTGTGGTGTTCCTTAAAATGATATTCATACAGAACAGCTTCTATATCAGTATCTAGCTTTATCTCTTTAGTTATCACTCTTTTACCTTCTCTTACTTCACTGAACATTTAATTTTCTCCTTTGACCTAGATTTCTACACCCCTTCCCTTTTCAAACCCATTTACTTCTCACTTTATCCATCATGTTTTCTATCATATCAGCATCACTGCCTATCTCTTTACGGGGAGCTAAGAGCCACCATATCCTATTATGGTATCTTGTGTACATATACATCTCATCCTTTACTATTAAATGAATATCTGATATTATATTATTGTCTTGAAATATGAGGATTTGAAAATCATCATTAAGTTGCCATATGGATAATCTTTCATCATCCCTGACAAATTTAAATTTATATTCTTTAAGAACATTGAAAATACCCCCTTCTAGAGTGAAATTTTCAATGTTGTCCAAAATTCTTTTTCCATTTTCAATTTTTGTAAATACATCCATTTGTTTCTCCTAAATGCTTGTTATAATTATATTAATCGTTTTTGGCAAACGAGCAATTTTTAGTTTTAACTTTAATAGTAATTGTCCCATCTTTTTTATGTTTTACTTTGTAGTCAAAACCTTCTTCAGTACAAATAGAGAGTAG
>Ga0194133_10006824_pt1 | contig 13890 bp, 14 predicted proteins | sample TA2KigOf40mmetaG_FD_155448 | JGI IMG/M metagenome (GOLD analysis project Ga0194133, IMG submission 155448) | Freshwater microbial communities from Lake Tanganyika, Tanzania - TA2015055 Kigoma Offshore 40m | ecosystem: Environmental > Aquatic > Freshwater > Lake | place: Tanzania: Lake...
TACCGAGTTTTTGTGCTTGTGCAACGATAGAAAGCGCAAGTGTAGACTTGCCAGATGCTTCTGGCCCGTATATTTCAACTATTCTTCCTCTTGGAAGTCCACCAATGCCAAGAACCCTATCAAGAGATAGAGCTCCAGTTGGAACAGATGGCCAAGGTTGAAAATTTTCCGAACCCAGTTTCATTACTGAACCGGATCCAAACTGTCTTTCAATTTGAGCTAATGCAAGCTCCAGTTGCTTTGAGTCATTTTTTGATTCTGTCATGCATATATTCTACCATTTTTGTTTTGACAAAACCACCAAATGATTTCGATTTTTGTGATGATATACTGTATCCAAACTTACGAGAGGATATCAAATGAACAATAAGGGATTTGGTAAAATTGATAAAAATCCAGACTACATGAGAGCGATATTTCTTTTAAAAAATCGCATTAAATATCCAATTGATTTAATTCATATTTGGTCAGTTTTTGGACCATGCATTGAGTCACATCCTTCAATCGAAGATCTTAGACAAAAGTAACTTGACAGGACTTGACAATATGTGTATACTGGATATACCGTATCCTGTAAAGTATATTCGTAAGTGTAATAATACTTGTGTATCCATACACTGTAAAAATCGGTCATAAAACTCAAACTCAAGGTACTATATTTTATTATAAATGTAGAATCGAGTTTTAATGAAAATATATCAGATTTACATTCCAGAGCTCGCAACATACGTAAAATTCAAAGTGCTTGAGCCAGAACAAATAGAACAATTCGTTATTTCTTTTAAAAAAGAAAATAAAGATCCAGATTTAATTCAATTTAGAAAAAAAGTTGTAGAAACTTTTGTATTTAATTTAAAATCTGAGATTGCAGAATCTTTACGCATGATGAGCAGGCAATCTGCAGAATCATGTCTAGATGCACTATTTAATGGTTGTCTAATGCTCAATCCTGGATTGGATATAGACTTGTGGTTAAGCATTGCCTACACAGGAATACTGGAAGACATAAGTTCATTTAAAGACGAAGATAATATTGCATCAAAGGAATCCGCCTTTATGAAATCATTGAAAAATATGCAAAAAACAGGCAAGAAATTTCCTAAGGTAGATTTAGATGATTTTCCATTTGACATGAACTTAAAAGATAAAGTAAAACCAAAAATAAAACAAATTTCTAAACAAAAATACCTAGGTTTAGAAAATCACCTAAAATCAAATGTTATTGGGCAAAACGACGCAATAGAAAACATAGTTTCCTCCCTGAGAAGATCTCAAGCCGGTATGTCGGATATAGACAGGCCTTTGGGAGTTTTCTTATTTGCAGGATCGTCTGGAGTTGGTAAAACTCATTTAGCTACAACTCTTCATAAATATCTTTTTGGGAATGATTATCCTGTCGTTAGAATTGATTGTGGAGAATTTCAGCACAAACATGAAAATCAAAAATTAATTGGTTCTCCTCCGGGATATGTTGGCCATGACGAGGGTGGCCAGTTGGTCAATCAAATAAAGCAGTATCCTTCCAGCGTTGTTCTCTTGGACGAGGTGGAAAAAGCTCATCCAGATTTATGGAATACTTTTTTGAGAGTTTTTGATAATGGTCTTTTGACAGATGCAAAGGGTGAGATTGTAAGCTTTAGAAATGCAATCATAATCATGACAACAAATCTTGGAAACGAAAAGACTACGGATCATCTTTTGGCAAATGGAACAGGATTTAACAGAGATGTTAACTACAAAACAACAACTAAGAAAATTCCAGATAAATCCATTCTTGAAAGAAATACTAACGAAGCAATTAGAAAACATTTTAAGCCAGAATTTCTAAACAGGATAGATAAAGTGGTCGTGTTTAACTATTTGTCTGAATCAGATTGCAATACAATTGCCAGATTGGAAATGTCAATAACTGCAGAGAAGTTAACCAAAAAAGGATATCTATTTGAATACAATCAAAGCGTTATAGATGGATTGATAAACAAGGGAATTGATAGCATCAAGGGTGCAAGGGGATTAGCCCAGATCCGCAGGGAGCAAATAGAAGCTCCAATTGCTGATAGCATTATTAATACCACAGTTCCCAGAGGAAGTGTATTTGAAATAACTTATGAAGATGATAAATTTAAGTTTGATATTAAAAAACCAAATAAAAAAACAGGGCTATTAAAACAAGTCTAGTTTACTATAATTAAAAGATAAGCAAAAGGATGTACTATGCCAAGAGCAACAAGAGCAATTTTAGGTCATGCAAAAAGAATGTCAGCTGGTATTTTGAACCCAATTAAATCTGGTTATCGTGATTCCGGAGTTCGTGGAGCAATTGGAGGAGCTAAAAAGCCGTTGATGTTTGGTGGTGGAATTCTAGGTGCCGGAAACATTATTGGCAGTAGAAGGCAAAGTGGTGTAGATAGAACGGTCGGTAGACCAACCGGAATGTATAATCACTAAGGAGTTTTAGATGCCAGGACTAAGAGCTGGAATTGGTAGATTTGCCAGTGAAGTATTTGCAGAAATTGGTAGTCACACTCCCGCTGGACGCAGAGCAACAGCAACAGCATTATCAGCAGCATCACGCTCCGTTTATCCAGCTGGAAGTATGTCACGTGCTGCACTGAGAACGGCACTATTTCCTCAGTACAAACAATTTGGCAAAAACGCCGTTGGATATGGCGGAATTGCAGCATCAGGAATAGGTATGTTGTCATCAAATAGATCGAGCGGGGCCTACAACCCAGCACCAAGACCAATGACTTCAGCTCCTTCAGGAGTTGGCAGATCAGCCTAAGGTATAATGTAGTCATGAACAATTGGAAGATGTATATTAATGAAAATGGTGATTTTGAATTACCTAATTTTTTATATAAAACTGTAATGGATCTCATGAAACAATCTTTGGACATGGGCACTCTACTTTCGGAAGATCAGGCAAAATTAAGAGCCTACAAAGAGCAGACAAAAAAATTATTCAAAAACAAATGGTATGAAATAGCAAAAGCATTAGAAGCTTTTTCTATAATTGATCCGTGCATTTGTTCCACTCAGGAAAAAGAAATTTATTGCGATATTTGCAAAGGGGCAAGATATATCATAAGCTCAACCCTAACCCCAGACAAGATGAGAGAAGTGGGATTATTCACAAATGCCGGAACAACATCAGAAATAATTGGAAAACTGCAAAAAAGTCTCAATCAAATATTGTCAGATTATCCGTAGTAGGTCAAGATGTCAGAGATAGAAAAAGTAGACAAATCAAACTTTATGAAACAGTTTGAATCTTTGAGGCCAGATTTGTTTTTTCCAGAATCATGGACTGATGATCAAAAAGAGAAAGCTGTTGATTTAATTAGACCACAAAAAACCCGCACCGCAATGTTCTCATCTATTCCGATGAATTGCGAGGCAGAAAAATGCATATTTGCAAGTACTTGTCCGCTTCTCAAAGAAAACCTTGCCCCCAAGGGAAAAGCTTGTCCGATAGAAATGGGAATGGTTGCGCAATTCACCGCAGAATATCTTGATCAACTTGAGGTTAATCCAGATAATCTAGTTGAGGTTTCTATGGTAAGAGATTTGGTTGATCAGGAAGTTCAATACCTTAGAAAGACCAAGCTTTTGGCAAAAGAACACTTTGTTCAAGAGAATATAATTGGAGTGGATCACGACGGAAATCCAATATTCAAAAAAGAATTGCATTTAGCGGTTGAACTAGAAGACAAGTTGCACAAAAGGAGAAAAGATTTGCGAAATCAACTTTTGGCGACAAGAGAAGCAAAAGCAAAAGTTGGTCAAGTGCAGTTGGATACGGCTCAGGCAATATCTGATATAATAGGAAAAGTTCAATCAATTGAAATTTCAAGAGAAAAACTTCTTAAGCAAAAATTAGGAACGACAGAATTAGATGATTACATAATTGACTCGGAGGCTGTAGAGCCAGAAAAAGATAGGTAATCCCTATGCCACGTCCACCACTAAGACCAGACGATCCAGACTATTCGATATTATCACTTTTTCCCGTAGTTGCAGGTCGTGATAAGGACTTGGTAGACAATGCTATGGAAACATATAGGAATCTACTCGAAATGCCCCAACTTGGGTTGGATGACGTCGACGGTGGCAATATTGATCAACTACGTCAAATAGCATTGACGAGAAATATACACACTCCCTTAACCCAAACAATGCTACAGGATCCGGGTTTTGGTGTTGGAGAAGTAGAAGATCAACTCATAAACTATCAAGCTTTTGACAAAGCATATAGAGCAAAACTCAGGGAAGAGCTGGAACGTCGGAATTACACCTGCATCACAAAAGAGGGCGGTAAAAGCCGCCTTGGAAAATCCAAATTCAAGTATTGATCTAAGTTTAATATCTAGTCTTTCTGATAGAAGAGATTTGTCAGATCAGCTTCATTCAAAAGTTCTGCAGACACAAAAAATAATCAAAATGCATGGAACTCCAGGAATACATTTACCTTCATCAAATGCAGCGGGAAGAAAATCAGGCAGATATCTTGTCGATATGTCACCACGGCGCCGGCCGGCTATAGTCCGGTTTTAGATCTTATAGAACAGGCAACTTTTAGTATAGACCCGTTTGCTGAAGAAGGAATGTTTGTAGACCCATTGAGTTCTTTCAGAATGCGGTACGAAAAATTTACCATCTTTTCAAGAAATGGAAAGAAGGGTTCGTGATCCCTCAATGAGAGTTGGAATTAGTTCACACACCGCTGACGGAATGAAAATAGGATTTATAGACGTAGAAACAACTGGAGTTGGACAAACCGATATGGTTAGGTCAATTTCTCTACAGGATACTCTGTTGGGAACTGATGCGAGCGGAAGAAGAACACTAGCAAGGGTACGGAGATGACGCTGGTGCAACATTTTTGACACCACAATTGTCTGCAGTTGTTTCGGCTGACCCAGTAGGGCTGTCGAGGGTAACTTCTTTTGGTGAAGCAGTTGCCACAGTTGAAGAAGAGGGCATAAAACCATTGGCGGCGCGCATACCCGGAAGTTTTCCTAAAATGGACTTAACTACTCCAGCCGGTAGGCAACAGGCCGTAAATTACTACAAGGATCTTTTTCAAAGATTTAGTCACGACGATTCTTTCTTAGCGGGATACAACATTAGATTCGACGTACATCAATTGATGGAGTCAGCAAGGAAACTTCCTGAATTTATGGACGACGCAGAAGCAGTCGAAGCTTTAGGTAGATTTGAAAATAGAATGCTTAATGGCGGAGGAATGATAGACACCCTTCAAATGGTAAGAACCAGACTACAAGGTCAACTTCAAGAAAGATTGGGTTCTGTTGCCGGTGATTCCCGGAGTAAAAACTAGGCTAGGTCTTGATTTATTGCTTTCTCCATCTGCTCAAACAAAAGCACTAGACGTTGGAGAAAGATTTTCTTTTTTTGGATTAGAAAATGTTATTCAATCTTCAGACTTCCTGCCGCAGCTTGCACGAAGAGCAGAAGGCGGCGATCTAGTCGCACGACAAGTTCTCGCTCAATTATCTACAGGAGCTTCTCACACTGACGTTGTTGACCAGTCTGTAACCAGAATTTTAACAGAAATGCTTCTCTCACCAAGCAGTATAAATCTTGCAGAAATTGATTCTGCAGGTAATGTGGATTATGATTCAATGAATGTAGGATTGACTCCTGAAAACATCGAGTTGATAAAAGCAATAAGAAGAAAAAACGCCGCAACAAAAGCTCAGGTATTAACTGTTAGTTTGACAGATCCCAGATATTTAACGCAACGTACACTTGATCATATAACTCACAATCAGAAAGCTTTCCGTAGAATAAAAATAGAAGATAGCTTAGGTGCGATAATTGGCAGCGCCCCCAGTCCAGCCGGCGCCTACAGTTTAGATACATTTGGCACCCTACAATTTGATGATGGAAAATATATTTTTAGTCCAACAGCCGGAGGACCTTCTGTTGATATAGATGAAGTAACTGCAAGAAATTATATACAAACAGAAATAAATGCCAGAAGAGCTCCAATAACAACAATGGCAGATATTCACGCAATGCCAAAAAGAACATCTAATATTAAAACTTTGGGAATAAATCCTATACAGCAAACTAATATAGAACATATGTCAAGACTTTTGGACGGAGGAGTTGTTTCCCCAATTAGGACCGGAACTATTGTGGATGCGGCAACAAGTGTAGCCGCAAATGAAGGTGCTGTTTTTACCGGACTAACAGAAACCGGATTTAATACTGGTTTCACAGAGGGTATAACACCAGAGGGAGCTTCTAATGTCTTTGGTGTCACTAGATCTCCCTTTCAAGCCTTGACTATAGAAAGAATGCAAAATTACCAAAGAGCATTGTATCAATCGGGTATAATTGCTGCTTCGATGCAGCCTGAGGTAAGATCGGCTGCAGTTACACTTTCTGCCCTTACTTCTTCATTGGGTGCAGGAAATAAAGATCTGATATCAGGAGCTATATCAGCAGGAAGGGCCCTCGATCCGGATGAAATAACTTCAAGGGTCTCGGCAGCATCAGATATGGTTTCCAAAAATCTTCCCCTGTTAGCTGATACTGGTGTAGTTTATACTAAAGCCAATAAGGTTTTGGATGTCTCGAGTAGTGTTATTATTTTGCCAACATCATATATACATGAATCGACACCAAGCAGCGGGGCAATGATGACTCTTGATGACATGGGGAACGAAGTTCTTTTATCAGAAAGATTAAAGGGGTCTGGCAATAACAGATCGTCAAGTGTAAGAGTGTCTATGCCGACAAGAGATACGGATACGATAGCTTTCAACGTTGGCGGAAAATTAGATAAACCAGTAACTGATTTAGATCGCCGAAGGGCTGAGAAACATGTTCAGGAAATACAGAGAATATTTAGAGAACGAGATGAAGCTAAAACGCCAAAGGAAATGGTAGAAGCTGGACTGGCAACAAGTGAGGAGCAGGCAAAAAGAACCAAGCAATTTTTAGCAGACGGATCGGATAAGCTTGATGAAATAGCCAGAAGAGAAGCGGAAAGGGGTATGCAAATTGGCTCGGTGACGGCCGCCGAAATTGGTTCTGAAAACATGCGCCAAGCTGCTGAGGCAGTAAGAAATGTAAGTGGCGGAATTGACAACGATATAATTTCAGTTCAAAAGGGTCTTTTATTTGACGCGCCGTTAGTATCATCAGAAGGAGGACTTGTTTTTACCCCCCGCATATCTGATGATGCACTTGAAGAAGCCCAAAGAGTGGGTGGCGTCGGCGCAGATATTGTGTCAAAGTCAGAGTCAACAAATCAATTAAACCTTGTTCAAGGTATGATTAGAAGAGGTGTTGATACGGCAGGAGAAGATGGTGGTGGATTTTTTGGAAGATTAAGATCTTTTGCTACCAGCCGTAGGCCCGATGAAGAAATGGCCGGATCCTCGAGACCGATGTCGAGAAGGTTTAGGGATATGGACATTGAGCAAAGAATGAAATTTTTAAAACCAAAAATATTTAAGGGTGCCGGAGCTGTAGCTGCCCTTAGTGCTGGTTACTATTTAGCAACAAGATCTAGAAAAAATTCACTTTATAATGAAACAATGGAGCAGCAACAATTTGAGCCAGGTCCTATGTCAATACAGGATTTTAATCAAATTGATCAACAACTAGCAGCTCAAAGTTCTTCTAGAAGAGATCCATTGGTTACTGCTGGCGTTGTGGGAAATCTAGATCGCAATAAAACATCTCATTATAAAATGGGGCCAGGAAAATATAATCATCTATACGGAGGATGATAAATGCCGTCATTAGGTAGAATAGGATCAAGAATAGCCGGATCAAGAATTGGCCGTAGTGCTGCTGGTCGAGCTGTTGGTCGAGCAGGTGCAAGAGCTGGGGGTTTTGCTGGTGCACACATGGGTGCAATTGGAGCTGGTGCGGCAGCCACATATTTTGGATACAAGGGCATAAAAGGTTTCGCAGGGCAGGTTATTCCAGCGGGAGTTGATGCTTCAATGGACGTTGCATTCAATGATCCACAAGCGGACAGGTCAATGCTTGGAACAGATTTAACTCCAAGTTTATATTTAGGTCATAGGGCTCCAGGAATTATAGGCAGTACAGCAAGAGGATTGAACGCGACCAGATTTGGAGTTGGAGCGCATAACAATCCGGCTAGAGCTGGAGTGGCACTTGGTGGAATTGGCGGTCTCGTTGGCGGTGCCCTTGGGGCTGTCAAAGGGTATGCTAGTGGAGGAAGAGCAGGCGCAATTAGGGGCGGAATACTCGGAGCAGCTGGCGGAGTAGTAGCTGGCGGTGCAATAGGTGCTGGTGGTCAAGCTACCATGGCATACAAGACCATGCAAACAAATAGTCAAATAATAAGAGAGTCGCCATTTTATAATCAATCAGCATTAACTGCAGAAAGACTTAATGCAAGTGGGAATATAGTTTTTGGAATGCATAATCAAAGGAGAGGCTAATGCCACTTGATCCATTAACTGGCCAGGTTGATTATGGTGGAGCATCCTATGATCCGCAAAACATCAACGCATCAATCGGAATGCGTGCTGCAGCAAGAGCTGATGTTGCCCCTGGAAGTGGTGTCTTTGATATATTAGAATCTTTGCCGGGTATAACAACTGCAGCTCTTTTTAATGCAAGAAGATATGCAAAGACGCTAGAAAAAGGTGGAAGATTTGACGTAGCAGCCGGAACCGCTGGTAGAAAACTTAAGAGAGCAAAAAAATATGGGGCATTGGTTGGCGACAGATTGGCGGCACCAGATCCGGCCCAATTTATTGGAGGTGGAAGAAGAGGTCCATTAGGCGCATATGCAAGAAGGAGAATTGCACAAGGAAAAACTCCACTACTACGAGCTTCAAGGGCTAATAACTTAACGGCAAATTTAGGCGCAGTCAATAGACTTACAAGCCTAGGGGCATTAGCAGGAGATGCAAGAAAAGCGTATACTCCAATGCAGGGTATCTCGGGAATAATGGATTTTCTTACAAAAAGTAAGAGATTTAATGAAAGAGTTGGATTGGGCGCGGATTTTAATTCAGCAGAACAAAAAGCGTACTCTGGTGGAGTATTGGGAAGAATAGCCTCAATTAATAGAGTCAATACTCTAGATTCAATCATTGCTAGAGGTGCAGGAACATCCAGATTCTCGCAAGCAAGACATGCAAAAGCAGTTGCAGCAAAAAAACAAATAGTCGCTAATGCTCTCAAGGTTGCAGAAGTAGCAAATCCAGTTGCAAAATCAGCTCCTGTTATAACAGCTGGTAGAGAAGCGGTAAGAAGAGTCACTGATCTTGCAAGATTAGCAGGTGGAGCAGGTGCAAGAGTACCTATCGAGACCACTCGCGCAGCTGCTCGAGCTGCAAGAATTTCGGCCGTAGCATCAGCAACAGCCGATGTAACTGCAGCAAGAACAGCTATGGCAACTGAAGCTACAGCAAAGTTTATCGGTAGCGAAATGACAACAGGAGTCTTAAGCAATAGAATAACATCATTCTTTGGTGGGGCAACAAACTATATGAATGCCAGCGCAACACAAAAGAGAACTTTTGGTCATGCATTGCGTGCAGCTGGATTTAGCGATAGAGAAGCTAGAATGGCATTTAGGGATTTTAGTGGCTCAGACACTCGAGCAGCAAAATATGTTGGTGGTTTTCGTAGAGAACTAGCAGGCGGAATAAAACAACTACAAATCGGTGCCAAAGCAGCACTTAATACTGGTGCGGCCACGAACATGAGATTAGCTGGACTTAAAGTATTTGGTTCAGGAGTCGTAAAGGGCACCGGTGCATTTATGCCAGGATTGAACGTTCTAGCTACTGGCCAATTAATATACGATCTTGCAAAAGGTGCTGGAAAAATAGCTGTAAAAGGTGTAAACTTTGCTAAGGATGCAGTGAAGTCAATGCAAGGCACGATTAACAAGCCAATGTTTGGATCAGGTTTTAAAGATAATGAAGTTGCTGCAACGTCAAGGTCAAGAGGTGTGATGGCAATACAGAATTCAAGACTAAATGCAAGAAGTTTGCTTGGATCTGAGGCATCGATGCTTGCGGCACATTTTGGATAAATATGAGCTTCATACTTAAGCAAAAAACAAAAGATTTTAGAAAAGAATTGGAAAAACTTTCTTCAGAAGATCTCATAGAAATAATTAAAAATCAAGACGTAGAATCTTATAAGCAAATCAATAGAATTGAGTGGGTGTTTAAGAATAAACTAAAACATTTAACTTGGGTGGATGGAACTCAGATATCCGAAAGGCCATTAACTAAAAGAGAATTGGCGCTGTTGATTGACGAGCCTTTTGAGATTGATAGAAATCTTCTCGATGCAGGCATATCGTCTGAGCAACAAAGGCAAATTCATATAGCAAAGGATCCATGTGTTTGGGCAAAGCAATTCTTGGGTGTAGAGACAAGAGTATATCAAACGCTAATATTAAGAGATCCATCGCTGAGAAAAGTCTTGAGAGCAGGTCGTCGTCTTGGAAAAACATTCAGCATGGCAATAGCCTTGTTGCATTACAGCTATACAACTAAAGACGGCAGGTGTCTGGTTGTGGCACCGATGAAAACTCAGGTTGAATTGATATATCAAGAAATAGTTAGGCTCGCCTCAAGGAACGACATAGTTTTTAATTCAATAACAAGAAAAATAACAAGTCCCCAATTTATGATTCAATTTTCCAATGGTTCTACCATTAGGTTCTTTACTTCCGGAATGAGATCCGGTGGAAAATCAGACGTAGCACGTGGTCAGGAAGCACATGTTATAGTTCTTGACGAAATGGACTTTATGCATAGCGACGATCTTGACGCTTTGTACGCAATGCTTCAGAAAACGGCGGAGGACCAACCGGATAAAGTTTTAATTGGCGCCTCTACTCCAACTGGAAGAAGAGAGAGATTTTGGGAATGGTGCAGATCAGATAGATTTCAGGAATTTTGGTTTCCATCTTACTGCAATCCATTTTTTTCAAAAGAACAAGAAGATGAATTTAGGGAGCAATACTCCGAAATAGGATATAGGCATGAAATAGAGGCAGATTGGGGAGAAGATTCGGAAGGTGTGTATCCAAGAAAGTTTGTTGACAAAGCATTCGTAGAACCTGGCTGGAACTACCAGCCAGAAATAACTTCAGCAAGAAGTTTTCATACAATTGGAGTCGATTGGGACAAGTACGGAGCCGGAACTAACATAGTTGTAGTGGAAGTTTGCTCCGATTCATACGAGGATCAAATTTTCAGAAACAAAGTCAAATTATGCTTTAGAGAAGAAATACAAAAATCAGAATACACATTAACAAAAGCAGTTGCAAGAATTATAGAACTAAATAATATTTTTAACCCGAAACACATATACGTTGACAGAGGTTACGGAGAAGTTCAAGTAGAGCTACTGCATAAGCACGGTGTTGAAAATCCATTGAGCGGCTTAAAGGATAAGGTAAAGGGAATTAGCTTTAGTGAAACAATAGATATTAGAGATCCGTACACCAAACAGATTGTCAAAAAGGAAATAAAACCGTATATGGTTGATAACCTAAGGCAGTACTTAGAAAAAGAACTTTTACTTATCTCGGAAAGAGATACTGAAATGTATATGCAGCTAATCTCTTATGTTGTTTTAAGAACCACACAGACTGGAAGACCAGTTTTTGAAGCTGGTGGATCAGCTGTGGATCATGCACACGACGCACTGATGCTGGCCCTATTGTCAATAACCGAAAACTACAACGATTTGCATAGATCTAAATTTGCAACCAATACGGAATCCTTTTCAAATACCTTCTTCATGCCCACCAAAGAGGAATCTTTGGATAAAGATTTTACACCAGAACAGAGCGTTTTCTCTGGAAGAGCTGATAAACTGGCTCCAGTAAAATTTGGTTTCAAAAAAACTTTGTCTAAAAAACCAAACGCTAAAATTAAAAGAAAGACATTTTAACAATGGCAAAATATGGTATTGGCGAAAATAATCCCGTAGAAAACGTCTTTTCCAATACCCAAAGTGCAGTATCGACTTTCGGTTCAATAGACGATAGATATGTCGCGGGCAGTGCGACTTTTAGCCGGTCCCAACTCACAAAAATACTCGACATCATACTACCAAGTGCCGATTGCAGAAATAAGAAACCACGTTTATTATGCAGAATTTATCATGAACGAATTATTGGCAGAAATAGAAAAAAACCTGGATCAAGTAAACATAAACCCTTATTCTTCTTCTGAGCTAGAAGTAGCCCACAAAGCAGTTTGGAAGGATGCGGTAAGGCATTCGGAAAAAGCGCAATCAATGCAAACTCCTGACTACATAACCTATTCGGAGTATTCTTTTGCAACACAACACCTGTGCAGATCTTGTAGAGAATTAGTAAAACAATATGAAATAACAACTAACCATACTTCATTTGGTCATTTGTTTGACATTAAAAAGATAATAAGCTATTTGAAAAACGAAGTAACAATAATAAAGAATATTGTAACTCATCAATTTCAGGAAAGGTATAATAATGATTCAGAAGGGGAAATTGCAAAACAACTATCAGATTGGGCAAAGGCATCAGCACATCATACGAAACAACTTGCCAGCGAAATCACAAACACGCCGTCATCAATTCCGCAATCCGAACTGGATCAAATCTCTGAAAAACAAGCAGCACAACTGCAAGCTTTTTTTTCGATCAAAGTAAATTCATACGCTTCAGAAATATCATCCATATCAAATTCTTTGAAAAGAGATTGTTTTGATACGGCAGATACGTTTTACAAAAACTATCTGTTGCCAGCAGTAAACTTTAAATCAAAAGTTGTAGAACCACTAATCTTCGACTTTACAACCACCAGTATTGCTCAGGCATGTCCCACGATTATGGGCGAAGTAATTATCGCAAATAATTCTATAACCGGAAACCTTGGTTCTGTTTCTACTGACTTCATCGAAAGAAGAAATCAGATGGATAAAAAAATGCAGGCTTTGTTGGAACTCATAATATTAAAAAGAAGGTACGTCAATTACATAACCCAACTAGAGTATAAGGCAGTTAACAGAGTAAAGGTTCTTGTTCAAAACAAGGATGAAAACATAGAAATTTATAAGGACATCTACAATTCAATTACAATTGACTCCGAAAAAAGACAAGACTTAAGATCATCTCACTCCAAGCTTGACGACTTAGATGATGATTCGCACCCACAGTATCTAAAAAGAGATGGAGGAACAATTACGGGAGATATATTGATAGAAAAGGGAGTAAAAATAGGTGGAATAGAATTGTCGAATCATTCTCATTCTGGATTAGATGGATCTGATCTTATAAAAGCATCGAGTATAGATTATGAAACAGCAAGAAAAGAATACTACGAATCTGATAAAGATGAGTACGGTAATATTGTAGTTACCGGATTTACTCAATCAGTTTTGATAGGCGGCGGAATTGCGTTTGATGCAATTATAGAAATAGACGTAGAAGACGACAAAATAAATACTTATGAATTTGAAGTATTATATAACGAGGTTTAATCATGACTTGGTTTAGTTATCTTGCACCGGAAACCGCAACTCATGCGCCAGTTAGAAGAAAAATAGTTTTTCCTCAAGTTTCAGAAAATCTAAAAATTGGGGATTGGATACATGTAAATTTAGATACTCTTGATATTGGAAAATACTACTATCAAGAAGATGCATTGATAAAAACAAGTTTTGACTCAGACGCATATCTGGTTGTGTATGAAACCGAAAACTCTAAAACTCCTACATTTAGTTTTATTATAAATTCAGGAAGTCAAAGTTTTTTTAAGAAAAATTTATGGTTTAAATCATTGACTAGTGTTAATTCAGGATATAAGCCTTCTGGTTCATATTATATATATTATCACAAAGATAATA
>Ga0194133_10006826_pt1 | contig 13889 bp, 14 predicted proteins | sample TA2KigOf40mmetaG_FD_155448 | JGI IMG/M metagenome (GOLD analysis project Ga0194133, IMG submission 155448) | Freshwater microbial communities from Lake Tanganyika, Tanzania - TA2015055 Kigoma Offshore 40m | ecosystem: Environmental > Aquatic > Freshwater > Lake | place: Tanzania: Lake...
CGCAAAATTGTAAATACACCATCTTGATTGTTTCCCCGTAATCGGTCCTCTGGTGAAAATAAGGCAAACCAACGTGGTGGAATACTCCAAGTAGAGGTAATTATGTGTGAAACTCTATCTTCAATTATCTCACCCGATAATTTAATTGATTCCTCTAATTTTTTAGAAATGAAAAAGGGAATTAAACTGTTGGGTAAAGATGATTCGAAATCAGTCAACGCCGTCCAGCATCTTGTGGTAGTAGACCAAGGAGCGATAAATCTTTTACCATCAATCTCTAAAAGGTGAATTCCATCACTCTTAAAAGCTGACAGATCACCTCTGATCATTCTAGATAGAGATCTATTTTGTTCATCTACCAGAGTTGAAGTTTTTTCAGAAATTTTCGACCATCTCATTTGATCCTGAGCTTCAAATGAATCAATTGGTTCATAGATTCGAAGTGAGGCTACATAGGGTGTTGGTAACATTTAAATTAATTCATTGCTAGTCATGAGAATGGCCTGCAACTAGAATCCAGAATTTTCATATACTTGCTGTAATTTTTCTGCCATAACTTCGGGTGTAAAAATTTCTAATCTTTTTGCGCAGTTCGACACTAGTTGTTTTGCAAACGCATCTTCCAAAAGTACTTTTTTGATTAATCCACTAAGCTTTTCAACATTGGATGTTTCAAACAATCCCGCATAATCCTTGCCAAGTACCTCTGGAATTGAGGAATTATTTGCGGCGATTATTGGCTTTTTAGCCTGCATAGCTTCCAGTAATACCAATCCAAAACCCTCATAAATACTTGGCAGGACAAATAAGTCTATCTGAGATAAGAATTCCTTTACATGGGGTGTTCGCCCTAACCAACGAACCCTCGCATTTACTCCAATCTTCAAAGCAATTTCAACAAGATTATCTTTCTCCACGCCTTCACCAACAATGAATAATTCAACTTCTCGGCCTGAATCAACAACTCGCTTTATGGCCCTAAGCAAAGTTGGATAATCTTTTTGTTTAACTAGCCTTCCTATACTTCCTAAACACAAAACACCTGGTTTGGCATTAAGTTGACCCTTAATTTCAGCTAAAGCTTTACCATTTAATTGGTCATTCTTTTCATAGCCATAATAAATTGTTGTTAGATTATATTTTTTACTCAATTCACCGCGCTGAGTTAAGAAATTTCTTACTGCATCAGATATACAAACTCCAGCTGCTGATCTGATGGCGACAAATCTAGAGAAAGCATTTGACAATACCTTTGGTGCTCCGGACCAAAACGCCTCTGAGTTATGTCGTGAAAAAATAAACCTGCCTTTCCGGCAGGACAAGGAGGCAATTAACTCAGATTTGGGTAAGTGCGCATGGACTGGAACTTGATCATGGCTTAAATACTTCTTTAAAGTTATTACTTGCCACATAAAACTTTTTTTTAATAAGTTTTGATTTACGATAGCTCCACAATTTTCAAACTCACTTTTTAGCTCAGGAGCTCCCTTAAGATAGAAAATCTCCACATCTAAACCAAACTTTATCTGCTCTCGTACTAGAGTTAGTAACTGCTTTTCTGCACCCCCCCGTTCAATAGTTGTAATGAGATGAATTATTTTATTGCTTTTCATATTATGGATCTGAAGTAATTCGCAGTATGTTTGACGCCTTCTTTGAGTTGAATCTTGGGCTCCCACCCCAACATTTGCTTTGCTTTTGAGATATCAGGCCTTCGCTGCATAGGATCATCTTGAGGCAATGATTTATATATTATTTTACTTTTGGATCCTGTAATTTCAATAACGATTTTTGCTAATTCCGAAACTGTAAATTCATTTGGATTTCCAAGGTTTAGAGGGATTGTAATAGGATTTGCTAAAGTTAACAACTTATAGATTCCATCTACTAGATCAGTCACATAACAAAAAGATCTAGATTGCTCGCCTTTTCCGTAAATGGTAATGGGTTCATTTTTTAAAGCCTGGACGATAAAGTTACTAACAACTCGTCCATCGTTTTGTGACATATTTGGACCATAAGTATTAAAGATTCTTAAAACACGTGTATCAAGACCGTATTGTCGTTTGTAATCAAAACACAGAGTTTCAGCCGCCCTCTTGCCTTCATCATAGCAAGATCTAATACCAATTGGGTTTACATTCCCCCAATACTCTTCTTTTTGTGGTGACTCTTTGGGGTCCCCATAAATTTCACTTGTTGATGCCTGAATTACCATTGCACCAGTTTCCTTAGCTAAATGTAATAAATTAATCATTCCCAGGAAATTGGTTTCGATCGTGCCCACTGGATCTTGTTGATAAGCAACAGGTGAGGCAGGGCAAGCAAAATTTAAAATTGCATCAACCTCAATATTATATGGTTTTCTTACATCATGCTCTACAAATGTAAAATTAGGATTAGATTGTAAATGTTCGACGTTACTAAGAGATCCAGTAGATAGATCATCTAAAACTGTAACATGATGGTTATTTTCAATAAGTTTATTGGAAATATGAGAACCTAAAAACCCCGCACCACCTGTTAAAAGAATTTTCATGTATTCATCTTTGCATACATCTTAGGGAGTGGCTTGCGTGATCCGTGTTAGTTTTAATTTAATTATTAGAATAAAAGCTTATTTGTACTTTGAGTAATCATCGTTTGCGTATGGGTCATCATTTTCACCACTTTTTTTGCCATCTAACTCACCATGCAACTCTTCAGCTAATCGCTCTAAATCCATATCAGGATTTGAATACTTTAGATCCCGAGCTACTTTGGTCTCTTTTGCTTTTGATCGGCCACGTCCCATGAGTGGGCCTCCTTCACAATCACTAAGTGTGCCGTAGGGTAGAAGATTATCTAATCAACCCCGTTTAGCGCCAAAAAATTTCAGATTCCGGGCTGGTATTGAGCTGATACCTGCGCAAATAGATTGGATAAATCACTGGCAAGACCTGAGGCACGAATCTGACCTTGGTCTATAAGCCCTGACCAAGAACTAGGATTGTTCGCTAGGCGAAGTAAGACATCTGCGCTCATCTCAACCTGGTTTGAAGGCATGCCCCGGCGATGGATTGACCCCTTACTGCACTGTATCGCTCCATATGGAGGCACTCGTAACTCTACAGCTTTACCTGGTGAGATCTCTCTTATCAATTTGAAAATTTTTGCAACCTCTAAAGCAACCTCTGGATCTTTCTTCATGCTAAATCAGTGATTGCAGATCAACCTTTGAAACTTCATCCTTTGTAATCTTCTTGATCTCATCTGTTATCTCTCTTGCTTGTTCAATAGCGCTTCCGGCAAAGGAGGCTGGATCTTTAATCAAATTATTTAATTGACTTATTGATAATGGAAAATCTTTTTTACTAGCTAGTGCGTTGAAGAAATTACTGGCAGTATTGGTTGTGGCATGTTTCTTAATTAACTCATGGGCTACCTCTCTACCCATGCCTTTTTTAACTAGCTCGGTTAAGATTTGAGAGGTGGCTAAAAACGGTAGGTGCTCTGCTAACTCCTTGTTGATATTTTCTTCATAAATGCCAAACTCAGTAAGAACAGTCATAAAAGTGTGAAGTAAGCCATCGATTGTGTAGAAGGCATCTGGGATTACAACTCTTCTAACTACAGAGCAAGAGACATCCCCTTCATTCCATTGATCCCCAGCTAAATCAGCTGCCATAGTTGCGTATCCTCGAAGTAAAACCATCATGCCATTTATGCGCTCAGAGGATCTGGCATTCATCTTATGTGGCATGGCAGATGAGCCAACCTGACCTGATTTAAATCCTTCACTTACCAAACCAAAGCCAGACATCAATCTAATTGTGGTTGCCATTGAGGATGGGGCGGAAGCAATCTGTAATAACTTAGATACCACCTCAAAATCAATTGATCTTGGATAGATCTGGCCAACACTACTTAATGTGTTTTCAAAGGCATACTCTTTGGCAAGTTTTCCCTCGAACTTACCTAAATCCTTAATTGAGCCAAGAGTGGCAATCTGATCTTGACCTGTGCCAACTGGCCCCTTTAAGCCACGAAGTGGCAGCCGCGCTATTAACTCCTCCAGGGATGCAAGTGAAAACAAAAGTTCTTGGGCACATGTGGCAAATCTTTTTCCTAGGGTAGTTACCTGGGCGGCCACATTATGGCTTCTGCCGGCAATATATGTTCTTTCATACTTGGTAATACTTTTTTCAAGTAAAAATAATGTCTCAAGAGTTCTTCTTCTAACTAAATTAAGGCCATCTTTGATAGCAATTAACTCAATATTCTCAGTTAGATCTCGGCTGGTAAGTCCAATATGAATCTTTTCAATTCCCGCGAGCGCATTAAACTCCTCAATCCGGGCCTTAACATCATGCCTGTTAGCTCGCTCTCGTTTTTCAATTGAGGCAAGATCTACTTTCTCTACTACCTGCTCATAGGAAGTAATATCACTATCGGTAATTGATAAGCCACCTGCTTTTTGTAATCTTAAGATAGTTATCCAAAACCTACGCTCTGCAATAATCTTATTTATTGGATCAAAGATTGCCACCATCTCCTTTGTGGCATACCTATTTGCTAATACATTAGAAATTACAACAGGTGTCATACTCATTTGATTAAATCCCTAACCAAAATAGTTTCATTCCTACCTGGACCTACCCCGATTGCACTAATTGGGGCTCCTGATACCTTCTCTAAAAACTTTACATACTCTTTAGCATTATTTGGTAGATCATCTACTGATTTTGCTTTTGAGATGTTCTCTTTCCACCCTGGTAGGTACTCATAAATAGGTTTTGCATGATGAAAATCAGTTTGGGATGCTGGTAGCTCCTCAACCCTTACCCCATCTACCTCATACGCCACACATACTGGAATCTTCTCCCAGCCAGTTAAGACATCTAACTTAGTTAAAAAGAAATCAGTTAAGCCATTTACTCTTACCGCATACCTAGCAATTGGGGCATCAAACCAACCACATCTTCTATTGCGACCAGTTGTCACACCAACCTCACCACCAATTTTTCTGAGGGCTTCGCCATCTTCATCAAATAACTCAGTTGGGAATGGGCCACTGCCAACTCTGGTTGTGTATACCTTAAGAATTCCAATAACCCGGATGATCTTTGTTGGACCAATACCAGAGCCAGTTGAAGCCCCACCTGCAGTTGGATTAGATGAGGTAACAAATGGATATGTGCCATGATCTACATCTAATAATGTTCCTTGGCTGCCCTCTAGTAAAACATTTTTGCCACTCTTTAAAGCTTGATCTAATAGCAAAGCGGTATCTACAACATATGGTTTTAAGATTTGGGCATACCCTAAATACTCATCCATTACCTCATCAACCGTTATGCCTTTGCGATTAAAAACCTTGATGAGAATCTGGTTTTTATCATGCAGAGCTACCTCAATTTTTTGTTTTAAGATCGATGGATCAAATAGATCTTGCACCCTGATTCCAATTCGATTTATCTTATCGGCATAAGCTGGTCCTATCCCACGGCCAGTAGTGCCAATCTTTGACTTACCTGAAAATCTCTCACTCACCTTGTCAATTGTTCGATGGTATGGGGTAATTAAATGAGCATTAGTTGAGATCTTAAGTTTTGAGGTATCAATACCTCGCTCATTTAATCCTTTTATCTCAGTTAATAGCACAGCTGGATCGATCACTACACCATTACCAATTACTGGAATTACATTTGGGGACAAGATTCCAGAAGGTAATAGGTGAAGTGCGTACTTTTGATCTCCAATAACTACTGTATGTCCGGCGTTATTGCCGCCTTGATACCTGACCACATAATCAACACGATCTCCTAATAGATCGGTGGCTTTGCCTTTACCCTCATCTCCCCATTGGGCGCCTAATAAAACTATCGCAGGCATGATGGGCTCGTTAAAATATTTTGGTTATCAGAATTTTTTATAAGGGTAACTACCTTGATACTGCTGATCATCTGCGCACACACTGCAGAGTCAATCATCATCTTCTCCCATTTTTGATGCCTTGGATTAGTCAGCCACAACGCTGATCTAATCTATTCTCTTTTTTGCGGGATTACGGCTAATTAAACCACATTTTGGGCAAAGAAAAAAATCTTTGCCCAAAATTAAAGCATAAAGTTTACCTAAAAACTTAATAGACCCCTAGGGCAGATAAGGCCTTTTTAAATATGGCAGCAAGTGCTGTGGTTAAGGTGCCAGAGGCCAATAGCCGCTCTAAGATAGTAATTAAGGTAATTAAGGTGGTAGTTAACATTTTCTAATCCTTTTCTTTTTTAGATAATTCAAGTTTTATTAGAATAAATCAATTACAGCTTTGTAACTTTTTCTCTCGTACTTACTTTCCTTTGTTTATTCATCTCCTTTGGGCAGCGGATAAGGTACTAAATAGGTGGGTAGAAATAATTATCTGATTTGATCTAGTGGGGATAAGTAGGTAGGTGATAATCTCTGCCTACTATGAGTGAGCAAAACATTTCAGATTCATTAGAAAATCTCTCCTATGAGGATCGGACCTTTGCTCCAAGTAATAATTTTTCTGAGAGTGCAAATATAAAATCTGATATTTATAATCAGGCAGAGAAAGATCGACTAGCCTTTTGGGCAAAGCAAGCAGAGCGATTAACTTGGGATAAAAAATGGGATCAAATCATTGATTGGCAAATACCCTTTGCTAAATGGTTTATTGGCGGAAAAATTAACGCCACCTATAACTGTCTAGACAGACATGTGGCAAATGGTTTAGCTAAGCGAGTTGCCTTTTTCTTTGAGGGGGAGCCTGGGGATACTCGAACGATTACCTACGGTCAATTGCTTAAAGATGTTTGCAAAGCTACCAACGCACTAATTGAGTTAGGAGTTAAGCAGGGGGATCGAGTTGCCATCTATATGCCGATGATTCCAGAGGCAGCAGTTGCCATGCTGGCATGTGCACGCCTTGGCGCGATGCACTCTGTAGTTTTTGGTGGCTTTTCCGCAGATGCACTTCTTTCTCGAATTCAAGATGCCGATGCCACATTAGTTATTACTGCAGATGGTGGATATCGAAAAGGAGCTGCCTTTGGTTTAAAGGCGGCAGTTGATGAGGCGCTAAAGGGTCAAACAAATGTTAAGTATGTAATTGTGGTTAAGCGAACTGGCCAGGATGTTAATTGGACGGAAAAAGATATTTGGTGGCATGAGATTGTTGATAAACAATCTGATGCGCATAAAGCAGAGTTTTTTGACTCAGAGAATGGCTTATTTATTCTCTACACCTCAGGCACTACGGCAAAGCCAAAGGGTATTTATCACACCACTGGTGGTTACTTAACTCAGGCTGCCTTTACCCACCATGCAGTTTTTGATTTAAAACCAGCAACAGATGTCTACTGGTGCACAGCAGATGTTGGTTGGATTACCGGGCACTCATATGTGGTTTATGGGCCATTAATAAATGGTGCAACGCAAGTTATGTATGAAGGAACACCTGACACCCCAACTAAGGGCAGGCTATTTGAGTTAATTGAAAAGTATCAGGTAAGCATTTTATATACCGCACCAACTTTGATTAGAACCTGGATGAAGTGGGGGGATGAGTATCCAAATAAATCAAATCTTTCATCTTTGCGCCTTTTAGGTTCAGTTGGTGAGCCAATAAATCCAGAGGCGTGGATGTGGTATCGAGAAGTAATTGGCAAAAATAATTGCCCAGTTGTGGACACCTGGTGGCAGACCGAGACTGGCGCGATCATGATCTCACCACTACCTGGAGTAACTGCAACCAAACCAGGCAGTGCCATGAAGGCACTCCCCGGAATAAGTGCTGCGGTCTTTGATGAAAGTGGCAAAGCAGTTGGTAATGGACATGGTGGGTATTTAGTAATTGATAAACCATGGCCATCAATGATGCGTGGTATTTGGAAGGAACCAAAAAGATATCAAGAGACTTACTGGTCAAAGTATGACGGTATTTACTTTGTTGGTGATGGCGCTAAGTTAGATAAGGATGGTGCTATCTGGCTATTAGGCCGAGTAGATGATGTCATGAATGTTTCTGGGCACAGGATCTCAACCACAGAGGTTGAATCCGCACTTGTCTCGCATGAAGCAGTTGCAGAGGCGGCTGTAGTTGGTGCCAAAGATGAAATGACTGGGCAAGGCATTGTGGCATTTGTAATTTTACGAGGTGGTATTGAGGCAGCTCAAGGAGATGAGCTCGTAAAGCAGCTGCGAGATCATGTGGCTAAACAGATTGGCGCAATTGCAAAACCTAGGCAGATTATGGTGGTGGCAGAGCTACCAAAGACACGTAGCGGAAAGATTATGCGCAGATTATTAAAAGATGTTGCCGAAAATAGAGCGGTTGGGGATTCAACTACTTTGGCTGATCCTAATGTAATGAAATTAATCTCAGAAGGTTTAAACTCCGCTAAATCTGAGGATTAAATTAACTTATCTACCTCACCCTTTAGATCGGTAAATATCTTAGGTAGATGTTTATCTAATTGTGAGTAAATATAGGAACCCTTTATGTAATCAACTGGTTGCTTCAAGGTACTAAAAAGTAAGACAGTGGCAATAAGGTAGAAGATAATTAAGTTTTTTACTAGTGCAAGTAAAGTACCAAGGAGTGAATCAAGTAATTTAACTGAGGCAAAAAGTAATCCCTTATGGATTAATACCCCAACCTTTCCTAAAACATACTCAAGTGATATAGCAGAAAGTATTATTAAAATTAAGGTTAGGGCTAACTTAATAGATTTTGATTCAAATTGTTCTAGGTAATTAAGTGCAAGGTATATACCAAGTAATCCGCCTACAATATATCCAGCAGCCTTAAATAAGCTTTGTAGTAGGCCAAGGCGGTATCCGCTAACACCAGAGATAAGCAGGGTAAGAATTAATAAAAGATCTAAAATATTTAGCTCACTTGGTATGGAAAAATTAATCAAAGTTTTACCCCAAACGCCTTTTCAATTTGGGTAAATAATTGATCACGATCTGTGTAGGCGCCAATATGTTTGTTTACTACCTTGCCATCTTTATCAATAAACCAGGTCACTGGCGCTCCTGGTCCAAATAAAACTTTGGTTTTACCCTCTAAATCCTCTAAGTGTGGCCAGCTCATCCCATACGCCTTTATAAAATTAACCCCAACCTGCCTACTACTTTCTTCAATATCTACTCCTAATAATTTAATCTCACCATTTTTAATTAACTTATTTTGGTATAACTCAACAAAGTAAGGCATCTCCTGCCGGCATCCCTCACACCAAGATCCCCAAACATTTACCACTATTGGACCTTTAATTGCGTAGAAATTAACGGCTCCTGAGCCATCTAGGCAATCTAGTAATAACTCATTTGTAGAAATGCCAGAGGCGTCTATCCCCACACAACTTGACACAAATCCTTGATTAAATGGCAGATTTGAATTACTACAAGATGTCAAGAGCGTAGTTACAAAAAGTGAAGCGATAATTATTGAGAGATATCTTCTCATCTAAAATCTGCCTCAACCTTCACTAGCCTGCTAGCTTTAATCTTATCTACCTCACCTACGCCATATGATGGGCATAACTTTGAAATTACACACGCACCACATGCAGGGTTTCTAGAATGGCAAACTCTTCTGCCATGCCAAATTAATCGCTGAGATAAATTTGTCCACTCTCTTTGTGGGATTAACTCTGCCACCTCAAGCTCAATCTTGACTGGATCCGTTTTATCACTCCAACCTAATCTTCTCGATAATCGAGTAAAGTGAGTGTCGACAGTTAACCCTGGAATATTAAAACCATGACCTAAAACCACATTTGCTGTTTTTCTTCCTACGCCAGGTAAGGTAATGAGCATTTCCAGATGATCTGGTACTTGTCCATTAAAATCTGTCAGAATCTTCTGGCTCAATAATTTAATATTTTTTGCCTTAACACGATAAAAACCGGTTGATTTAACAAGTTGTTGTAAATCTTTAATATCAGCTAATGCCATCTTTTTTACACTTGGATACTTTTTAAATAAGGCAGGCGTGGTTTGATTCACGCGTTTATCGGTGCATTGGGCTGACAGAACAGTTGCAACTAGTAACTGAAATGGATTTTCATAAACTAATTCACACGTTGCATTTGGAAAAGCATCACTTAAAATCTTATTTATAGTGACTGCCCGGGACTTTTTTCTAACCTTACTCTCACTCACACAATATAGATTACGCTAAGAAAGGGATATAGATTACGCTAAGAAAGGGATATGATTGTCGATTCATAAGATAAGAAGTCCTCTACTACGCCTCGACTTGAATAAAAACTGTTATTTTTGAAGATATTGATAAAATTGAAAGTATCCTTGAATAGTAATCAGATTAATAAGTGATGCCAAATTTAATTTTTTAAAAGTCACAATTTTTATAACTAGATGCTGAGATACATAACTAATCCAAAATATTAAATTGATAAATTAAAGCCATTAATTATAAAAATTGTGCAGAATAATATCTTTCAGGAACTCCTATATCTATAAACTTTCCATTTAGTTGGTAAATCTTTGATCGACCAACAAATTTAGGTAAGAGATCCTTGCTAATGTCTGATTCATAATCTGATAAAGTACTAATAATTTTTACTGCTTTTTTTTTAAAAAAGTAAATTGCCGCATTTGCTATATTTGAATCAGAACTAAAACTTTTCTCAAAAAATTTATTTATGAATTTATCACTATCAATCTCAACTACACCATATAATTCGGGCTGAGTTGTGATAAATGTTCCCATGGTCATTAGTGAGTTTGAGTTATCCAATTTATGAAAATTTTTTAGTCCCGACAAATCATCAGTAAAGTAATTATCACCATGCATCACCAAAAAATCATCTTGCGCTAGGTAATTTAAATTTTCTTTCAAAGTTCCAGCTGTACCAAGCAACTTAGGTTCTGGAACTACTATAATATTACTAAAGTAATCTTGTTTTTGTAAAAAATTTTGTATTATATGTCCTTTAAAATGAGTATTAACAATAATCTTTTCAAAATTTAGATAGAGTAATTTTTTAATTAATATATCGATTAATGGCTCACCTTGAATTGGTAACATGACTTTTGGAATCTCTAGCGTAAGTTTTCCGAGCCTAGTTCCATAACCCCCTGCCAAAATAAGTGCATTCATAAGTTTAAAACGCTCTGAATTTCTTCAATTGAAACTGGAACGTTTCCCAATCTAGATACTTGTACAGCTGCGACAATTGATGCTAGATAAGTAGCCACATACAAATTTTCACCACTGGATAACAAGAGAGCTGAAGCAGCCAGCATCGAGTCGCCTGCTCCAGATACATCAATCGCATTCTTATTCAGGGCAGGAACCTGATCAGTTCCTACGACCTCATTATCCCTACTAGAGCCATGTAAAAGTACTCCGTCCGGCCCCAGCTTCAGCAGAATATTTTTAGTTTCCATAAGCTTCATAAGATTTTCCGCCAATACAACTAACCCGCAGTTGGTATCCCTAATTTCTAATCTAGCTTCCAATTCAGTTGGAGTAATTAGATCGGATCCTTTAAACTTAGACAGGTTTCCAAGTTGTGAAGATGTTTGGCTATCCGATGCCACAAATATTTTTGCCTTCTGAGCTATATGGATCAATCGTTGTGCTAGCAAATTACTTATAACCCCAAAAGAGAAGTCAGACAGTATCAACAGATCAAATTGACTGACATTAGCCTCAAAAAATTTAAGTATTTTATTTTCGGTTGACTTAGAGATAGAATTTTCAGTGAAGTGGTTAAGCTTTAAGAGATTTTGTTTGCCACTCTTAAATCTTTGTTTTAAATTAGTTGCTCTAGAGTCATCTCGTATTATACGAATATCATCAACCATAGATCTTAGTTGCTTAATGGCCCAGTCTGATGTTGAATCTTGGCCTAAGACTGTAACAAAAGTAGTTTTTGATCCTAAGGAACTACAGTGCCCAGCCACGATACCTGCGCCCCCAATAAATTTTTTGGAATCAATAGGAGTTACAGCTATGGAAGGATCCTCTTGTGACATTCCAATGGGATGACAATTGATTATCTCGTCTACAATTAAATCGCCAATTACGCAAGTTCTTATTTTTTTTAATAGTTGGAGAGAGTTAAGCAATTTATCTTTACCTATTTTATTTCTAACAAAAAACTCATTACCGTATCTATTCACGTCAAATTTTAAGTTAGATTGAATAGGATTTTCGAGAATTAAATCTGACTCAGAGTAGTAGACTGGACCAGAACTAAACATTAATTTACCACCATAAGAGTTTAAAATACTAACTTCAGCATTATCCTGAGTCGAAAACTCCATTCCTTTTAGAATAATTTTTGGCTTTAGTCTGAGCACAAGCTCTGAAATGTCTGTATCAAAAACCTCAATTTGGTCTATTAAATTTAATCCAAGCAAAGCTCTTTTTCGCCACAGTATTTCGTCTTTAGAGAGTCCTTGATGATCTAATGCAATAATTGTTCTTTCGCCTAACTGTTTCGCCATCCGGAAAAGTCTTATATGGCCGGAATGAATAACTTGGAATTTACCAGGTACGAGTACTGATTTCACTTTCATTTCTTGCTCCTTTATCTAACACTAAACTATACATTATATGCAAAGATATAACCATATTGAGCCTTACAAAATTAAGTGTAATCAAGAAGAGTAAGTACCACGTACTTATGAAACAAAACAGGTATTAGATTTGCTTCTAATCACAAAACTTTATTTACAATAATATAAAAATATTTAATCTCTACTTTCTATATTTATAGCAAAAAAAACTACAAATATTCAGAATTAAATACAAACTTTTTATTAATTTTTTTTTAATTAATTAAATCTTTAAATCACTTTGTCTAGGTATACATTTAGATTTAATAATTATTAAACTTTAAAAATTTAATTATCTTTGAATTGTATATGTTCTTTTTACACAATATCGATCTAAATTCTAATCGAATTAAATATTGATTATCTGTTTCTATTGCTAAAGAAGTTTACAATAGGAACTTTAACGATGACTTATCATTTCAATTTGCCTTTTTCAAGCGATTTGAACTAATTATTCTTAGAATTACTCAACCTGCCCGATAGAAATTACCCATTTAATCAAGAACATTATATAGTTCACCAATGTCTATAAATTATTTTGACTTTATTGAGTTCCACCTAAACAAGAGTGGCGACAGTATAAAGAATATTAATGTCGAAGCGGTATACAGTATGGTACACACCCTGATTAAACTTAGAGAAGCCAAAGGCTCACTTTTTCTTGCAGGAAATGGTGGAAGTTCTGCGCTTGTGAGTCACTTTGCTACGGATATCGGCGTTGGAAATCTTAAGTTTGGAAGTCACTTAAAATGTATGTCATTGATGGACAATACATCGGTTCTCACAGCAACTGCAAACGACCATGGGTATGAAAATTCTGTTGGTCGCCAAATAGATATAAACGGTAGCGATGGTGATGTCCTAATGTTAGTCAGCTCCTCTGGTAATTCGCAAAATCTAATTAATGGTGTTATCCGAGCAAAAGCTAAGAATATGCGCACCTGTGCACTAATTGGTTTTGACGGTGGTAAGTTATTAAATATGGTAGACCAATATGTCATTGTAAATACTGCGATAGGAGAATATGAACTAGTTGAAGATATGCATTCGATTATATTACACATTATGGCTAAATTACTACGCGAACCCTCCATTAATGCAACGTAAGTTTTTAATTATCGGTTCAAACTCCTTCTCGGGAGCAAGTTTCATCAAAGTATTATTACAAAACGGTTATGACGTTATAGGCATGAGTAAACACAAGGAAATTGAAAAACCATTTAACCCATATAGTAAAATCACCACAGGCAATTTTCATTTTATACAAATAGACTTATTAAGGGATTATA
>Ga0194133_10006828_pt1 | contig 13888 bp, 8 predicted proteins | sample TA2KigOf40mmetaG_FD_155448 | JGI IMG/M metagenome (GOLD analysis project Ga0194133, IMG submission 155448) | Freshwater microbial communities from Lake Tanganyika, Tanzania - TA2015055 Kigoma Offshore 40m | ecosystem: Environmental > Aquatic > Freshwater > Lake | place: Tanzania: Lake Tanganyika...
TATATTGGTTTGGTTTCATTGAATAAACAGTTAGTATCTGACTTACTTCCTTTGCGGGCACCCTTGCGAACTTCTCATTCGCCACCTTAGATTTACCAAAGCTCTATGGAGAGGTCACCAAATATCCAGATCATGAGATAGCCATAATGATTGCAAAAATATCAGAACCGATGAGATAAAGTGCAAAGTGGAATTGGCGAAACATATTCCAAATTTGCTGCCTGCTTATGGACAAAGAATGAATGTAGTTTATGCTGGTCAGCCAATTCAATGCACAAAATGCTACTCTGAGGGACATGTTCGTGCCAAATGCCCAAATGAGCTACCTGTTGATTGGCTAAAATCGTACGTGAGGATGTTCTACGAAGCCGGGGTGTCGTCGCAGCTGCTGGGAAGATGGTTTGACTTGTTCAAGGCCAGCGTGGACTAAACTCAAGTTCAAGTTTATCGTTTAAATTTCATTATTTTTTCTTTAAAACATTTAATTTTTATTCAGAAATTCCAAAGTAATCGTACATAGAAAGTTGTGATTGTAATTCGAATGTGTGATTGGGAATATTTTATCATTAAATTATCAAGCGAAGCAAAAGAATGTGTGAAATTATTTTTGGAACATAGCCGCGGGACTAGTCAGCAAATGGGATGCAGTTGTAGATATCGTCAAAAAAAGTCGACCGGAAGTGATGTTTCTGGCCGAAGCTGAGATTAAAGATGGGAAAGACCTTTCATGCTTCAGCATTGCTGGATATAATCTAATACTATCAGAAACTTATGTGTCCAAGGGAAAGGCCAGAATAATAGCATTGGTCAAAAGAGACACATATGAAGTCATGAATGTTCAAAATAACTCAAGAAATGAACTAATCTTTTTGCAGAAAGAAAACTGTATTGTGGTCGGTGGCTACAGGCCCTTTAAATTGAATGAAGGAGAGAAAGAAAAATCTAACTTTGACAGAATGATGGCATGTCTGGACAGTGTGGATTGTAGGAAACGAGTGATTATAACTGGGGATTTCAACATAGATCTTGAGAAGGGAAGGTTTGCCAAAGAAATGTTGGAACGGGCAGATGAAAAAGGATTAGAATTTCCAGATATTGGGGTGACGAGAGTTAGAAAGGTCATGGATCAAATACAAAAAAGTGCAATAGACATTGTCATGACGAATGTCCCTGAATTGAAAGTATCAAAAGAATTTGGAAGCTTAAGCGATCATTGTTTATTGAAAATAGGCCGTCAAAAAGAGTTGCAAATACCAAGCAAAAAAGAGATCGAGTACTTTGACTGGAGAAGATACGATAGGCAGAAAGCCACTGAATTTCTCAAATCCAGAATTGAGCCCTTAATGTTTGATGAGATGAACTCGGAAGAGGCAGATTATCAAATCCGGGCCAGTGTAAAGGATGCATTTAATCAGTTTCTATCGGTCTCCACGATCAAAATTAGAGCGTTTGAAGTAGTATCACCTAAAATAATAAAACTGAAAAACCTAAAGAAAAGAAAAAGGAAACTGTGGCTAAGAGACGGCAGCCCAGAAGCTTGGGTTAATTTTATGGATGCATCAAAAAAATTAAGGAATGAAGTTAAAAAAGTTAAAAAAGCAAAGTTGCAGAACAAAATGAAAAAAAGCACAGTTGACTTTTGGAAGGAGGTATCTTGCATTAAGGGAAAAAATGAAATGGACACTTGTAAGATTCTTCATGAGGGTGCGATGATCACTGAAAAACAAAAAATTGCAGATGTGTTTGTTGAGTCATTCTTGCAAAAAACAGATCAACATATCCAGGGTTATAACTCAATGGGTTGGATGGATCTGGGAATAGATAGAGACGAGGGGATGGAAGCCTTTACCACCGTAGAAATAATTGCTGCTTTTGGCAGACTTTCGAATAAAAAGAGCACAGGCATGGATGGAATCTCTGGGTACTTCCTGAAAGAAATGTCAAGCGCTCTTGTTAAACCAATCCAGTGTTTGTTCAATAAGATTGTGAGAACATTCAGTATTCCTGATACGTGGAAAATAGCCCGTATAACACCGGTGTTCAAAAAGGGTAACCCATTGCTAACATCAAATTTTAGACCAGTCTCTAATCTGTTATCTATATCAAAGTTGTTTGAACTATGCATCTTAGGAAGGCTGGAAAAGTATGACTTAGATGATATTATGGGTAAATCTCAACATGGCTTTAGATCAGGCCATAGCACAGACACGGCGGTGTCTGAAGTCATTAGTCATATTGCTGAATTACGAGATAAGAAAAGAAAGGTGTTATGTTACTCAATGGATCTCACCGCGGCCTTTGACCTCCTGAGAAAGGAGGTGTTGGCAAAAATCATGGTAGAGAAAGGGATACCTGTAGGGATAACTAGAATCATTTTTGAATACCTGAAGGACTGTCAAGGTTATGTCCAAATTGGAAGGGATAGATCATGCGTGAGGGATATAAAATTAGGGTGTGTTCAAGGTAGTATTCTAGGACCCTTCCTATTTAATGTGTACACCAGTGGAATCTCAGATGTTGTAAACCCATGGAAAGCAACAGCCTATGCAGACGATACCTATGTGGTAATTGAGGGTGAATCAGAAATGGAAGTGATAGATCAGTTCAAAATTTCACTTAAAAAGCATGAAGAATGGCTAAAGGGGTTGGGAATGATATGCAATAGATCAAAAACAGAAGTAGTTATCTTTGGAGATGAAATGGAAAGAGAAATTGAAGTAGATGGGATTAACATTAAATCGGGAACAACAATGAAAATGCTGGGAATTTGGGTCGACTCAGATCTTAAATGGAACACACATGTCACAAAATTAGCTAACAAGTGTAGATCGTTAGGATATGCAATCAGATTTTTGGGAAAACATCTATCTCAAGAACAGATGAGACTAGTGTTCCTTAGTCATTTTGTAGGCAGACTGAGCTATGGATGCCCAGTATGGTTTAATGGAATAAACTCAATTCAAAAACAAAACTTGAGATCTGTCTATTACAAACAAATTAGAATAATAGTACATGATTATAGAAGGAGCCTAAATAGAAATCTGCTATCAAAAAACTTAATGTTCCTAGCTTTGACCAGATAATGTTTCAAAGAATTTCAGGTTTCCTGTTTGGAGTAATAACCGCCCAGCGACCGGCGAGGCTGTTTGAAACGCTACTCTCGAGAGCCTATTACAACGACAGAAATGATGGAAAGGTCGTCTTCTTCAGAGACTCCCGATCAAGAATCTGCAAATCAAATATAATTAACATTGCTCATAATGTAATCCAGAAATGGAACTTTTCATGGCTTGATCTCTCAAAAGAAAACTTCAAATCAAAAATCAAAGAAATGATAAAAAGCCAGCAAAACCCCTTTAATGATTAAATCCCTCTTCCCTCCACCTGCATGAGCACTCTGTTCGGCCAGAAGGTTTTTTCCCCCTGGTAGGGCAGTCTTGTGAGCGAGTGGTTGAGTGTGAGGTAAAATCCAGGTTTTTCCTTCTAAGCTAGGCTTAACAGAAGAAGTCCCTGCTCCCCACCGCAACCCTACCCAAAGTGTTAAATGTAAAAAATATCTCTAATTGAATATAGCAACAATGTATTGCGTATTCCTGAGAATAAACGTTTTAAATCTAAATCTAATGTTCTTTTCTCTTTTCTTTTACTCCTTGAAGACAAAATCCGGGTTTTTTCCCTCCTAAAACAAAAGGGTCACTGCGATAAGTCTCCAGGCACAGTTCCCCAAATCAAATAAGCATCATTGTTAGGCTTTTTCTATTTTCCTATTAATGTATTTTTTATTATATAAAATGAATCAGGAAATATACGTTATCTATCTATCTATTTATGTACGTCTTGGTCAGAGGCCTACCGGGTGAAATAGCTAGGAAAACAGAGGAGACCATTGCATCCCACATAGAGTTCCTAGAGAGTTATGAATGTGTGTTAACGAATCAAAGACTGAAGTAATGTACATTGGGCCAGAAACTGACATAAAAAGCATTACAATCAACAATAAAGACATACCTTTGGTGACTAAAATTAGGGCCCTGGGTATAACAGTATCCAACACCTTGCCGTGGGAAAATCATGCTATTAATACCATCGTAAAGGCAAAAAGATGCTGCGTTCACTAAAGTACATTAGAAAGTATCTTACGGAGGAACAATTCCTAAAATCTGTAACAAACTCTTGGAAAGCTATTTCATTAATTATTGAACGCGATGGAGATTAAATAAATCATTCATTCAACTTCTTTAGTACAATTTTCTATGCAAACAGCGTATGGTACGACTCCCTAAAAAGTCATTTAAGATTAAGTTTGACTCAATGTACCATCGATTGCTCAGAATAGCAACTAAAGATTACAAGAAAGTAATAAGCAACAAAGAATTAGTATTGAGATGCAAAAGGGCAACGCCCTTAGAATGGGCACAATACTGCACAAGCTCAAAGGTCATAAAGATTACAAGATATAAAAGCCCAGCTATCCTACATAAAAGACTACAGGGTAGTCTGTATGTAGAAAATTGAAGACCAGGTCTTGGTTTCTTTTTCGACAACTCTTCTAATAGATGAGGCAAACAGAGTATCCAGAACTGACTCCCATTCTTCAAGTCGATCTCGACCCAGTGGTTGGACAATGAACTTAATGACGATGCAATCAGAACGATGCTGAAGAAAACTTTTTTTTACTTACTGTACGAAAGAATAACCAATTGTCAAATTTTTGTCATTTTGATGATGTATAGATAAGTACCTTGAAAACAGTTCTTGTAAAGTCAATGTCATTCATTTTTATGTTAGAATAATGAGCTGAAATAAAAGCTATTCTTATCTTATTTTATAGAACTTTGTCTGAGGAATGAGTGGCGATATTATGAATGTCTCAAAAGCTGAAAAATTTTGAGTTTTTTATTAGAGTTCAAATTTTTCGTAGAGAATAAAGTTTGCAATAATTTGCAAAAATTTACACTTGAACCTTCTTAACAGCTAAAATATTTCTAAAATAAACTTTGGGGGTGCAAAAGAACTATCAAAGCTGAAAAAAAGTTGAAATTAAAAAAAGTTTGAGGATCAACATGCTCTTAAGGACTTTTTAATTTGAACTTAACTATGTGCCATGGTAGAAGGGAGGGAACGAAGCTTAGAATGTACGATTAAGTGAATTTTTGAAATTGAAAAATTCTCACATCATTAAAATCAACTGAAATTGTAAAAACATTGATGCTTATATTCAGAGGGAGAGTCATAAATACAATAGGAAACAAGAAACAGTAAAAATATTTTTTTTAAATCCATACATTTACACACAAAGTTATTTTAGTTCGAAGCCTAACCTTCAATTTTATTTTCGATTCCCTCTCCAAAATTGGTATGTTAAAGATGACTTTCTGCTCAACATCCCCCTCCATGGCTATTTCTCTTCGAATAGTTCATGAATCTTTGATGGAGGAAAAAGCAGAAAAGAGAAAATGCTTGAGGATTAAGAAATTTGAGGGTATTGGCCGTTTCGTGACTTTTGAACTAAAAAAATTGATTAGATGAGAAGTTATGCATTTAGCATATATGTTGGATTTTTTTATCGCATGTGTGAAACTAAGCTAATAAATCTAATGAACTAATGAACTAATGAGCTATGACCTTTGACCTTGTCTGATAAAATCTGCTCAATAATTTTCTTAACGTAAAATAACCTAGATTTTACGACCAGAAATAAGTGCAAAATGATTTATTTCTTCTAGTATTGGCTCAATTCAATCAAAAATGCAAAAATAATGTCCCTTAACGGTTACTGTGCTCGGCTGGGGGCAAGACCAAAGAGTTAGTTCAGCAAACCCAAGGTTGGTAAAAAAACATCAAAGCGTTAACCCCATCCAAAAATGCTATTTAGTGCATCTAGGAAAAAAGCTTTCAAGACGTTCAATGTTCAATAATTACCCCAACTAAAAAATCTTCTTCATTCAAGATAGTTTCCATTAATGTAGACCTTTAACAAATCAACTAAACTATTATCAACTATTTAATAAAGAAAATGGTCTTAACGAAAAAATGCGAAAACTATGACTTAATTTTGATGAAGTAAGTTTTTTTTATTAAGATTTTGATTTGTCTTCGAATAAGTGTTGATGGAAAGTTTGCGAGTGTAATTGCATCAAGTTTAAAATTGGAATTGTCTCATGCAAATTGATTTTATTCACATTATACACCTGAGTCTGAATTGAATAAATAAAAATTACATATATAGTTCGTAGAATTTAACACCAAGGAGAAAATTTGAAGTCAAAAAATTAAATTTTATGGCCCCGTTAAAATAACATAAAACAAAGACCTAAAAAAGAAAGGCACCAAAAGATGTTTGTTCACTTCGGAGTTTTGAGCAAGGGAAGTTGGTTGCTTTGTGGCTAACAAAAACTTTCTTGTCGGTTACATGCTACACGGTTGTATCCGTAGACAGACAACAACAAATGTTCTCAAAACTTTTCTAAAGTGCAAGTATATTAATTTACCATGTAAAATCAAGTAGAAGGGTACTTTTTGTACAGGGAAAAATACCTAGCCCTTCCAAGCATGCATGGTACATGCATGCGTGAAAGACCCCCCTATTTTTTTCATGCTGCATTTTATTGCAGAGAACAGCTTATATCTCAGCTTCTAGACAAGATATCAAAGATCTGGTTGGTTAATTAGAAGCCATCTATGTGAGGAATATGCATGCCAATTTTCAGGCCTCTAGAAAATGAGGTGACAGATGGACACGCCATTTTTGGCGCGAACTGTGATGAACGCGCAAACCATAATGAACGCGAGAACCATAATGATTTTTCTAAACTTCCTGCGATTCGCTTTGCTCAGGAGGGATATCATAACCTGACCCAACCAACCTCCCAAAGGATGTTTCCCCCTCATCTGTCTCAACCAAACCTCCCTTTTAACCAAAAAAGTATTTATTACTAACCAAACCTAAGAGAGCTCACAAGAGTCTATATATTTTTTTGTATTTGTATTTTTTAATGCTCCATCGAATACAACAGTCATCTAATAAAACTTTTTAAGAGCTACCCAATACATTCTCAAATTTAATAGTATCTATTTGAAACTCCTTAGTGGTAGACCAAGCATGTTTTATGCAAAACTAATGACCTCTCCCAACCACTGTTTTCTGTTAAATTTCATCTAATAAAATGGCCCTGTTGCCCTATCATCTTTAAAATAGCTGGAAACAATCTTTGACCAAAAAATCTCTGAAAACAATCTTTAATCTCTCTTTATAAGATCAAGAGAAATGATCTTTTTAATCTCTTAATCTTTTAATAGCTGGGACTAATAATTAATTATTATTATTATTATTGCTTAAAAGGTTCATACATGTAGTGAGTGGTTTTGAGCCAACTAACTCACTCCCTGAGAATCAATCAGTCTATCTGAACCTTTGAGTTTCTAGCTCTCCCTTTGCTTATTTGAATAAAGAGTCGATGTAATATGGAAATATTTTATTACCTTATACAGAGATGTTACAATTCAAAACCAGAAGGTGAACAAACAACAAAGGGCTTGAAGCCAATCAGGTAGACAGCACATGGTGAAAACTTGTGATTGAAGCAAGGTCTGAACCTCAACCAGCAAAAGGCTTCCTTGCTTTTATATCTTTGCATTTAATTGGAAAGAAAAGGGTGTCTGCCTATCTTGCTCTGAACACATGTTCAATTGTTATTCTTGTTTGACTTTCACCAGGTGTGCTGTGGGTGTTATTCAAGTTGATCAAAACAGGCAACGGTTGCGTTCAGCTTTTTATCGCATTGTGTTACAAAGTTTTATATTATATTCTGTTGGGTTTAAATCTTATTGCTGACATATCTTCAAGTCAATCAAAGTCTAGTCTCTTTGAGATGGTTGTCACTCTGTTTGTAAGGGACTGGTGGCCAATTCGAGTTCAATTTGCATCAACAAACCATGGCCGTTGTTGTTTACGGGGCTCAATGATGGCATGTGATAGAAGATCATGAAAAAGGGTAAAAGGTTCTGAGTTTTTGCAAATTGATATTAATACTCTTGCATCTTTGAAATCATCAAAATCAGCAGGGGATACTCTGTTTGTTTGCTTGCATAAGATTAGGCATGATTTTTCACAATTAAAGCCTTTCAGTGCAAGTCTAATGGGATAATAATGTAAAAGTGAAAGCATTGATTTGAACTTTTTTGTTAAGCATGAGAACCAAATTTCAGAGGAGTAATAAATTCTTGGATAAAAATGAGAAGTGACCACCTGGAGGAGCTCCTTTTTGTTTAGCTTCTTTGACAAACATCTGAGGGCAGGTTTCAACATCTGGGTGGACCTTATCAACCATTGCAACTGTGCATACTATGACATCTGGCAATCAAAGGTGACTCCAAGAACATTCATCAATTCACTTGAGGTGATTGTTGATCCATCCAAAGTTATTTTCAGCAGTTCATCACTCATAAAATATACCATCTCTGTTTTAGTTGCATTCACTATCATGGCCACATTCCTTAGCCACTCAACATGCTTTGACATTATCAGTTCTGTTAGGCTAATCAATTCATCCCTAGAGTCGGCTGTGCTGATCATGTAGGAATCGTCGGCGTAAACGACCATGTTCACACTATCTGATAGCAGGACACCTGGAAGGCCACTCATGTACATGGTAAACATCTTGGGCCCAAGGACAGAGCCTTGGGGAATGCCTGCCCCTAGTTTCTTTATGTAAGAACACTCATCTCCAATGTCGACATAAGCTTTTCTGTCACTCAGGAAATTCCTGAGCTCAAGTTCTCTGGAAACAAACGAGAGGTCGAGCAGCTCAGGCCGGATCAAGTCAAACGCTGTGCTTATATCGATCGAGTTCACCACGACATGGTTTTTACTGTCCAGAGATGATGAGACATAGTGCTGCACCTCAAGGCCAGCTGTGACTGTCCCATGATTTGCGCGAAATCCATGCTGAGTGACATCTGATCTTTCATAACCTTCTAGTCTGGCAAGCAGGCATCTTTCAAACACTTTAGAAATGGTGCTTAGGCCAGATACTGGGCGGTAGTTTTCCACTTTAACTTTGCTTCCTTTTTTAGGATAGGAGTAATCCTTGCTAGCTTCTTGATCAGGGAACCAGTTAGGCCTAACACTGTAATTGAAGATTGAACACAGGTGATCGGTTATTAAGTCAGAACAGTCCTTAATGAGACACATAGGGATCTCATCTGCCCCTGCACTTTTCTTGTTTTTCAGGTTTCTTAAAGCTGTTTTAATTTCTTCACGGGAGAACTCTAAACCACCCGTGGTCACATCTTTTTTTGTTCACTGTACTCTGCTTTACACTGGCTTTCTCAAAAAGATCACGCACCTTCCTGTCAAAAAATTCTGAGAAGGACATGGCTATTCTTTGACCTCTTTGACCTCATTGACCTCTCGCTTTTAAAATAAAACCGCCTTTCATTTAAAACACTCAAAAGAAATCACAGGAACAAAATCTTTTATCTCTCATTAAGATCAATAGAAATGACCTCTTAATCTTAAAAATCGTTGGAAACAATCTTTGTCTATCTCCATGACAAGATAAAAACAATTTAATTTATTTTGACCTTTTTAGTTTACTATCACAATTCGGGCTGACATCCTTTAAGTTTTCAAGACAATTCAATACTACTTCCCACAACTGAGTACACTTTACACTTTCAAACATTCCAGGAATTAAAGACATCACAAAGTTGATAGTTTTATTCTTCCATTCAGACCCCCATGGATCGATTATTAGTCCTACTCCTTGTAGCAAAATCAACCATTTGAGTTAAATTATTTTTCCTTACAAGTTGCTCAAGGGAGACAGCCTTGTGGCAGTAAGATTTCACTAACTGGATAAAGTCATTGTATCTAACAGTTTCGGATTAGTCAAAATAAGTTTGAATGAACGAATGATTGATGTTGAAGTTGCCAAGCATGATAACAGGTTTTGCAGTTTTACAGCATTCATTTATGGTCCCAAACAGGCAATTTAATGCATCAAAGCCAGGGATTCGATATTTTTTTAAGTCCCTGTAAAGACCATTAGTTCTTAACAAATCAGATTCAAGAACTATGGGGTTTTCAGAAGATCCCGCTCCAACAGACTCTTTATGACAAATTTTGACATATGAGCTGTGCCAAGCGAAATGAAGTCTGCGATTTGAATTGAATAATCAGTTATTCAGACTTTATCAACTAAATTTGTATTGACTCAGAATGCCAAACCCTCCCGAGCATGCGATTCCCTACAAATCACAAAAGCAAATTGAAAAATATCGTACTTGTTACTTTAAAAAGCCATGTCAGACAAAGCTAAAACTTAAAAATTGTGACCCCAATCATTTTCTCCCATCCTATATTGGTATTGAAAAGTAGATTATTAAAGAAAAGCTTACATAGGATTTGGAAATTCTGAATCTGCAAATGAGATCTTCAAACGAAAAATGACACTGCAGTTGAAAATTCAAAGTTTGAAATAATATTTGTTCCTTTACTCTCAAGAGTCAGTTCCAAAAACCTATTGAGATATCAGCAGCAGCTGTCAGCCTTCAGTAACAGGCATCAGCTTAACAGCCTTTACTCAGCTGAACCACCAATTTTTCGTTTTTTCATCTTGGGGTCTAGGAAACCTCCGTGCTTGCTTTGTGCTTCATTTAAAGTAAAATGTATTGAAAGCAATAAGCTGTCTCCATGCGAAATAGCAGCTCTCAAGCTTGCGAATTGTGGGAGCCCTTAAAGAAGGAAGACAAAAGTAAAATAAAAATGGGGCCATTTTTAGTGAGATAAGACTTGGTAAATGTCGAAAATATTTGACAAAAATGCTTATAGGCCTTATTTGCAACAAAAATGTGAAAATAAGTACATACTAAACATTATTATAGACCTTTATCAGTGCTTTACTAGGTAAAAATTGTTCAAAGTTGTTAAATATTGTAAAGCAACTCAAGTCAGATCAAATAAAAAAACAGCCCTGTTTTTTGTCATCTTGGGGTCTAGGAAAACCTGGCTTTGTATTTGATTACAATGTATTGAAAGTAATAATTTGATTTTGGTTCAAGCTGTATTAATGCAAAATTGGTGTTCTGTAGTTGCAAAATTGAGGGAGTTATCAAGGAATCAAAGATGGAGGACAAAAGTAAAATACCTCATTTTTTCGTCCACATTTCTTTAAGTTTGAGGTCTAGGAAAACCTCCATGAAGGCCTTGTACTTGATTTTGGAGTAAAGTGTACTGAATGTTTCTTTAAGGTGAGAGAGGGGTGGAAAATGGCTGTGAAGTGTTCTTAAGGTAATAAGAAAAGGTTCCAAAAGGTTGAGGACACGATAGGATTCTTGTGGTAAGGGTGAGGTTGCTGAGCGAGAGTGACGGTAAAACTGAAGAGGATTATTTCTTTTGGAGAGAACAGGCTTTCAAAACAGGGAAAGTATAGAATTCTTGAACAAAAGAGAAAGGCTTTTGGGTGAACAATTACTTTTTATGCCGGCTTATGTTTGTACTATTTTAGTGACTTTAAACTTGTAAGATCATTTTGGGCCCAATTTTGTCTTCGCCAAGCTGTTTTGCAATCAATATTTTATGTTTCTTAAGAATCGAATAAGTCCCATGTTTTAAGTATGAATATTCAACGAATGCTCACTCAGGAAAAGAAAAACCACAATTATGAATTTGACAATAAAAGAACCGACTGAGCGGGCTGAAGAACGTGTTTTATAGTTTATAGCTTCTTCAGCCAAAAATTTATTACTTGCTCGAGGTGTGTGTTTGCATGGTGGAAGAAGTCAAGGTCTGTGTTCGGTATAAAAATAAATCATTTCATTTTTATGAATTGCAAGAGTTGCTTGGATAACAGAAATGACTACTTTGAAATAACTTTCATAAATCGATGAAAATTAAATTACTTGAATAGTAGAATCAACCTGATAAATTTTCTTAAGGACTGCACGGATGCTATTCGAACCTTCATCTCTAGCCAGCAAAAGTATGAGTAGAACATAAATCTAAAATTTTCGTCACAATAAGCTCTAAAGAATCCGGTCAAAATTTATTACTTCTACTTTTTCCTGCTCTAAAAAGGAGTGCCCTACCTGTCTGCACTATAAATTATAGATCATTTTTTACTTCCCTCTAAAGGGAAAGTGTCGTCAAAACAGGAATGAAGAACCACAAACCTCGCTCGAAGCTTGGAGAAAACGTTATTTTGATATGGAATAAAAATACGAAAAAACTTCGTTCTATTTCTTAATTGATGCCTTTAGTAATTGAATGAAGGAGAAAAATACAAATCACAAATCAACACAAAAAAAATTATGTTATGAGATCAAACTGTAGAATTCATACCTTCGAAAGATTTTATTTTTCATTGTCGTTGACAATTTAGTTTACAGTTTTTTTAATAGTTTCCCTACAAAAAAGTCCCAAGTACCTTTTATTTTCTATCTGACACTACGAATTCGATATGTCACTATATCAGACACGGAAGGATTTATACTGCACAGTTTGTGAATAACTAAGAGAGACCTTCAGTACAGTAAAAAACAAGGGTAGTTGAGAAACGAATAAAATTTTGCACTTTACACTAGACACATTCTAAAAGACAGAGCCAGACAGCAAGAGCTTGTGCACAGTTTCCAGAAAGACAACACGAAAAGACAATCAGTGCCATATACCATAAGCATTCGTAAGACTGAACCGTAAACAACTCAAGCATTTTTTCGGCTGCGGTAGATAGTGCCTTGTCTGATCCTCCGAAGGCTTGTGGCTGAAAGATTTGCATTAACCAAATTAAAGTCCAATTACTAGACAACTTGTTTCATTCAAAAGAAATCGAAAGCAGGAGCCGCAAACATGGGAATACTTTCATGGTGCTATGACAAAAAACCGCTCTCTTTCATTGAATTGCTAAGTGCAGTGTGTTTTACTGCATCAAAATGTAAAAACAAAGGTTTTTACTTCAGAGCATTATTGTTGATTCGATGGATTAAATAGTAATCTCTTTGTCAATTTCATTTTGCACCAAAAATCAAACATTTTTTTTTTGTGTCTAGCGAATTTAATCATGACAGACACTAGAGTACTGGCTGGAAATCATTTTATTTATTTTTTTGTATATTTTTGTGGTAACCCGGGGTCAAAGGTTGCCAGAGGTGTCGGGGATTCAAACCCCCGACCCTCAGATCTCCATCCAGATGCCATGACCATTAGGCCACGGCGATATTTTTTTCCAGAATTAATATTCTTTTATAGAGAAAAGGAATTAAGATGAAAATGAAAGACGAAGGACGAAATTTTCAATACAAGTTGAAGTATTTCAATGTTTGAAGATAAACTGCTAAATTTAAGATGTGATTTAAAAATACGTCTTGAACTGTTTGGTTCATGCACTGAGATCTTCAAGTCTCAAGTTTAAGCTAGCCTACTTAGACTCGTTTCTGTAAGTTGACAATTTTCAACCTAAATATTCTGTTAAGGTCGTGATGGCTGGTTTCTATTTTCTAGCTGCACTTTTTAAGGTGCATTTGAAAGTTTTTCTTCGCCGAGTGACAGGTTTTGCGCCACCCAGGGTGGTGTTAAATTTTCTTTCTCCTCCTCACGCTTCATGACAGGTCGAACTTAAGAAGAGGAAAACAATTTCTTTAGTTTATTTTGGCTGGGAAATTAATATTTTAAACTTTCCGCAAGAAAAATGGTCTTTTCGTCGTTGCGTGTATTGAAAGCAGCAAATAGTAACCACTTGCGGAGCGTTTAGGACGACCGGTCCTCATAAGAAAAGAAAACCATTTGGCACACATTGGCAGTTACAAGAAAGTTCTGCTGCCATCCAAATTTTCATTCAAACTTACATTTTTAAGAAAGCATTACCCCCCGAACCCCCCTTATCCCCCA
>Ga0194133_10006829_pt1 | contig 13888 bp, 6 predicted proteins | sample TA2KigOf40mmetaG_FD_155448 | JGI IMG/M metagenome (GOLD analysis project Ga0194133, IMG submission 155448) | Freshwater microbial communities from Lake Tanganyika, Tanzania - TA2015055 Kigoma Offshore 40m | ecosystem: Environmental > Aquatic > Freshwater > Lake | place: Tanzania: Lake Tanganyika...
TAGAGACAAATGGGCACAAGAAAAGTAATGGACTAGAAATTCTGATGCTAATACTTCAAAAACAGTTGCCATTCACAAAAATTACTCGCTTTTTAAGTTACTTGACATTGACAAACCTTGAAAAAAATGGATTGTTTAGAACTTACTAATACTATGATTTAATTTTCATTGCTAACAGTTTAATCTATGTTGGTTGGTTGTAGAGATGGGCCCTGATCCGATCCGATCCGACCCGAGCTTACTTTTGACCCGCAGTAAATAAGAGGCCGACCTGTCTTTGACTTGGGTACTTTTGACCCTGCCCAAAAGAGATTTTTTTGAAAAGGAAAAAGATTGAAAAATTTGACATTTTTAGGGGAAATTTTCCAAAACCAAACCAACCAAAGATTGCTGACCTGACCCAATCCGAGCCACAAAAAATTGACCTGACCCATCACTTGTTGGTTTACCTCTGATATAATTTTAAATTTAGTCGAAAGTGATTGTTTTTTGTTCCAGCTCTCTAAAGTTCTGAAGACAATAGCAACTGAAGAAACTTTTACAAACTTTGATGTGCACTTTGTGAAAAACCCTTTCAAGACCGTTCTAGATGAATGGGCAGATCAAGGTGTCTAAACCTTTTAAATTCTTTTCTATCCGTTGAGCATTTTCTTTCAAGAAAATCAGATTTAGATGTAAGCCAATATCCAAGTAAATGATTTTTTAGTAAAAGGATTTTGATTGTTTTGTCAGGTGGAGACTTGTGGGAGTTGATTGAGCCAGTAGACAGTTTACATCCAAATCAGAAAGCACAAGGATTAATTGTCAAAGCTTTATGGAATCATCTTGAAAAGAAACTTCCTTATGTTCTTGGGCCTATCAACAAACATAATGATAAGATTAGAGAATTGTTTGGAAACCAAGGAGGCCATTAAAAGGAAATACTTAACTTAAAAATCAACTGTTGTTTGAGAATTACTTTATTATCTATATATTTTGATGTAAATAAATGTTGGTTGGAAAAAAGAAGAGTTTTTTGTCATATGTGGGAAAGACTTTTATGAAAGACTTTTCAAATACAGCATCTCCTCTTTAAAACAATCTTTTCTGTTTTCTCATTACCCAAAGTGATTGATTAACAGCTTAAAGAGCCTATTGTGGATCAATATAACGTGGAAAAAAGTATGAGTTATGAGCCTACACCACATTACTTCATGTGAAATTTCAACAAAAGAACACTCTAGAAAGTTTTTATAGTTCCATGATAAACATCATGCAAAGCTAATTGAATTTCTTTAAGATCAATTAGAGAAGAGTTAAAAAATATGATGTTTTTGCACTAGTAGGAATTTCAAGGATTCATGAAAAACCGTCTGGAAATTTAGTATAAGGAGAGTGAAAAAGATCAAATTTTGCATCACTTTTGGTTGACTTTCAAAGGATAAAGGGGTGAGCACTTTATTTTTTGTGGTAAATTTTTATCAGGTTGGATCTAAATTGCAGTCATTTGTTACTTTTCAAATGACTTTTTTGACAAGCTCAACTCTAGTTGGCTAATAAAAATGATTGGTTTAAAGTTGAACAAGAACAAACTCAACATGATGGCATTGGCAAGAACTGCTTTAATGACCCTTATTGTTGGAAATGTTGTTGGAAGTGACTTCAAGCCTATATCAATTGATAATTTTGCATGTAGACCAGAGAACTTAAAGGTTATAATTTACTTTAAATTGTCCTTGAAGCCTTTCAATTTTAATGTTTAATAATCTGCTTGAATCTTTGAACAACACAGAGCCAATCCAACTATATTTGTGATGATGAAGGCAGTATAATTTGTCTAGATGGTTGGTCAGATCCTGAGAAAATGTGTAGAGAACCCATCTGTGAGTTTCCTGATAGTGTAAATGGTACCTTTCTCACATGTAAGCATGGAATCTGTGAAGCACCAAATGTTTGCTCTTGCAAAATTGGGTGGGAGGGAGAAAGATGCGAGAATTGTATTGCTTTGCCAGGTAATTTCTTTGATCTTGGAAATGTTTAAAAATAATAAAGTTTTTAAATTTGAGGTTGCCTCCATGGGGGTTGCTCTGAAGTCCCTTTTGAATGTGATTGTCACAACACAAGTAAATGGACAGGAAGACACTGTGATCGACGTTGGTTAAACTTTTTTCTTTAAAAAAAAGATTTTTGGACATAAAAAGTTTACAATTACAGCTGTTTGCAAGTCCGGATGTAAGCATGGGAGCTGCAAGAATCCAGGAGAATGCAAGTATAAATTTTGTTATTAGACTTTTATGATTGAAATTTGTATTCCATTTACTTTGAAGTTGTGATCATGGATGGAAAGGAGAGCTTTGTGATGAATGTATTCCGGCAGTTGGATGTCATCATGGAGGATGTTTCGATGAAAAAAGCTTCACATGCAAATGTGATGTGAGTCCGAATTTTCCTAGATGGATTTTATTTGTTCATTTACACATTTTCATGAGTGCACCAATTTTACAACCATCACTTAAAGATGCATTTATTTTACAGGCTGGATGGACTGGAGTATTTTGTGATTGCCCCATTTGCAAAGAAGGTAAAAACTGAAAGCATAAGATAGTTTGTCCTAATTTTATTAACTTTTTTGCCTGGAAAGGTTGCAACCTCGAAAACGGTGGCTGCTTCAATCCTGGTGAATGTCTTTGTTCGACAGGGTGGTCTGGAGAAACCTGTGACTCTTGTATCCCTCACCCTAATTGTCCCTCTCCAGGGGGTAATTGTATCAAACCCTGGGACTGCATTTGCAACGATAAAAATTCTACCAATAATTATTGCTCAATCGAAGATAAAGTGAAAAGACAAACCGAACATCATCAAACAGAAATTCTTGGATTTGAATGCAAGAAAATGAATCTTAGGTTGAGATCAAATAACACATTAGAAAAACCCGATGGAAGGAGTCTACTATTATTTAGAACAAATAAGGCGCAGTTTAAAGTAAATGAAGAAACTGATCAAGTGGAACCCATTCTTGAATATAACCTGGAAAATGTTACAGATCTAATTGGAAATCAAGAAGAGGGATCGACAAAATTATCTGAAATAATTTCTTTCATTAATGCTACAACTGAAACAAATTTGGTAACAAATGATGATAGAAGTATAGAAGTTTCACAAACTTTAGACCACATTACATCAACCAATGCCAGTGAGGCACCTTCAGAGGTTCAGGCTAAAACTGAAACACCAGTTGTCTCCACGACAAATGCAAACTTGCTTTCAAGTCAAGACCTCGAGGAAACAAGCAAGGAATCTAAAACAGTCGAAGTTATAACACAGAAGCAAGATTCTTTGATTGATGAAAAATTGGTAAATGATTCGGTGATTTCACAGAAACCTTTCCAGCCCATTATTTTTAGCAGTGAGACCTCAACCTCCACTACAATTGATTTGGAAAATCAACCTGCCCAACCTCATGTCAATGAGGAAAAGGAATCAGACCAAAAGTCAGAAAATGAAAACTCCTCGGTTAGCCAAGAGCAAAGTGATATTGCGTTTTCCACCAAAAATAATGAAGATACTCCAAATGTACCAACAGAACAAAGCTTAAGTATAACTTCCCAACCCCTTGATACTTCCACATTGAAAGTTGTTAAAGATGATGAGGAACTTAAGCTTGATCTAATCAGAAATGAATTAATTAAATCAACTGAAACACCTCAAACTGTCAAAAATGAAAATGTCGAATCTAACCTTTCCAGCTCAAAAGAAACAACTATCCTGGATATTGCTTCAGAAAGGTATTCAAAAAGCCAGGATGGAGAATTGTCAACTGAGGCTCTAAGGAATGACCTGATTTCTTCTGAAATCAAAACCCAAAGTTCACCTGAAACTAGTTTATTATCCTACAACAGAACAGACAATCAATCTTCATCAATACAAGTGCAAGAAAAGGAAGCTTTAGGTCAAGACAATGACACAAGTTCAAATGAGATGAACTTTTTGGACAACCCAGGTTCTTTTGGAAATATATTTGCCGGATTTCAACCAATTGGCAAAGAGAATTCATCTTCAGCTCAATCAGATGATGATGGAAACGAAAGTTTTGAACAAGGACTTGTGCGTTCCTTATCAGATCTATTGAAAAAGTTTTTCACCAAGAATTCAGTTACTTCATCTCAGCCTCAAGAAATTATCCCTGAAACCTCTGTTCCCATTCTCAACATTGTGTCCACTGAAAGAATTGGAGTCACATATCCGGATCTGGAGAAGGAAATTGTTACAATCACTTCAAACAAACCAACAAATGATTTGGATTTTACTGCTGAATCATCTACAACAGCCATAGAAATTGAACCTGATGATGTTTCCACCTTGAATGAACGTCAAAAGAGATCCTTGACAGACAATCCTAACCCTCAGGGTCTGGAAGGTAAGAAGAGGAAAGTTGTATAAAAATCGAATAAGTTTATCAACTTTTATTTATTTTTAAGATATTTTTCATCATGCTAAGAAATTCACCAATTCAGGGAATCCAATTTTGGCTGAAAATGGTCTCAAAATCAATGAAACCTTATAAAAAATATTATTTGTATTTCTAATTAAAATTCTAGTTGACTTTTTTGCTGACCAATTCGACTCTATTATCATTAATGGCCCATTTGAAAATGAGACCTCAGGTATAAGCTCAAAAGTATTGGTTGTATTGAAACTTTTATTATTTTAAAGACTGTATTATTTGCAGCAAATGAAAGCTTTGAAAGTCTGATTGCTTCTTTGAGGTTTCCGTCAAGTTCAAGTAATAATATTTTCCAAGTTCTTCCAAGTGTTTTCAACCCATTGGGAAGGTCAAATTACAAAAACGAATCAGAAAGTGCCATGAATGTTTGAGACAAACTCGATCAGAATTGGAAACCAATTATTCAGAATTCAAGATTAATATTAGATTGTTGTTGCCTGACAAATAAAATCCTTTGAATTCAAAAATAGATTTTAAATTTGCAAACTCATTTTATTGGGGGGTGATGATCAAAGGATAATCTAACTTTTGAAACTTTCCTCAAGTAAAAATCTGGCAAAGTTATTCACCTTGAAAAAAAGCTTTCTTTAACTGCTATGTCCTATATATCATAGTTTTGAAAAAGAGACAATTCTCCGACTGCTTTTCTTTTAAGCGTGATTTATCTTCCATTTTAATTTCAAAGGGTCATACCATCAACTAAGCAAAACTTTTGCTTATAGTTTGAATTTCAGTCTCCTTTTGAGGCTTTTTATGTTAGATTTCACACTTGTTTGAGCAATTTTCACAAATCTGTGTTTGTGACAAGTGAAAGACTAAGAGTAACATTTTAAAGCTTGTTGCTTGGATTTGAAAAGCAGCTAAAGGAAAAGTTAAGCACAGGTTTTCAGACAAAAAAAAGCAGTCAGGTTTTGACAAAAAAAAATTTGAAATTTTAAACAAGTTTTTTTAATCAAAAATTTATCAAAGAGATAATTATTTGGACAATAAGGTAATTGGAACTTTTTATTAATACTAAATGTTTTAATTTGATGCTCTATAGATATTAACAAGATAAATTTTTATAATTTTTAATTTTTAAACGATTTTTACTTATGTTAAGTTTTTCCTTATTTAATTATGCTTGTTCAGTACTAAGAAATCCTTATTGAATCCCCTGACACAGGAGGCTGGAGTTAAAGTTAAGAAGCCATAGGGCTTATTGGCAAAGATAGGAGAGAAATAAATAAACTTTTCAATTTCTAACAATAAAAAGAAAACAGGATATTTTTGTCAACAAGACTCTAAATTTCAGTTTCAGGATGTCTCAGAGTGTACATTTCGGTCTTGATGCTCCAGACATTGACCTTGAAGAGCTTCTGGGAATGCTTTCCCAAAATGACATCCAATCACTTGTTGATGAAATGGCTGCTGACCCTGGTACTGATATTAAATAAAAAATTATGTTATTTTTCCAAATTATTTAGTCATAAAACCTTGATTTGTCAGATGACAAGCATCTTCCAGCTTCAGTCAGAACTGCTTATAGGTAATCCTCCACTGAATGCATGAGATTAGAAAATTAATGTGACAAGATTTAATTTTGAAGGTGCACAAAGGATCCCACAGGGCCATTGAACAGAGATTCTTTAATCAATCATATAAATGATGAAGGAATCAAAGCCCCAGTAAAGGAAGATAAAGTTCCTTTTGAAGCAGGTAATTATAGGCTTAAAGGTAACCTTGACAGGGCAACCATAGCTGCTAATTTTGAGTCTAACAAACCTACATAAATGCCAAAGATTTAAGAATTAGACTCTTTAAATTATTCAGAGTCATTCCTCTTTATCAAAAATGTATGAAAGGAAAACCTTCAACCCCAATAGAAAAGAAGGGAGCACCGGTGAATAAGAAATCAACTTCATAAGTTCAATATAATCCTCTGAGGCTTTTTAAGGGGTTTTGGCACAGAATGAACTCTCTTATGTTCAAGTTATAATTTAGCAAGAAACTTCTCAGACGAAATACAAGAAGCTGATAATTATTTTAGAGTCTTGTATTTTTCATTAAAGGCACCTACAAATCAAAAACAAAACTGAGGTTTTTTTGACTTTTTATGTTTAAGGTGAGAAAGAAATAACCAGGTTCATCCGGACACAGAGATGAATTAAGGTAGAACTGAACCATTATATTTTATGGTTTTGTAATTCTCATTCTTTATTGAAATCATGAATTTGTTAATTACAATAATTGCGTTTGGATGTGAGAGATATATTATGTTAAAGATTGAAGAGAATGAGATCAGTTAATCTGATAAAATCAAAGTACTAGGTGTGATAATAGAAAAAACCTTAAGTGGAACCACTTGATCAACAGAGTTCTTTCCAAATGCAGGAGTTTTGTGTTTTCTCTTAAATATATCCGAAAATACTTGAATGAGTCAGATATAATCAAAGTGATAAAGACTAAGATAATCCCAATTCTCACCTATGCACCTCCTGCCTGGTCTAATCACTTTGGGTACCAGTAAAGAGATAAATTAAGGTCTGCATATTTTTTCTTTATACGTGCAGTTTTGAGAGACTATAGTCGTCACCTGAACAGGGCTAGCATGCTGGGTCGGTCGGGCCTGGATTGTGTAGACACCCAACTGTTCAGACATACATCTGTTTTTGTCTTAAACTTAGTATACAGCCTTGCCCCCACTCAAAATTGCTTGAGACTACTATGCAAATCTTACTTCAATCAAAGAACCCCAAAAAGACATTACTTTTTTGACACAAGTCAAAGCAAAATTGGTAAATCATGTTTCTCAAACCAGGCAAAATCTATATCCGAACCATGGCATTTTGACTGGCTAGAATTAACCCCCCTATACGTTCAAGATCAGACTCAGAAGACAGTTGAACAACACATTGAACAGTTCAAATCAATTTCCTAATTTTGCATTAAAAACTTTATGTTTTATATGAAATTGGAGATAAACTTATTTTATATTCTATTCTAGTAATTTTAATTACATTACTTTTTAAGAGTTTCCAGCATGAATGACATATTTTATGAGCAGATACCAATTATTATTTTTTTGTTGTGAGTGGGGGTTAGGGACCGGAAATCAAACCCTAACATCCGGGGAAGAATTTCGGCTCGATATCCACTAGGCCATTGAGCAATCCTATTTCATTACATTTTTAGGGAAAAAAAGAGGCAAAGTCTTTGTTCCAAAATACTCAGAGGATGAATTGGAGGCTATCAGACGCCATGAAGCTGTATGTGAGGCTGTGAGGCTGGATGACGATGAAGAGGCTGCTTTGGGTGAAGCAACAGTAAATGACTTGGTAATTTCTCGTGAGATTTTATTGACAAATTTCAACAGCAAACCAATTTTTTCAAACATTTTTCATTTTAGATGGCTCTGGCAGAGATCTTAGATTCTAATCCACAAGAATTCATTATGGAGGCTTACTCAGACCCTCTGAAATACTATCCACCAGGTACAAAACAATCCTCACTTTTGGTGTCAAAGATGTATTAAGATTATTTGTTCAGATCCACCAAATGATACAAATCCTCAGGAGGCCATGGAGAAAATCTGTCGCAATGACAAGACCCTAAAAGATGTCAATTTCAATAATCTATCTGGAATCGATGAAAAAATGTTTTGCGAAATTTTTGAAGGACTCAGGCACAATGACTCACTCGTTCGAGTAAGTTTTCATTTTCAAATAAGTTGTTAAAGTAAAATGCTGGAATTTATAAAATCATTTTCCAAGCTGTCAGCTGTAAACTGCGGCATCAATGATTTTTCTGGAGCTGCACTAAACTTAGCATTAGAGAACAACGTGGCTCTGAGGTCACTTAATTTGGAATCCAACAGGTATTAAGTGATACAAAGTATAATTATTACCCTAGAATTTTTTGAGCTAAGAATTGGCCATTAAAAATCCAAGGTTATCACCAGACATTTTGGCCGGACTCTTCGAGGTAATTGCTGGCGACAACAATGGAATTGTGGAAGTTCATGTTTCCAATCAAGCTCAGAGCAACATGGGGTACAAAAAATGATGCTCTTAATTAGAATAATAATTTAGATAGTTTTTGAATCTAGGTACAGAGTTGAGTCCAGAATTGCTGATGCAATTTTAAAGAATCGGAAGCTGTTAAAAGTTGGGCTCAAGTTTCAATTCACTGAGGTCATGGACAGGGTTCAGAATCACCTTATAATGAATGCAGACAGAATGAGGAAAGAAAGGTTGAAGTCTGGGGATCCTGGACAAACCAAATGGAAACAAGCCAAAACTATCGATTAGAAAAAAAGCTTAGTTTATTATTGTGAATTTGTTAGAGTAAAACCTTGGTTTCAAGAAAAAATTTACATCCAGCTTTGTTTTACTTTGCTTATAATTTTGAATAATTTTATGTAATTTGCCAGTCCAAAATTTTCAATCAATACTGAAAGAGAACTACAATTGACTATCTATTTGATTTTACACAACCTTCATAAGCAGAAATAATTATGTATCAGACAAAAACTATTTTGAAATGAAAGGATAAAAAGAGTTTGGCACAACAATAAGTTTGAAAGCTCTCACAATATGGGAAGAATTGTTGGTATGAAAACTTTCAGAAATAATAGCAGTTGTCAACTAATCGATAATTTCAACACTTGACGACTTGAAAGGTAGAATAAGTTCTTATTTCCAGGGACTTTTAAAGGACATTTATGCCTGAAGATTGAATTAGGTAAGTTAACTTTACTGGAATTAAATTTCATTTTGTTATATACGCAACAGTTAGTAAATGCATTTTGAACTTATTCAATTAGTTTGAGCGAACTTATTCTCCAAAAAGTTAGTTAACCAAAAAAAAAATACAATTTGTTAAGAGCTACGATTTGGTAAAAAAAATTAAAAGGACTTTAAAATTATTACTTATGAAATAGCAGGTGCTGTGAAAAAGATGACAATAAGATTAAGAAGAGATGAATTAAAAAGCATTGTAAGTTTGTACAGATAGAAAATGCTAAAAAAGTAAAGAGTGTAAAAAAATAGATGTAGACTTACTATCCCAAGCGAGAGGCTTGAGGCTTGCCACAAGGTCTAAATAAGCAACGCGAATCTTAGTATTGGTTATCACATGACTTATAAGATCTAAACCCCCTAGTTTGTAATAAAAACACTTGGTATTTAAATATGCTCATAATACTTTATTTGAGTAAGTTTATAATACACACATACTGTACAAAAGTTTGTCCTTAAAGTTATCACTTAGTTATCTACTCTATATGACTTACGTCTAAACACACAGAGAATAACAAGGTACTAATCTTAAGGCACACAGGCCTTTTGTTGACATGTGAGACAGGAGCGCACTGATCAGGGGCGCTCGGGAACCAGATGTGGGTAAAAGATTGCGTGATCGTAAAAAATACTTGAATCCAAGAACTAAGATCTGTGTGTGCCGTCTATATATATGCCAATAATGATGATTGGGTGATTTGATTTTTATAGACATTTTTAGCATATAGTTTGTGTCTTCAAGCACACATTCAGAAATGAGCTTTTGAGACCACTTTTTAATTTTTGAGGTTTAGCCCTAATTTTCAAAAATTGCAGAAAATTTATTTGCAATATTGTAGCCTTGGATTAAGGTTTGTGGCAGCACTACTTTCATTTTAAACTTTGCCTCAAAAATAAAGTTAATAAAAAATTTGCAAAACCAATTAAAAAGAATTCAATTTTGGTTGTAAAATGAGAAACTTGGGAATACTCCAATTTCAAAAAAGATAAACATTATACCTAATACAAACTTGAAATAAAATGCCTGTCATAACAAAATAAAATATCTTCTTTTAAGACATCTTTATTTTGGAATCCCCTCCACAAATTTGTTGAGTTGAATTGAATATTTAAGTGTCAAACAAGAGGCATTCGCATTCGAAAACTTTTCAATTTCATTTGCTCTTTGATTGATTGATTGACAGCTTGTGTAGTTTGAAAGAATCGACAATCAAATAGTTTCTTCAATACGGTACTGTCAAAAAACCAGCTGATTTTTTTGAGTCTCCTAATCATTCAAAATATATTTCACCAAGGATGATATTTAGACATCATGTTTTTTTGGTTTGTGTTTCTAAACATTTAACCCTAGTTTAATTAAAACTGCACAGCCTTTTTATGTATGTTAGTCCATATTGTTACAATAGTTAAATTTCTTCAAAATGGAGTGAATTCTAAAAAAAACTAGAAAAATCAAGATAGCTGTACTTAATTTTTTTTATTAAACCTCATTTTGTCGAGTGAATTTCGTTCGTCAAGATTAAATCTGAGATGTAATCTATTAAAAAGAACATAGTTTTAGCATGACCTTAATGTTAATCAGGCGAATGAAATGCAGTCATGTCTATTCATGGTAAAATGAAAAAAAGTATCTGGAAATGAAATTGTACAAGCAATCCGGTGTATCTTCTTTGGATTAGCCTTTGAAGTAAAAAATGAAGGTAGTTGTTCCATGAAATGCAGCCTTTTTTATTTAAATGACAAAGAGCTTTGTTCTTCTACTCGTATTTTTCTGTTTAAATTGTATTTCAAACTTAATTTATTTTTGAATGTATCTGAAAATTTTCGATTACTTAAGAAAAAAGGCCTCAAGCAATCCCAATTTTCAAAAAAAATGAAATTTTTTCTAAGAAACTCTAATTGCCTAAAAGTGGTTATGTCTTGTAGCTTAAGAATTTTTGTTATTAAAAACTTTGTATAAACTCTTGCAAAAGTTTTCTTCATTGCAGTTAATGTATTTCAAGAAGTTTGTGAGAAGAGAAAGCTGTAGGAAATCACAGTTGTAGAATTTTTTGCAAAACTAGCTTTTAGCGTTGCTGTAAAAATGTAAAATCTCATGTATATATTTTTCAGTAGGAAAAAAGAATTATTAAATCGTCGTCCAACCTAGAGCTCTGCAGTTTCAAAACTCAACCATCCTGTAATTCTGATGAATTTAGCAAAGAAATGCTCAAGAATTTCTTTCAGTTCCATGAAATTAAGTCTGTTAAAAGCCTTTTATATTTGACTTCAACTCCAGGAGGATATTGATTGATTGATTGATTCTCCTCGATGTCTGCAAGATGTAAAATGGATAGTATCTGCAAGATGCTCAGGACTTCAATCTCCAAAATTTTCACCATTGAAAGTTGCAGTGGTGTTATTATTTTAGCTACTTTTGGAGGGCTGATTTTAGAGTTGTGGCCCAGGGTGAGAGGCTCTTAGCACAAGAAGAGACGAAAATCTCATGTCCTTATACTCAAAACTTTCACAATTAGTGCAACCCAAATGATAATTTTGAATACTTACCAAAATGAGTAAATAATGTGTGCTGGAAAATCTTTTTGGGGCTTCTGGTCATATAATTTCAAATTACAATAATCAGACTTAAAGAAATAGACGCTTTTTATTTATTGATTCACTCAATTGCATTTGAACTGTTACCTGACTTTTCACAACTTCCTTCCCCAAATCATTTTTACCTGTTTTTAAAAGTATGATAAAATTCATTTTGGTTGAGGCTTGGACTAAACTAATAAAGGAAATTGAAGTTGGAAAATAAGAACTTTGGATTAAGTGCCTTCAGATTTCCAAATACCAGCACTTTTATTCATAAGTTTAAAATATTTGACCTTTTTAAGATGGGTTTGACAAAACATTTTTGAAAGTCTTTAATGGCATAAATTGTTATTCAACTATACTGATTGATGTTTGTGGATTAACTGGCCCAAATGGTCACTCAAATTTTTTTATTGCATCATAAAGAGTCTTGGAAGCTTTGAAACATAAGATTTAAAATTAAATTATGTATGATTCAATGATTCGTCATTGGAATGAATTGAAAACACTTGGCAATTTAGGGCCTCTGTTAAGATTTTTAAAAAAAATTTGTAACACATTAATGAGGCAAGCTGTATTTTTCCAGTTGACTGCATTTTGATTTGAGTGTTTTCTCTTCATCGGAAATTCATGATGCTGGCAATATTTTTCATCCGGCTTTAGGACATGGTCTATTGGCTTCAGAAGAAAGAGGATTTTTAGAGCCCGATGGTTTGGAAAAAAATAGTTAATGTAAGCTAAAAAAAATCGTTTGCTCAGAAAAGTAGAATAAATTATAAATAGAGCAAGAAGAAAAAGACCAGTTTTTTAACAAACCTAACATTTCACTTCCCTATAGTCTTCTCTCTCCTCTTGGTTATCAAAATTAGATTATGAATGGTTCAAAAATCTTTAATTGAATAAAATTCTCCCAAGCCTTAAAAAAGTACAAGAAAAATATAAAAAAAATTATAACAGTCCTTATTATTTTGCCATTTTAAAAGCAGCTTCAACTTAAAATTGTCTTCAAATTAGCAGATTTGAGTCTTCCATGTTAGAAAAGGATTTTCATAAGCACTTTCTTTTAGAGACAATTTTGAAATTCAAATTGGTTTCCATTGCATTTATTTTTATTGTTTTCATAACGATAATGTAGAAAATGTATTGGACTGTGAAGGATGAACTTGAATGTGAAGTGAATAAATCTAAAAACTTTTTTACATTTAACATCACTCTTGTCTGATATTTTTATCAGTCCCAAAATGTCAACTTCAAAAACATACTGATTATTCTAACACTAAATCACGTCAATGAGAGTATTGTTGACTTTACAACAGTTCGTTTTTGACTGAAAGTTGTGTCTCAAAGTCACTTGATTTTCAGTTGATTAATGTGAATAAATGCTTATAAGAGATCATTTAAATCAAGTTTCTGGACAACAATCAATCTTGACTGAGATAATCATTTCATAGAAATGATTAATTAAGGCAAATCCAGGGGTCAAAGATTGTTGCCATGACCGGGGATTGAACCCCAGCCTCCCAGTTCTGTAATATACATTTGAAGCCTTAGGTGCAAAAAAATATTATCACTTGAATGAAAATCAGTAGGGAAAGGTAGAGCATATTCCTTAATAAACTGGAATGCATAAATTTTACTTGAAAAGTACAAGTTTACAAACAAAAAAATGGGTAAGCAAGCGATTATTACTATCTTGGTTAACTTAACCAATAAAGGATAAGGGAGACCAAATGCAACTGTAATGCAACATGTCAGAACACCTGATTTAAATATTGTCAATAAGAGTAAGTTGGCTCTGACTTAACCTGTGAAAAACTCAAAAAAATAGTTTCTTTCTTTAATTAGAAAGAAAGAAAAGTTTAATTTTTTTTACTTGAATGCAAAATCAAGTTTTTTTGCTCTGGTTATCTAAAAAAGGGTGAGGTTCACTGTTTCCCCAAATGCTGCTTGTAATGACAACTTTTAATTTATGTATAAAGATCCTGCCAAGAGAAAATGTTGGAAGAGAAAGAGAGAGGTCTTCAAGCAAGCGACCATGGCATGTATTTTT
>Ga0194133_10006832_pt1 | contig 13886 bp, 14 predicted proteins | sample TA2KigOf40mmetaG_FD_155448 | JGI IMG/M metagenome (GOLD analysis project Ga0194133, IMG submission 155448) | Freshwater microbial communities from Lake Tanganyika, Tanzania - TA2015055 Kigoma Offshore 40m | ecosystem: Environmental > Aquatic > Freshwater > Lake | place: Tanzania: Lake...
GACTGTTGACGCAGATACGAAAGCTAAATCTGCACGTACTGCAATGTTAACTTCACGTATTAATACTGTTTTATCAATCCCCATGCTGTATTTAATGGTGGCTCAGCAGAATTTGGGTCTTTAAAATCTATCGAAATTAAAATCCAGCCCGCACTGCGGGCTGTTTTTTAAGCATCGCCTTCAAATTGATACAAGCGCCCTGGGTTCTCACTTAGAACCTGCCTGCGTATCGTTGGGTCTGGTACCCACTCTTGAAGTAAATCGACAAGATCCGCATCATTTGGCATTACCCCCTTGACCATCACATGGGGCCAATCCGTACCCCACACCACTTGCCTTGGATTGGCTGCGATTAAGGCATGCGCGAAGGGATTGGTATCGGCATAAGGGACTCTTTTCTCCAATGTGATTCGATAAGGGCCTGTAAGTTTGACCCAAGCACGCTCCTCACGCATCAGTGATAACAGGTTTTGAAATCCACGATCTTTGACGCCGAGATTTGTTTTTAGATATCCAAGATGTCCTAGAACAACTGGGACCGGGAAATTCGATAAGAGTTGTGCGAGATCCGGGAACTCATTAACGTGCATCAGAAATTCTAAATGCCAGCCAAAGGGTGCAATCTTATTTGCTAATGCGGACAATTGGCTAATTGGTAGAACACCTTTAGCCTCAGCAAGATCCACAATATTACAGCGCGCCCCACGAATTCCCGCAAGATGAAGATCTTCTAATGCTGTATCGCTAATATCCCAATCCACCACTGCGACTCCCCGAAAGCGCGATGGATTTTTTTGTATCGCTGCAAGCAGTGCGCGATTATCCGTTCCATAAATACTGGGTTGGACCAATACCGAGCGTTGAACCCCAAGACTATCCAGTAGTGCCTCATAGTGGGAAAGCAAGGCATCTGGTGGGGTATAGATCCGATTTGCTATGTAGGGATACAGCGACTGAGGCCCACAGATGTGCGCATGACAATCGGTTGCATTCTTACAAAGAACGAGACCAGGCTTTTTGAGGGCCTGGTCTGGTGCTTGGCAAAGGGGTGCGTTATTGAGGTTCAATCCCAGCGTCTTTGGCAATCTTGGTGTACTTGCTGATTTCACTACGAACAAATTTTTCAGTTTCGGCAAGATTCATTGGTTTAATGGTGATGCCTGCTTTGGCATATGCCGATTTCACTTCAGAGTCCCCTAGGGCACGATTGATATCGGTATTGAGCTTTTGCAAGATCGCTTGTGGTGTGGCTGATGGAGCCCAGACGCCAACCCATAAACCAATATCAAAACCTGAGAATCCTTGTTCGGCAATAGTTGGAATAGTAGGGGCAGCCTCGGCACGGCTCGCACTAGTTACGCCTAAGGCACGAACTTTGCCACCCTGGATCTGTGAAATGGCAGTTTGTAATGGAGCCATGTAGTAGGCGGTACGTCCAGCAATGGTTTCCTGAATCGCCTCAGGAGATCCTTTGAAGGGAACGTGCAGCATCTTAATGCCAGCGGTTTGATTGAAATACTCGGCGGCTAAATGGGTTGAACTACCGACCCCTGCGCTCGCAAATGGAATATCACCTGGTTTCGCTTTGGCGGCATTGATTAAATCTTTGAGAGTTTTGTAAGGACTCTCAGCAGACACAATCAGCGCATAGGGGCTACTGCCCAAAATATTGACATCGGTCAGGTTCTTCAGGTCATAAGGCAGTTTTTTATAAATCGCAGGATTGGCGGCATAGGATGCCGATTGAACCAAAAGGGTGTAACCATCGGGTTCAGAGTTCACCACCACACCAGTACCTAGTAAGCCACCAGCACCGGGACGGTTTTCAATAATGACGGGCTGCTTCCAGGTTTCCGCAAGACTTTTGGCAACAATGCGACCAGCAATGTCAGCGCCCGATCCAGGCGTGAGGGGCACAACCATTTTGACGGTTTTATTGGGGTAATTGGCTGCGGCGCTTTGCGCTTGAATTGGCAGACTCAATGCCCCAGTAAATGCAAGCGCAGTAGCAGTAATGAGGTATTTTTTTAATACGAATTTGCATAATGTCTCCTTTTTATTATGACTGCTTAAGTACTATGCCACAGAATCTAAAAATCCCCGTAAGGCATTATTAAATTCAGTCGGTTTCTCAATGTTTGATAGGTGCGCAGCTTGATCAATTGTGACTAATGAGGACTGAGTAATTAATCGATGCAGCACGGTAGATTGCTCATAGGTACAAGCTGGATCTTGCATGCCCAATAAAATTAATGTTGGGGCTTTTATTTTTAAGAGCATCGTCGATTGCGCCATATCCCGAACCGCACTGGCGCAGCCCAAATAGCCTTCCACGGGTGTCGCCAGAATCATTTTTCTTACTCGTTCAATTTGATCTGGCTCGCGTTCAATAAAGTCGTTTAAGAACCAACGTTTGATGGTTCCATCCACGAGACCAGCGATCCCTTGTGATCTCGCAATGGCAAAACGCTCCTCCCACATGCTGCGCAGAGGCATCTCGCTTGCGGTATCACATAGACTTAGCGATAGAACACTCTCTGGATAGTTAGCGCCAATGTATTGGCAAATCATGCCCCCCATGGAGAGGCCTGCAAAATGCGCCTTCTTAATTTCCAGAGCGCGCATCAGGGAAATTAAGTCTTCCGCTAGAAGGGAGATGCTATAGGGACCCGGGGTCACTTCACTTTGCCCATGACCGCGAGTGTCGTAACGGATCACTCGATAACGGTCAGTGAGCGCAGGCAGGGTGCGATCCCACATTTCGATGCTTGACATCAGACTATTGCTTAAAAAAATCGTTGGACCATTTTCTGGGCCGTCAATTTGATAAGCCATCTTCATTTGGTTAGCGTTAATAAACTGTCTCATCTCGATATCTCCTTGAGACGCTATTTTTACACTAATAAATCCGAACTTCTCCAGTAGGGCGATTTTTAAAGCGTTTATGAACCCAATAGTATTCAGCGGGACGCAGACGAATTGTATTTTCAAAGCATTGATTGAGACGAGCAGCATCAGCTTCTTCATCATCGCTTGGAAATGACTCAAGAGCTTTACCGATATGGCAAATATATCCAGAGTAATCAGGATTAAGAGTCGTTTGCATAATGCAAACTTCGGCACCGCTGAGTTTGGCTAAACGTGAAATCGCGGTGATCGTATTGGTTTGAACTCCAAAGAATGGAACAAATACCGAGTCTTTGACACCAAGATCGATATCAGGTGCGATGAAAACAAAATTACCATTTTTAATTTCTCGAACCGTTTCGATGAGATGCCCTTGCCTTGGAATGGATCTTCCACCAAAGCGACCGCGCCACTCGATGATCTTTTGATCAAAAAATGGATTTTTCATCTTTTGGTACAGGGTTACTCCGCGTGGCCAATCCATTTTCTCGGCTAGAGCACACAAAGCTATACCACCTTCAATGCCTACAAAATGGGGGTTGACCAAAATGCGGGGCTTTCGATCCCCTAATTCAATTTCAGAATTAATCTGAATCATTTCATTGATCTGAGCGGGGGTGCCAAGCCAAATCCGACTGCGTTCCAAAATACTGCGCCCAAATAATTGCCAATGTTGCAAAGCCAACACCTCAATTTCTTTAGCAGATAGTTTTGGAAAACAAAGACGTAAGTTAATTAAGACCACGCGCTGACGATCGCTTGGTATATGGGCGACGATCCATCCTAAACCACGACCCAGTTGAATAATCCATGCATATGGAAGGATTAGGACAAAGCGTAACAGTAATACTAAGAGGTGATTAAAAAAGGTTTGCAAATAACTCCTTGTGAGCTATCACTATATACCTGAACAAAGACCTTACGAGCGGTGACGTAAACTAATTGAATGAAACAAACCGTATTACGAATTCTATGGGTTTTAACTGGGGCAAGTGTGGCGCTGTTTCTGGCCTTGCATGTGGTTCGTCCACAGGATTCCACCTTATTACTCGCATCATTAGGTGGTTCCACCCTGTTCCTATTTGGTCTAACAACCTTGCCGCCAACTCAGCCCAGAGCTCTATTTGGTGGACATCTACTATCTGCCTTCATTGGAGTGATCTGTTATCAAGTCTTTGGCGATTCAACTTGGGTGTTGGTCGTATCGGTACTTATTACGATCGCGGTGTTATTGCTAACGAAGACAGTGCATCCGCCCGCAGGAGCCAACTCCTTGATTATGATTCATGCGCATGCTGGTTTTATGGATATTTGGACCCATGTTCTGCTGGGCGTCATCGTATTGGCTGCCACTACATTTGTGTGGTCACGACTTGGTATTGACACTACAAAATATCCTGTCAAATGGAATCAAGAGTCTCCGCCCGGATCACATTGGGGCCCTTGGGGATCAACGTAAGCCTAATTGATCAAAAATCAAACGGCTCGCGCTAAGGAAATGAATATCTATAAAACCCGTTGTAAATGATATAGATTAAAAAGTAGGTTTATTATGAAATATGATATCGATCATACGGACCAAGTCGTGAATTACCGCAGGAGGTTTGTTAATTCTTTCATCTTTAAGCGGAGTTATTGGATCATGAGGCTGGATCGAGGCGATCACCAAATTCTGGGTCGAGAAAGTGCCATTTGATTTGGGATGCCATCATTATCGGTGGTGGTGCTGCCGGACTTTTTTGTGCAGGAATTGCAGGCCAACTTGGTAAAAAGGTTTTAGTACTCGATCACTCACCAGTTTTAGGTGAGAAGATCCGCATTAGTGGTGGAGGGCGATGTAATTTTACCAATCTTCATTCGGCCCCTGAACATTTTTTATCCCTCAATCCCCATTTTGTAAAGAGTCCGTTAGCACGGTATTCATCAAAAGATTTCATCAATTTAGTGCGCGAATACCGCATTCCGTTTCATGAGAAACATCGCGGTCAACTATTTTGTGACAACTCCGCAAAAGATATTATTCAGATGCTGCTGACTGAGTGCCAGAAGGGCGATGTCACGATTCATCACCCAGTATCGGTTACCCATATCAGCCAAACGCAATCGCATTGGTCTTTAGAAACGACAGATGGAATTAAAAAAGCGACTCATCTAATCATTTCAACCGGTGGCTTACCGGTACCAGCGATTGGCGCGAGTGATTTTGGGTTACAAATTGCCAAGCAGTTTGAAATCCCAACCACATCGGTACGGCCAGCACTGGTACCGCTTTCGTTTACCTCCAATGAGTTTTCAGCATTCACCAGCTTGGCTGGAATCAGCATAGAGGCGAGCGTCCAGGCGGGACAGCGTAATCAAAGTTACGGAACCTACCGTTTTGACGAGGATTTATTGATTACTCATAAAGGTCTCTCTGGCCCAGCTATTTTGCAAGCCAGTAGTTATTGGCAAGAAGGCGAAGCCATTCATATTAATTGGTTGGGTAAGGCTGATTTTGATGCGCTCTTTTCAGAGGCCGACAAAAAAAATGTAGATACGATCCTCGCAGAAGCGCTGCCGCAACGCGTTGCACAATTATTAACTGAGCAACTTAAGCTCACTAAACGCAATTGGGCAGAAGTGTCTAAGAAAGATCGAGAGGTCTTACGTACTCATTTAACCAAAGCACAAATGAAACCTGCAGGAACCTTGGGTTGGAAAAAGGCGGAGGTGATGTTAGGCGGAATTGATACAAAGGCCTTAGATGGGAGGACTATGATGTCTAAAAAACATCAGAATCTCTACTTCATTGGGGAGTGCATGGATATCACCGGCCACCTCGGAGGGCATAATTTCCAGTGGGCTTGGTCCTCAGCCTTTGTTTGTGCGAATGCGATAGCGCATCTCAAAAGTTAACAAAATTAAGGGTTTTTACTGACCCAAGAGGAAGTTACTTGTTCTTGGCATAACTTGTCCTTTATATTGACCAGTATAAGTAAAATTATCATTTACACGATGGGGATTCTTTCATGCAGAAATCACTACTCATTAATGCGGATAAATGCACTGGCTGTTTGCAATGTGAAATGGCGTGTAGTTACGAAAATTACGGCGTATTTAATACCGCCAAATCTCGGATCAAGGTTTTTGATTTTCATACCACAGGAAAAAAGGTTCCTTATACCTGCACGCAATGCGATGAAGCCTGGTGTTTAAAAGCATGCCCGGTTGATGCAATTCGGATTGATGCAAATACTGGCGCAAAAGTAGTGATTGAAGATGTGTGCGTAGGTTGCAAAGTCTGCACGATTTCATGTCCCTTTGGAACAATTAATTATGTCCAGGATTCTGGCAAAGTCCAGAAATGCGATTTGTGCGGCGGTGATCCCGCATGTGCCACTTCGTGTCCAACCGGCGCCATTACCTACGTTGACGCCGATTGGACCGGCTTGGATCGAATGAAAGCTTGGGCAGACAAGCTTGGTAACCAACCCGCCGCTTAATAGGAGATTATCATGTCTTGGTCAGGAAAAATTCTTCGTGTTAATTTAACTAATGGCATTTGCCAGTCTGAGCCACTCAATATGGTATGGGCTAAGGAGTACTTAGGTTCTCGTGGTCTGGCTTCGAAATACCTTGTCGAAGAAATAGATCCTAAAGTGGATCCCTTATCACCCGATAACAAAATCATTTGGGCCACAGGGCCACTTACCGGAACAATGGCATCGACCGGCGGGCGCTACACCGTCGTAACCAAAGGTCCATTAACTGGGGCGATTGCATGCTCGAATTCGGGAGGATATTGGGGGGCTGAACTCAAAATGGCAGGTTGGGACATGATTATTTTTGAAGGTAAATCGCCCAAACCTGTTTATTTATTTATTCAAGATGACAATGCGCAATTGTTAGACGCCAGCTCCCTTTGGGGCCAATCGGTTTGGGAAACAGAGCCAAGTATTAAAGCTAAACACCAAGATCCACAAATTCGTGTTTCATGCATTGGTAAGGCTGGCGAGAATCAGGTTTTATTTGCATCGGTCGTCAATGATTTGCATCGAGCCGCAGGCCGCTCTGGAGTGGGCGCTGTGATGGGAAGCAAAAATCTGAAGGCGATTGCGGTTCGGGGAACAAAGGGAGTTGGTAATTTGAAAGACCCCAAAGGCTTTATGAGAGCGACAGCAGCTGCAAAGACTGTTTTAGCAGGGCATGCAGTGACTGGACAAGGATTACCGACCTATGGCACACAAGTGCTCATGAATGTGATTAACGAGGTTGGCGCTCTGCCGACGCGCAATCACCAGGATGTCCAGTTTGAAGGTGCCAAAGATATTTCGGCAGAAGCCATGGCTACTCCGCGTACTTCTGATGGTAAAGCGCAGTTAGTTACGAATCAAGCCTGTTTTGGTTGTACGATCGCTTGTGGCCGCATATCTAAAATAGATGAAACGCATTTCGCAATACAAAACAAACCGCATTACATTAAAGCATCGGGTGGATTGGAATACGAGGCTGCATGGGCACTTGGTGCAGCTAATGGAGTAAATGATTTAGAAGCATTGCAGTTTGCTTACATGGTTTGCAACGAGGATGGTATCGATCCAATCACATTTGGTACCACAGTTGGTGCAGTCATGGAAATGTATGAGATGGGTGCTCTTACTAAAGAACAAATTGGTATAGAAGCGCCGTTTGGATCAGCTAAGGCGCTTTGCCATTTTGCCGAGATAACAGCAAAAGGCGAGGGCTTTGGAAAAGAGATTGGACTTGGTTCAGCAAAGTTAACTAAGAAATATGGTCAGCCCGATTTATCAATGAGCGTGAAAGGACAAGAGTTTCCTGCATACGATGGCCGTGTTCTCCAAGGGATTGGTCTAGCATATGCCACTTCGAATCGCGGTGCCTGCCATTTACGCGGCTACACCGTTGCCTCTGAGGTCTTAGGAATCCCGGTCAAAACAGACCCAGTAGAGACTGATGGCAAACCTGAGCTAGTGAAAGCATTTCAAGATGCTACGGCAGCATTTGATTCGGCCGGAATTTGTATATTTACTAGCTTTGCTTGGACTTTAGCTGATGTCGCACCTCAATTACAAGCGGCTTGTGGTCATGAATTCACCGTTGAAAACCTAAACATGATTGGTGAGCGAATTTGGAATATGGAACGTGACTTTAATAACCGTGCAGGTTTTACGTATAAAGACGATAAGCTGCCAAAACGTTTAATGACTGAAGCTGCAAAGACCGGTCCCGGAAAAGGAACGGTAAGCGGTTTGGACAAAATGCTGCCTGAATACTACAAAGTGCGTGGTTGGGATAACGAGGGTCGGTTAAGTACAGAGACTCGTAAGCGACTTGGTTTATAGAAACATATGAATCACCTTATTTTGGGTAACGGCCCTGCTGGCGTTATTGCAGCTGAAGGCATTCGTCGTTTACGACCTAGCGATAAAGTTGTCTTGGTTGGTGCAGAGGATGCCCCCCCGTATTCACGTATGGCCATTCCATACTTGTTGGTAGGAGATATTAGCGAAGAGGGTACTTATCTTCGTAAATCTAAGGACCATTTCGCAAAACTAGGTATTCAGTTGAAAAAGGCCAGGGCACATTCCTTGGATATCAAGAATAAAAGCCTTAACCTAGGAGGCTCTGATTCAATTTACTTTGATAAATTATTAATTGCCACCGGATCGATCCCCATTCGCCCTCCCATTCCAGGGATTGACTTACCAGGTGTACACCCATGTTGGACCATAGAAGATGCAAGAGCAATTCAGAAGTTAGCTAAACCAGGAGCACGTGTCTTACAAATGGGCGCTGGTTTCATTGGCTGCATCATACTTGAGGCACTAGCGAGTAAGAACGTGATATTAACCGTTGTTGAGATGGGAGATAGGATGGTACCGCGCATGATGACTGAAGTAGCGGGAAATCTCATTAAAAAATGGGTTGAAAAAAAAGGGATTGCAGTCCACACCAATACTAAAGTGGAGTCAATAACCCAGTCACAATCCGGCTTGCTCGTAAAACTATCTCATGGCGAAACAATCGAAGTTGATCTTGTTATTTCAGCAACGGGGGTAAAGCCTAATATTGAGTTCTTAAAAAATTCTGGTTTGCAAATACAAACAGGCATTTTGGTCAATGAAGAAATGCAAACCTCTCATCCTGATATTTATGCTGCAGGTGACGTAACGGAAAGTGTAGATTTTTGTACGGGTGAGCGTATTATTAACGCGATACAGCCTAATGCGGCAGATCAAGCTAGTATTGCAGCAAGCAATATGGCTGGCGGTTATGCTACTGCCGTAGGGAGTTTACAAGTTAACGTTCTCGATACCTTGGGTCTTATTTCAAGTTCCTTTGGACAGTGGTCAGGTATTCAGGGAGGCCAGCATGTTGAGCGCTGTAATCCAGATCAGTATCAATATATTCGTCTTGAATTTGAGCAGGATCGGTTAATCGGCGCAACTTGTTTAGGTATGACCGCTCATGTTGGAGCGATTCGTGGCTTGATTCAGACGCGGGTTGCGTTAGGGGACTGGAAAGAGAAGTTATTGCATGATCCATTACGCATAATGGATGCATATTTGGCAAAGGCTCAAGCGCAAGCTAATTGGGTTGCTTAAGAGGAATGCAGATTACACTCAAGCTCTTTGCGAGCCTATCACACTATTTGCCAAAGCATGCAATCCGTAATGAATTTCAGTTAGAGATCGCTGAGGGTAGCACTATCTCCCAAGTGATCGAGCTACAAAAACTTCCGATTAAATTAATCCACCTTGTTTTACTAAATGGCCACTTTATTACCCCAGAAAAACGTGAGACCACGGTCTTAAAAGAAAATGATGCTCTTGCACTTTGTCCGCCCGTCGCAGGTGGGTAATGGTATTTAAACGGCTGATGGGATGTAATGCTGAAGACTTAATTCGTTGGCTACCTGAAGCACTCGGCTCTTATTATGAGCATTCAATGCTAGATATAGATGGCTTGCTGTATCGTGATATTCCGAATCCTTTGATTCGTCTCATTGGAAAAACTAAACCAGATCACCAAGTTTCCCTATTACGGATTCCGCAGTTAGAACTTAATATTGAAATCAGTAATTTAGTGCATGAAGACGTAACTTACATCATTCATCGTTTTGATCTTTATACTCGACGGGGTGGCGGTTAACTAGCAAAATTGTCTATAAATTGGTTTATGTTGCAAATTTACTTCAGAAGTCCCAGATTCCGTAAGCAAGTCACCGCTATTTTGGTAAGTGGTGGTTTTGCTCAACTCGTTTTTGCAAACAAGCCTGAGTATGAAGCTCCACCACTCGACGAGGTTGTGGTCTCAGCCAGTGGATATGACCAGAAAATTATGGATACTGCTGCCTCCATCAATCTTGTAACCATAAATCAAATTCAAAATGGACAAGCCCGAGACAATCTTTCTGAGCCATTAATCCGGGTACCTGGCATTTTTGCCCTCAATCGCCAGAACTACGCACAAGACTTACAAATATCATCTCGTGGTTTTGGGGCAAACTCGACCTTCGGTACGCGCGGTATTCGACTTATCGTTGATAACATTCCTGGAACTATTGCCGATGGACAGGGTCAGATATCCCATATAGATTTGCCATCCACTGATCGCATTGAGGTAATGCGAGGCCCATTCTCTGTACTTTATGGTAATTCATCGGGTGGCGTGATTCGTGTATTTACCCAAGATGGTGGCCCCAAGACCGAGACGCAACCTTACTTCGAAGTTGGTTCCTATGGACAACGTAGAGCTGGAATTAAAGTAAATGGTAAATCTGGTGAGCTTGGCTATGTAATTGATACCGGGCAATTCCATACCAATGGATATCGAGATCAAAGTGCTACTGATCGACGCAATGCCAATGCAAAACTCAGTCTTATGGGGGGTCCTGATACAAAGATAACGCTGATAGCAAATAACGTGAGCCTTAAAGCGCAAGATCCTACAGGATTAACTGAGAGTCAGCTAATTGCAAATCCCAAGCAGGCTGGTACAAGCGCCTTATCGCAAAATTCTCGCAAATCAGTTGATCAAACGCAAGTCGGCGTATCGATTGATTTTCGTGTTAATGCAAATAATAATTTTTTATTCTCTCCTTATTTAGGGCAGCGTCATGTTCTTCAGTATTTGACTTCCACTACTTCAGGATCTGGTGTGATTGATTTAGTTCGTTCTTTTTATGGCATAGATAGTAAATGGGTCCATCAAAATAAATTTTTTGATATTCCGTTGACTATGGTGACTGGTATTGACATGAATGAGAACGACGACCGTCGCCGAACGTATACCAATAGCGGTGGCACTGCAGTGTATAGCAGCACTGCCTCACAAGATTATGCTATGAGTGCCAAGAATTTCGATCAATATTTACAAACCGATTTTCGGTATTCAGAGCGCTTTGCTTTTAATGCAGGGATCAGAAACTCTCAAACCAATTTGAGCTCAACAACAAATAATTCCATAATTCTAAATACAGGCTCGACTGAATTTAGGGCTATGACTTATATGGCATCGTTACAGTATTACTTAAATGAGTTATCTAATGTATATGTATCGTATGGTTCAAGTTTTGATACCCCAACATTAAATCAAGTTTTTTATAGCGCCAATGGGGCAGTTAATGGTTCTAGTTGTTCGTCTTCCTGTTCTAATTTTGGGCTTTTAGCCGCCCAAACGAAGCAAGTAGAGCTCGGTTTTAAATCAAGATTTTCAACCTTCATCAAAACTAATATTGCAGTATTTAATGCGGATACAACAAATGATATTGTTATCGGTGCATCAAATGCAGGGAGAAATTCGTTCACAAATGCTCCAAAGACAAACCGCCAAGGTATTGAGGGTAGTGCGCAATTTATGTTACCTAATAACTTTGAAACTAATTTGTCATATACCTGGTTGAGAGCAACGGTAAAGGAGTCGTATCTTACAAACTCTACAAATTTATCAACATTCAATACTGTTGCAAGCGGTAATCGAATTCCGGGGGTTCCCAATCAGGGTTTATTTGCCGAGTTACTCTGGGTCAAACCCAATAAGTCAGTCGAAGCTGCCATTGAAGCGAGGGCAAATGGGGCAATGGATGTTAATGATCTAAATACTCAATATAAGGCACCAGGTTATGCGGTAATGAATATTCGTGGAGTAGTGCGTCAAGAAATTGTTGGCGGTTGGTCTTTTTCACAATTCTTTAGGCTCAATAATGTGTTTGATCGCTCTTATGTTGGTTCAGTGATTGTGAATCAATTTTTCCTTCGCTCGTATGAGCCGGCACCGACTCGAAATTGGATGATTGGTGCTAAGGCGAGCTATCAAATTAAGTAGGAAATAGTAGTTTTCAGGTCAAACTATTGGGATCTATCTTAGGCAAAACCCTAATTCAAAACTGTATCTATTACGCTTAAAAGGAATTAAATTAGAGAATCTAAATTTATTTTTAAAGTAATTGAAGGAAGGGACATAAGAATGAACAAGCAACTAATTTCAGTAGTTACACTTTCGACCCTCGCCTCGTCCTTAACGATTCTGCAAGGCTGTGCGACCACCTCGGCCCCTAAAGCTGAGGCGCCCGCTTCAGTTCCTGTTGCCGCTGCTCCAGCTCCTGTTGCCGCTGCGCCAGCTCCAGCTCCTGTTGCCGCTGCGCCAACTCCGGCTTGGAAGCAGGGTATGGTGGGTGACATGGCGAACTCTAAATTAGCTCCATTACCCGGGAAAATGACCGTAACGCCAGCGAGCGAGATTCCAATTAATAAATTAAAACTACCTCCTGGATTCAATATCGAGGTGTGGGCTACCGGAATGCCTGGAGCCCGTGCAATGGCACGTGGCGATAACGGTAAAATCTATATTGGCACAAGAGCAATCGGTCGCGTCTATGAGCTTAGCGATAGCGGTAAAGAGCGAACCAGCCGTGTTGTGGTGGACAAATTGGTTCAACCTGCTGGTGTAGCTTTCCGGAATGGTTCTTTGTACGTAATGTCGATAAATAAAGTATTACGGTTTGACGGAATAGAAAAGAACCCAAATGTTATCCCAGTGGATCTCACCGCACGATTTAATTTACCCCCGGAGCAACATCACAACTGGAAATACATTGCTTTTGGACCAGACGGTAAGCTCTACGTTCCATTTGGAGCCCCTTGTAATATTTGTGAGTTACCAACACCAGAGTACGCACAAATTCGTCGCTACAATGCGGATGGTTCTGGTATGGAGATATTGGCAACCGGCGTTCGCAATACTGTCGGTTTTGATTGGCATCCCGCTACAAAACAACTTTGGTTTACCAATCATGGGCGTGATTGGATGGGCGATGATCGACCCAATGACACCCTGCATCGCATGCAAAAAACGGGCTTGAATTACGGTTTTCCATATTGCCATGAGGGTAATATGCCGGACGATCAGGTCAAAAAATCAAATCCTTGCGGGGGTGTTGAGCCACCCGTAGCGCTACTTGGCCCTCACGTTGCCCCAATGGGAATTAAGTTCTATACCGGCAATATGTTCCCTGCAGAATACAAAAATTTAGCATTTGTTGCTAATAAGGGCTCTTGGAATCGAACCAAAAAAACCGGATTTGACGTTGTAACTATTAAGGTCGGACCGGACGGAAAAAACCCTAAGATTACTCCCTTCATCACAGGCTTTATGAATCCAGACGACCAATCCTTCTGGGGACGTCCTGCATATTTATTACAGATGCCAGATGGCTCGATGTTGGTCTCTGACGAGCAATTAGGTGCAATTTATCGCGTGACTTACAAAAAGCAACAAGTAGCAGCTAAGTAATTCGCAGTATTGATGTGCAGCATCTACGAATAGCGACGTTAGCCTTAGGACTTATCTGTTCTAGTGCAACGTCGTTTTCTTTTGCCCAAGATATTAGCGCTAAGTTAAAAGTCTGTGGCGCTTGCCATGGCCCAGATGGCAATTCAAAGATTGCGGGCACTCCGTCTTTAGCGGGGCAGCCCAAG
>Ga0194133_10006836_pt1 | contig 13878 bp, 5 predicted proteins | sample TA2KigOf40mmetaG_FD_155448 | JGI IMG/M metagenome (GOLD analysis project Ga0194133, IMG submission 155448) | Freshwater microbial communities from Lake Tanganyika, Tanzania - TA2015055 Kigoma Offshore 40m | ecosystem: Environmental > Aquatic > Freshwater > Lake | place: Tanzania: Lake Tanganyika...
ATTTGGCAAATCATGAATTTGGTAAAAAGGGTGATTTGACAAATTGAGATTTGGAGAATTTTCATTGCATCAAACCAATTAGTATATTATGAACTTTTCTTTCTGTACCAGGACATTCTCATTTACTAAAAAGAATTTTGATCTGTATCAAGGTGATTAAATGATCTCTGTCTTTAATATAATTTATGTTGAATGTTTTGCAGTTTTTCAAAGTCAATTTGCTATCAGATTTTAGTATCTGCCATGTTTTTCCAAATCCTTTGATGGCATATCATTTTTCATCCTTACCTAAAAAATGAGATAAAATTATCATTAGATCTTTGAGTATATAAAAAGTCTATAATTTTTTAAAGCTTTTTCTGTAAAGTCATCCCTTTCAAATCAAAAGCTATCAAGTGAATTCATGGATGCCATGAAATTTTGTCTAATTTTTGAAAATGAATAACCATAAAAAAGTGTCCTTGACATTATCAATAAAGAAGAAGATGAGTGAACCCTTATAGGATGAAGCCAAATGCAAAACTTTGTGTTTTGATTTGTTGAAAAAGCAAATTAGTTCAAATATATCCATGACATTTTAATTTTCACTGGTTGTCAGTCAAAACTTTTTGTTTGTTTGCCATTCTAAATCAATTAATAAAATGTTCAAAGACATATAGATATAGACTATTCCTGAGTATGCATGCAAGCAAACCTTACGCATTCTCATAATCGGAATAGGGTTGACCCGGTATAATCACACATACTAACTTAGTGAAATAAAAGCCTAAAGGAAATGTACAAAAATACTTTAAGGTAAAAAACTTAAAACTAAAGGACCTAATTATCCTTCACAATCTTACGTCTTAGAAAAGTGGAAAGTAACTAGTTAACATGTTTAGGCGCTCAGGCCTATTAATTGACATCAGATACAGGAGCATGGTGATCAAGTGCGCTTGGGAATCAATAGCGGATGAATAGATGGCGTGATCAAAATAATAAAGTATTGAAAAAGTACCGAGATCCTTATTGGATTATCTACATACATGACAAATTGCAAATAGTTTGTTTTGACAATAACAACTTGCAAATGTAGTAGTCAAAACAATTTCCATTCATGTACTTTTTTTAAACATTTCCTGACCTTGACATTCACCAATGGTTTGATAAGAGTCCGGAACAGATTGGGTCTCAAACTGTATCAATTTGAAATAATCAGAGCCAACAGGGGTAACAAAGTGATATTCTTGCACTACTAACTACCAATTTTTCAAAATCTAGTCTCAATTAAACATGGAAGTTGAAGCTATTTTTCAAACTTCTTCATGTTTCATTTAAGGTTTTAAGTATGTTTTTTTAGATGCAGAAATGTTGGGCCTATTCTTGGCAATTAGTGTTTCTTGGTAAAGAATTAAATTTGCAAGGCAGCTAATTTGAAAGGAAATGAGTTGGAAAGGACCTAATAGGGATTTGTGTGAGGTCAGAGGTTATAACTTTGCCAAGGCCACAATGCATGTTTGTCATTTTCAAGAATTTTTCTGCTGTTAGGAAGAAGAAGAAAAAAGGGTTTGTTTCCATGTGCAAAACAGAAAATCAATTGTAACCAACAAAAGTTGAATTCCATTTAAAATGTCAACAAAATGAATGGAGTTAAATGGCATGACTTTTATCTTCAATTCTTTTCAATATAATCATTCAATCATGAAAATAATAGGGGTTGACAGAACCTAATGGTACATTTTCTAGTACAGTTTAGACTTACCCGATGTTAATGCAATATCAACACCTAAAGTGGAGTGTTGCCGTAGACTTATAATTACGTTTACGAACACTTCAGATCACTGTTACCCTGACTGAGGGTACCTCATTGATTCTTTTTTGCAATTTAGGGATGAAAAATTCTGGCATGGGCAGGGATTGAACCCAAAATTTGAGATCATAACTCTCAGTCAGGTGTCACTGACTCTAAGCCATATGTAAACCACTGTAGCCCAGACATTTGAGATCCAAGGTTAAAGAGTTAAATTACTGATGGGTCCAGGCCAAAATTTTTTGACCCGGGTTGGGTCATTTTTTTTGTTGCTTGGATCAGGTCAGCCACCATTTTTTAACTTTGGGTCAAAAAAAGTCTCATCAGGATGGGTGAACAAATAGGGGGGATCAGTGATGGATAGGGCCCTTATTAGCTGCGGGTCCGAAGTATGGCTCGGGTTGGGTCAGGGCCCATCTCTAGGTTAAATCAGCCATCTTTCTTTCATCATTGGTTGCAAAAAATTAGTGACTTCTTTTTCAGAGTATCATTAACATGGCAACTCTTGTAAAGCATAATAAAATAAAGTTGCTGTTATTATTATGATAAACCATTCAAAGAAATAAGAACTGCATAATTTATTCACCATATTTTCTGTGAATTTGATCTGGATTGTGTTCAGGTTAAAACAAAGTAAGATTTTTCTGGTTTGGTTTATGTTGAAGATCAAAAAATTCTCTTTTTACACTGATGTTACTTTTGCAAAAAAAGTTTTCAATTTTATTAATTTTTTTGATGATTTTTCCTTTGAATTCTCTTGCATTCCTAGTAGACAATAGAGGGATTTCCTTGTAAGTTAAAAGATAAAATGATTGGAATCTTTTAAAATAAAATATCAATCTCAAGGCCCATACAGAATCTCAGTATCTCACAGTTTTATTACACAAGCTATTTTCCATGTAAGATTCCAGGGCACAATTGATCATTGAGCTCCTACTTCGAATAACGACAAATAGGATTGGGCGCCCAAGACAGTTAAAGAGTTATTTACCCTGACTCTTGCCCATAAGATTGATGCTGGATAATTAGGCCGTAGATTTTAAGATTTGCCTGTATGTTTATATTTTATGCTGAAGCGAATAAAACATTTTACGTTCAAGTTCTCTTTTACTCACAAAAGCAAGACCGTAGAAGCGAGATGTGCAATTGTACCAGTTCAAAGCTACCCTGCCTTAGAGATTGAATACTGTTCATTCATATATATATCTAAAAGTGACTGTCTGTACCTATGTACCCTTTTCACGCCCAAACCACCCAATCAATCTCCACCAAATTTTGCACAGACCTCCCAACCAACTCAGGGAAGACTCTTAACACAAGCATGACCACGCCAACCCAACACCTGAACCCAAATGGGTCACTGGAGAGAAAACTTTGTGTAACGTAAAATGTCCAGATGGGTGACGAAAGCGCCAGGGCCCAGTTGGCTAGTATTTTATATTAGGGAAAGCCTACATCAATTTATACTCTAATATTGAATTTTGATTTAGAATCTACAGATTGAACATTTTTTTCTCAAATGTTTTCATGTTGATTGAGAAATTTACACTCTGATCATATGGAATTTGTAGAATTGAAATCTAATTAGTCTATTTTATCCCATATAGGATTGAATTTCTAATATGTCTTGTAATGCTTAAAGTGATTAGAAAACTTTTTGAATCAATCAATTTCTTCATATATTTTTGTTTGAATTTCTATTTTTTCTCTTTTAATGTGAAACAGTGACATGGCATTTTCTTGAGAAATTGACAAGAAGCAGTTGTAGTTCACTTTCAATTTTATTAACTGTTTTAATTGCCTAAAATAATGATAACTTTCATTGCAAATAAAGAAAGAACTTTTTTTTCTCTACCTAAAAGAAAAGTTCTGGAAATTAATATTTTTTTACTTCCATTTTGTTCCCAAACTGTCATCTTTTAAAGGAAGTCAATCAAAAAATGAAAACATTGTTTTCAATTTTCTGATCTTTTATTGAGTTTTAAATTCACACAAAAAAATTTCTGATGAAAAAATTGGAAATTCACTTTCAGTATAGGCAAAACACGTGTTGAAGTTCCATTAAATAATCAATTTCAACGGAATCAAGAAAGTTTAAAGAAGGAATTTTAGAAGTGCAACAAAATGAAGAATTTTGTGGGAAATGAAAAGTAACTTTCACTGTGAAAATTACTGGTAAAATGAACTTACTTTCTCGGAGTATAATAAGCTTGGCACGAATTAAGATTGTCAGAATGAGAAAAAAGTTGCTTGAAAATGTTTTGAAAAAGATTTTTCAGCTAAACATTGTTTTTCAAATACTTGATGGTATTTTTAAATAGATGTTTCTTACAGTATAACCTCAGGAGTTGAGGGTAACTGCCTTAAAACTCACAGGTCTAATCTTAACCCAGGCCAGAAATGTTTTGACCCAAGATTGCTTTAAATATCAATATTGCCACCCCTGTTATAAGGATATTCCATACCTGCAAGTCTGATAAAAGTAGTTACGGTAAGTGATTCAGCGTCTGAGTCCAGACTGCCTCAGATACTTTGACTGTTGAAACAACATATTCAAGTTTGTTATGTATTCAAAACTATCAAAAGAATTTATGGTTTTGGCTTTGAGAATAGGGAGGTTTTGATCCCTGGTCTAACCTTAATTAGTCATGTTTTGGTGATTATATTGGTCCATGAGGTCTTAAGGGTCAACTTTCCATGAAGATAAAGAATCAAAATTATGGATGGAAAACTGAAATAACATAATAATAATCTGGTGCAATAAAAACTCAGGCGATGAGTTACTCACGGTCATCATCTTTTTCAGAGTTGAGTAGATTACTATCAACTTGACTGTGGGCACCTTGTTGACTTTTTTTAGCTAACTGGGGTGAAAATTGTTGGCATGGCTGGGGATTGAACTCGCAACCTTACACCTTAGTTCTCAGTCAGGTGCCTTTTTTTGGCCACTTGGTCATGGCAACCCATGATCTCTTGAAATTATTGATACTATGATCTTTTGCCCTATGCAAGTTTGCCAATACCAGATCGCCCAATTTGCCAAAAAGATCATACTCCCAACCTAACCTGACATAACCCAATGCACGTTCACCCATTGGGCGAACTGGTATTGGCGAACTTGCATTGGGCGAAAGATCCTAGATCCCAAATTGTTACAAACTGTTGTAAGTGTGTCTCCATGATGATTCAATTGAACTTTACTTTTTGAACAAGATATTAGATTTACCACAACAACATCCTTTGTCTATTTCAAATGTTTCTTATTGAAACAAACAAAACAGCCAGGAATGGCCTTGTCAAAGACCAACTCTGTTATTTTTTGCTTGATTCATGAATTAGTAATGGATGGGAATTACCTTCAAACTATTTATCTTAATATACTATTGACCAATCTGTTTCAGAGATACAACAATTTTTTGGTATTAAAAAAGTGATTTCTTCTCCCACCACAGCAATTTAATTTGTATTGTCCTTGAAATAGGATATTTTTATATGCAGTTTTCAATTTCTTTCTTAAAATATATAGTTCAAGCTGTAATTGTCTTCTGAAACCATTAGCCTTTGCAAAACTTCTTAATATTATCTCCAAGACATCCTTGAAATGTTCCAGAAAGTATCAATTAAGTTTGCTTGGAGCTAAAAAAATTTCAGATGAAGAAAAATGTGACAGTTTTGTGTGTTCAAAGTTTGCTTCTTTCAGACCTTGTCTGTGGAAAAACCAAGGATTTTATTTTGCCACTGGATAAAAATCTCTGGCCATCCATTTGTGGTCCAAATCTGATAAACCCTGATACAATTTTCACTTGTATTCTTTCAAAAAAAATATTTTTTTCTCACACCAACAACTTTTACAATAAAAAAATTTAATTTTTACCAACTTGATTTCAAGAAAACCTTTTTTTTATATTAAGATTTCACTTTGGAAAAAAACCCTTTTAAATATTTTCCCAGTTGATACAAAAAAGCAAAAAAAAACTTCTTTCTTTTTTCTAATGGCACTTTCATTTTCAATTTTTTTTGTTTTCTGTCATTGATGGAATCAATTTTTGCTGTTTAGAAATATAAATATAAAAAAAGTTGAAGATAGAGATAATTACTCAGTTGTCTTTGCCTTGAAATATAATCATTATACATCAAAAAGTTTGTAATGGAATCCTTGGCGTAGATTCCACAAACTATCCTTTGGTATTTTTATAGCAAAATTGATTGACTATTTTACTTTCAGACCTTCAGAGAATCATGTTGAAGATGAAATATTTTTCAATAACCTAAGGATAGACTTTTTGAACACCGACTTATTGTTCCTCTCAGTCAATCTTGAGCAGTATAGACTACGGCAATGATGGTGAGCGACCAACAACATTATTAGAGTCCCGCCATAGAAGTTTACGGTCACTGCATAATACTATTACCCTGACTGGAGAGTGCCTAGTTGTATTTTTTTGCAATCCAGGGTTGAAAAATTGCTGGCGTGGGTGGCCGGGGATTAAACCCACAACCTTAGATCTTAGTCAGGTGCCTGTGACCTCTAAGTCACGGCAACCACGGGCAATTCTTTCCTTGTTGTCTTGAATGGACTCAGCCTTAACCGGTCTTCTTCTTGTTTTGACTTCATTTTTGATCAACGTCCCATGTGCCTCTCAGGGGTAGTAAAGTTGATTGTCTTTATAGCCATGAAGGCGACAACATATTTAGAAAAATCATTGCAAGTAAGTATAGCATTTCCTGGGGTAAATGCATTCCCGGTATAGAAACATGCGATATTTAAAACCAATCATCACCTATATAAGAGTCCCGCCAAAGCCATACAGCCATTGCAAATTACTATGCGTGCTTATTTTTTTGCAATCCAGGGTTGAAAAATTGCTGGCATGGGTGAGGATTTAAACCTCACAATCCTAGTCATCAGGGTTCCAGTATGCCCATGATAAAATGGACATGTAAGAGCAAGGGGGTCTCAAACTGGGCGTAAAACATTTGCGAGTACGTAGCAAGGCCTGTAGAAAATTTGGTAAAGTTTGGTCCAGTGGTTTTTGTGCGAAGATTGGCAGCGTACATATTGGTATGCATTGCATACATGTTTTTACTTTTTGGCTGAAAGATTTTTTGCAATGGCGATGATTTGAACATCGAGTCCCCAGCCAATTGATCTTCCTTATCAGCCAGTATTTAGACCACAGTAAACCTTTAATATGAAATACCAGCAGTTAAAGAGCACTTAAGTGGCCCCCAACATATTGTTTTTGCGAAAAGCATGATGAAGTGTCAAATAACACCGATGATGTTGTAACATAAGTCATCGAAGGTGTAGCATCACTAATCATTAATATATAAAAAACCATAACGTCTTTCCCGTCACGGGGGCGGGAAGGGGCATGGCAAAAAAGGGGGCAGCTTTGCCGCTCCTGAACATGCTAATTTCTATATATTAATGAACATAACCTTACTTAATTTGACATAATCACAAGGGTCAAATGTTAATTATTTCTTTTATCTAACACTTTACATTTAATCTTAATTTATTTTGAGTCTTTCTGACATTTGCATATCAAAGGTTAATGGTTAAAAATATGTCAGGATTCAAGTTAACCAAAGTATCTATTCATCATCAACCACGACAACAATCTGAATTCCAAAACCCAAAAATAAATGTCTTCCTCACTTTGTCAATTATGTTCAAACGATCCTTGTTTAGCATCTTGTTGAAAATGAAACATTCATTCTTTAAAAATCTGAACCACATGTCGAGCAGTAAAATAAGTTTGTGGTTTTTTTGAGAGACTTAATGAAAAGGAGGAACACTTGGGAGTTCCAGTTTGAAGCAACAATATGCTCTTTTGAAAACTAATAAATTTCTGTTGAAAAGTTTTAAACTTTCTTTGTCAAGCTTTACAGTAATAAAAAATTTAATTAGATCAAGTAAGATTAACTTTAACTCAAATGTTTTAATCTTTCATAGGTTGATTGGCAACATTAAAAGCACCTTAATGATGACACATAAAGTTAACTTAACAACAATTCCTTCTCATAATTATGTCCCTGAAACTGCCTTCCAGCAACCCTGAACAAAATTGAGAAATGACAGTTAATGAAGTGAATTGTGCCTATCTTCAAACCTTAATGAAATAATCAAACCCTACCAAAAATAAGACACACTGTATGCCAACTTTCAGATGTATCACTCCTGTTTACATGTAGCACACCGGAATACATGTGCTAATGGTGCAAATTTTATCGTAAACCGCCATAAAATGTTCGAATTTCAATCTGAAGCCCCGGGTTCGATTCCCAATTGTGGAAGCAACAAAAAAATCCAGTCACCATCAACTTTGCCAAGGTTGACCACAATGAAAAAAAAATCATTTATTCATTATTATTCCTGTAATTCATACATCCAGCTTTTAAAAAGTGTAACGATGTAATAAACCACTATAAGATGAAGCTTTAGAATGAAATTCAAATGAACACGTGCTCCTCAGGTCACAAGCTACAAATACCATGACTGAAGTTTTGGTCAAAAGCAGATTTATAGAATTGGAAGACAATCCATCTCTAACTGAGCTGGATCCCTGTTAAAACACGTGACCTTTGATTGGCTCCGATGATAAGCTGAGGAAATCTTTGAAGTGCCACTTCAACTCTGGCCAGGTGGGGGAAGGGTGAGGTAGGTTTTCCCCTGGGTTGGGGCACCTGCAAGGACAGAAATCCCAGTTTTCTACCTAAGTCATTGCCTTAAACCCACCCCATAAAATCCCCAATTAAAGTGACGACAACCAGTTGAACCTGACGAAGAAGAAATTCTGATTTAATTTCAATAATAATTAACTGCTTGCATCCAAACTCTTACAAAGTAATTTGCATGTATCAATCACATAAAAGGTACGAATGAGTAAATATAAAACATTAAAAAATGTCACAAGGCCTATCCTATACCTCATCTTCCAATCATAATTTTAGATAAGTTTATGAATAAAATAGGTTAATTCAATCACAATATTTTTTCCATGTTGTGCTCAAGCGTGGAGTTTTAATTAAACACTATGAAAACCTTACCCTGCCCATATTGTAATGTCAGTATACAATTAACAACACTATAAAGTGCCACGCCTAACATCTAGGATATTTCCTTGAACATGGTTGGTTTCAATCAAAAGAAGAGAGGAAATGTTTGTCAAAATGCCATTTTTTCTCATTTATGATTTTAATGTTCGACAGGTTATAGTTTTGGGGAAAAAAATTATTCCTCTATCCAATGTTTCAGTTTCAAAAATTTGAAGTTGCTTAAGGCTATTGGTTTGACTAAAGGCCTTCTTCTACCTGACTGACACTCAAGTAAGGACACACAAAGTGCCACTCCCTGTAGATGTCAGTGAAACAAGTGGCTTGACTTCAGAGTGCCAAAAGTCCCTTAAGGGGCTACACTAAACCTACCATTATGTTAAATTGGATATTAAGAATGTGGCTATATATATATTCAGAGAATGGAAACTTGTTTATACATAAAACTTTGACAGTAATTAATACATATAAAACCCTAATCTCTGTCCCATCACGCAGGCAGGGAGGAGGCGTGGCAGTGTGATAAAAACCGGCAAAAAAGGTGGGCCGGCTTAGCCGCTCTTGAACGTGCTAGAAATAGTAACAATCTTGGGCTGCATCCGATGTTAGTGCGCAATCAACACCTTTTCAAGAGTCTTGCCTTATGTCTATGGTCAGCGCAGATTACTTCTGTCCTGACTAAGGGTACCTTGTTGATTTTTTTGCAATCTGGGCTTGAAAAATTGCTGGCAAGGCCGGGATTTGAACCGACAACCTTTCATCTTGGTTCTCTGTCAGGTACTTATGACCACCAACTATATAAATATTGTACAGATAATCTTCAAACCCCATGATCCAACATGTTACAATAGTCTGACGCCAAACAACTAGCACGTATCTGATGATTAGCCTCCCATTCCTCTGTGCCCTCCTTGTCCTCACTTGGCTTAACCAACCTAGAAGAGGCTGACTTAACCTTCCAATTGTATCAGCTATAAACTTATATATAAATGTATGTTTTGAGCCCTCCAAATAAATTCACTTCTTTTGTTCCCAGGACATTTCCCTTTTTACTGTAAAGCAATATTTTTCAGAGTAGCCAAAGTGAAACTGAACCTAATTTCAAGTTGATTATACAAATTTCTTCCTTAAAAATTGCTTTTAATTCCAGACATCTTGCACAAGTCATTTTTGCACAACTTGTCTAGATTATGGAATGAAAAAATAATAAATTCAAGAAATTCATACAAGATATTTTCTTTTTATACAGGGTTATGAAAACTTTTTTTAAAAATCTTTTAAAGTATGCGTTGCAAATATTTTTTCATTAAAGCCACACTGTGGTTTGGAATATTTTTTATGTTTTTTTTAGGCAACCTGGGAACAAAGCTTGCCCGGAGGTACCGGGGATCCAACCACCGACCCTCAGATTCCCAGCCTGATGCAGTGACCACCACCGACATTACATACATAGACTGCGCCTCCTTGCCTACGTTTCAGAAAAGATTTGCACCACAGTAATTTTGGGTTTAGCATCAGCTGAATTCCTTCAGCTCAAGTGGCATCAGCTGCTGGTAAACCCATACATAAACCTAAAATCAATTTTAATGCCCCTTTCGCTCTCTCTATATCCGATCTCTATGATGACCACCCGGCCATGGCAATTCTAAATACTAAAATCACAAGACCTTTTGACTAATAAAAGCATGGTTTTTGAAAACTAATTTCCATCTATTTTGAACCTGAAAATAGTGCCAGATGGAAATCAAGGATAGGTCGCCTTGTTCAAATAATTTTACATATTGACTAAGGTTAAAAATTATTTATTCCATTGCCTGAAAATTTACATGCAACAAGATCCTTCTTATCTGACCTTCAAGCCTGCCTGCACCCATAAAATTAGGATTGACGTTGGATATATATATGAAACAGGAAACAGTTGATCATGCAGCTTAGCTGAGCATGTCGATTGGATTCACTCACTTCAATTATGTTAAATCACACAATTGTGTCTACAATATGTTTAAGAGGAAAAAAGTTAAGGCAGCTGAATTAACTGTCAATTTCTTGTTAATAGAGTGATGGATAACCACTTCAAAATCTTGACAAATTGTTGAAGTATCTTATTGCCAATGCAAACAAACAATTAAAGTTTGATTGACCATGTCTTAACATATGCCAAACAAATGTTGGGGTTGAAACTGGTTTAATGAAGAAAACTAAGCTGGAAGATAATTGGGATTATCTTTACTAAAAGCAGTTCGGTATTCTTATTTGAAATCATTCAAAGCCTTATGAACAGACTAACTTAGCTTGTTTTCTGTTGTCCGAATGCTGTGAAAATGAGGGGTCACTAGGAAGACTGAGTTTCTTTGACACAAGTTTTAACAAAATGGGAAAAAAATCTTTCAGCAACACAGCCAGGGAAACAGTCGCCAAATGGAGGTTCGATTGGATGGGTTTGACATTGAACGCTTGCATGAGATGTATTTAATTTTGAATGTTGTGGTAAAAACACAATTTTGAGTTATTTTTACTTAAACATGGCCAATCGCAGCTGTCGGAGGGTTTATCCCCCCAGCGGAGCATGACCCCCCACAGCAATCGTCATTTTTATTCCAGTTAACTTCTATTGCTTCTATTCATACCCCATTTTCAAATCCGGGTTTTTACCTCCTAAAAAATGAGGGCATCTGTGATAAGTCTCCAGGTCTATTTCTTGTCAATTGGTGATTATTATGAATATATTTCCTTTTAATACATTGTAAAATGTCAAAGGAAAATATACAAATCAAATCAAAAGATTCATAAACAATGCAAAGTTTTTACATTTTAATTGAAATATAAGAACAATGTTAAATAAACACAGTTATTTTGACTTTAAACAACAACATTATCAAACCTATAGCCTTGTATTTAACCACACTGTGAGAGTGATTTTTATGTTTATGTTGAAACAAAGGAAATACATGAACAAAATTAAAGTTGTTTGGAAATAAGACAACAACAAAACAGCAAAAGGAATTGTCCAAAGTAGGTATTTTGGGATGAGATTTAAGAACAGTCCCAGAAAATGACTGGAGGGATTGAACAAAATTCCAAATGGTCAATCAACTTAGTTGCCTGTTCTCAAAACAATAGCCAATTTGTCCTTTGTTTTGACTCAAATGACAAAAGTCAATTTTGTCTCTCACATATTATTCCAGATTGTTTTTCAAACTGGGGTAATCATATAGCCAATTGAATCAAAATGAAACCCATGATAATTAATATATACAAAACCCTAACATCTGTCCCATAACGGAAGCGGGAATGGGAAGGAGGCGTGGCAAAAAAACAATAAAATAAAAAATGGCAAAATACGATTAAAAATGGCAATAAGGGAGCCTCTTAGCCGCTCCTGAACGTGCTAGTAGTAAACATGATCTGGCCCAGGACCATAGACCATGAATACATCAACAGAGCACTTATTAAGTGCGAGGTGGAGAACAAATTTCAGCTGTTTTACAGAGGGTTAACAAACACACAATACTACATGCTGGGTGCACCTTGGGTGTACAAAAACAATAGTGACACCAGCTGAAAGTTGTTCCACAATTCTTATGCTCTGGTGCTCAGTCTATATCTTAGATGTCTTATCCCAGGACAGGCTCATCCGATGAAAGGTCCTGTCATAACAGTAGAACTATATCTATGGTCACTGCAGATTATTATTTCCCTGACTGATGGTGTCTTTTTTATTTTTGAAACACTGCTTGCATGTTTGAGGATGGAACCCACAAGCTTAGACATCAGCTGTCAGTCAGGTGCCATTGACCGCTTGGCATTTTTTGGGTTGTTTTGTCTAGTAAAACACTGCCATAAAGACGCTTTATTCCTGGAAGTGCATCTTTTTATTTTATTTTGTCAAAGGGGTCAAAGGCAGCTGAAGGTGCTGTCAGGCCTGGGATAAGATTAAGACTTGACCCTTTTAGCTTCCTATCCCCAACCAGATGCTATGGCAATGTGCCACAGTGACCCCAAGCTCAAGGATTTTTTTATGCTGCAGAGAGGGCCAAGACAGCTTTTTTTCCTGGGAATTAAGGCTTTTTATGATTTTTTTGACCAAACAGGGTCAAAGGTTGGTGCCTTGGATTGAACCGCAGACAGTTCAATTCGAAGATGGAATTCCTAGCTGAGCACAATACAGTTAGTCTATAGCAACCAAGCTGTACCTATCTCCGCCAAATTTTGCGCAGACCTCCACACCAACTCAGGGAAGGTTCCCAACACAAGAATGACCCTGCCAATGTGACCCCAGGATACACCAAACTCTAAAACCTTAGCACATCACGGGAGAAAAAACTTTGCGTAACGTAAAGTGTTCGGATGGGTACCCTTAAAAATTTTTTGTCCCTTGCAGCGCAGGGCCCCGGTTGGCTAGTTATTAATATGTTAAAATTTGGGCTTGACATCTTTACAAACCTTGATGACAATATACAAAAAGAGATGCTACAAAAACTAGTGAGATTCATGGAATACCAATCCAAAGTTGAATCTATCAAGCAAAAAAAAGTGTATTTTTTTGTTTGCCAGAATGAAATTGAAATGTGTTTGAGTTATGGATCCTGCACAGTCTAGCTGCTACTATATGCAATCCCATCGTGTGAATGTTGTTCAAAAACAGATGGCAGCCAAATTTGCCTTGAAACAGTCAATGTACAGACAAACTCTATAATGATCCAGACTTATGCTCTATCAAACTATAAGCCTCTGGACTATAGAGCAAATTGAATGACATTTTTGGATAAATGCATTCAAAAAATGGATGTTGCTCCTTACCTAGAATGAACAAAAAAAAGAGAATATTGAAAAAATTGCAATGGGAGTAGAAATGAAGCCAAATTTCCATTACTTTTGACCTTTGTACATTTATTGGTTAATGTAAAAAAAAGGCTTTGATGATATTCTGAAAGGAAGCTAAAACATGGTGCCAAGGTCAGTCAGTATATTTTTATTTGAATGTGAAATATTTGGCCAGTGGAACTTGATAATCCAACCTAAATATTTGA
>Ga0194133_10006837_pt1 | contig 13876 bp, 8 predicted proteins | sample TA2KigOf40mmetaG_FD_155448 | JGI IMG/M metagenome (GOLD analysis project Ga0194133, IMG submission 155448) | Freshwater microbial communities from Lake Tanganyika, Tanzania - TA2015055 Kigoma Offshore 40m | ecosystem: Environmental > Aquatic > Freshwater > Lake | place: Tanzania: Lake Tanganyika...
CTTGGGTTGGACTTCCTCGTATCTCTCTGGATAACAAATCCCTCTTCATTTACAACTCTTGATTCGCATAACCCAGCGCCATCATCACGCGTACCCTGCCAGGTGCCTTTAACTCCCTCAGAAGTTAACTCAGATGGTATAAAGCTGGTTGAGGAGGTTGGAAAGCTTCTGTCGATAAATAATTCCTTACTATCGCTCCAGGAACTTGCATTTCCCCATTTATCAAAAGCTCGAACTGAGAGCGAGTAAGACCCCTCAGGTAGATCCTTAACAAGTACATTCGTAGGAGGCGTTAATGGATTTAGGTAAGTGGGCATCCACCCGGCTGAATTTCTAGTCTCAACTCGAGTGGTTGTGCTTCCTGCTCTAACTTCAAAATAATCTATTTCAGTTTCTGCATCCGCGTAGGGGAGTCTGATGATTGATGCATTAGGAGCACCAAACTCACGTTGATTGATTAGAACCGGCTTGGGTGGAGGAGTTACATCGGGCTTACGTGTGATGTTCAGATTCGCAATGCTCGCATCGCCGTTTAGCGTTGCAGTTACGCTCAAATTTCCACTGAAATTGATAAAAGTCTTGCCTGGCTGCAGAGTCATCGAACCTGAAATACGTCCATTTACATATCTGTAGTCATCAAGGTTAAGCATCCACATATCTGTTGTTACGGCCGTTCCAACAAAACCGTTTCTAGCATCATCAGGATTCGGGCTAACAATCGAACTAGATGGTGGTGGATCAGTCCTATAGATAACTAAACCAGGTCTATAGCCGTTTGAAGAACCGGCTCTTCTAAACTCAATCCAATATGTGGCATTGCCGTCGCGTAGAAATAGTGCCCTTGTTCCTGACTTTGATTCAGCCGAATTCAATGAAACGCTTTCACTTTTCCACGATTGAAAGACATCTTTGCCCGAGAGCAAAGCGATTCGCCATTGGTGATAAGTAGAGAGTGGATCTGAATTTTCTACATTAGACATCAAATCAATAACTCCACCATATTCAACCGCGCTACAACCACTACCCCATGGCCCATCGACTCGACCACCGCTGCATTGCATTAGATTTGAGTGACCTAGTCCGAGTGCGTGGCCAAGTTCATGGGCTATTACAAAGGCATTTGCGGTGTCCTGAAGGAAAACAATTCCACCATCATTTACCTCATTTGCAATCAAACTCACACCTTCCCAAATGCATCCAGACCTTGGGGCAATTGCGATTAAATATCGACCTTTACCATCGCCCAGACCTTCGCCTTGGTAGAACGCCCTTCTGGTAGAGGAAAGTTGAGCATTAACCTGTGAGCCGGAGCAAACAAGACTTGAACCAATTCTCTGTTTCTCCTGCTTAACTCGTCCAAGTGCAAAAGTAATCCCTATTCGCTCCCAAGATTGCAGAACTTGTCCTTGAACAGCAGAAGCGATTTCATTTGCAGAAAATCTGGATGATCCGCCCACCATCTCTAATGAGACTACGTCTATATATTTGGGAGATTCTATGTTTGCCTTTGAAGGTTCTAAAGTAAGTAGAGAGAGAAAGAGACCAAGAACTACAATCCAAATTCGCCGCATTGCTCTCCCGAAAGCTCTTTAGTGCCCACAAATCTACCACTATTCAAGAATGTAACTTAATTTTTCTCAAGTAGATTTGATTGAAATCCATTATTCACAGCAACGAAGTCCTGCGGAGGAAGACTATGTCTTTGAGTTGAGGTTGAATTTTGCAGTAAAATCTAAGATTGACGAGAATACTCTTTGTTTACTTAAGGCAAGCCAAAAATCCTCTTTCCCTTGTAAAGTTAGGATATTCCTAGCAATTTTGTTGAGGTCCGAGTCCGTTAACTTCTCTTCTAAACGACTAGCCCTCAATTCCTCTTTCGAAATCCGAATTACTGTCCCCTCTAAAACTTCATATTTTCCCTCAAACTCAGGTCCTATATATATGGGTATACAGCCTGCAAAAATTGAATCTAGTAGCTTCTCGGACACATAATCAGATTGGTTTTCAATCACTAGGGCAAATCTATATTTCGACAGAGTAGTCAATTTGTCTGAAGACTCCCCCTTCCAAGAAAAGAAAGTCTCACTAAATCCTGAGAATGTCTCCTTTAAGCTTGGTTTCATGCCTGAAAGAACCGTATCTCTGAGTGAATAAAGTCGCTTCCTTAATTCGATTAATTTGCCTAGTCTCCAGTTAGGTCCATATAGTGAAATACCGAAGCTTGTCTTTTGAAACTCTTTTATCGCCAATCGTCGCAGGCCATAATTACTCTCTGCAATCGAACCAAACTTATTAGAATTTATTAACACGACCGAGTTGACTCGAGAATTACTGGGATTATAAGGAAGTCGTCTTGGCATCTCGTATGGAAATGCCACTGTGTATTTTAGACTCATGTCTCTCGCGCGTTTATGACCCATTGAAATAACTAGATCAAATTCCTTTATTTTTCTACGAGAGTATTGGCTTGGAAGAACTACTCGTGGCTCTCTAAGAATCAACACTTTTACCGATTTCTTATCCAGAGGGTAGCTCTTAATATAATCAAAGTAGAAGCAAAGAGGCTTATCTTTCGGTAAAATGTGCGATTCTGATAAGCTAAGGAATTCGGTTTCGTCATCGCCCAACCCATAGACATGTAAACGCGTCAAAGAGCCCCCTATTTGGTTCGCGATTTCAATTGTTCGCTCACTCGCATACCTAATTTTCGCAAGACTAAAGAATTTTGATGTTGATTAAACTCTTCACTCCCCAAGAAGCCGTTCATCGAGTCCCTAATAGAGGACACCTTCTTCGCATCGTGTGGTAAATCTTCCAAAACACCAATCAAGTCCTTGACATTCTTCCCAGAGGCAAAACAGACCTCTTCAGGTATCCCGAATGCTCCCAAACTAGGTCCAACATAGACTGTTACGCATCCGTTTATAAGTGCGTCGAAGATCTTTTCCGTCACGTATTCAAGATTATTTTCTATGACTAATGAGAACTTGTACTTCTGTAAAATCTCTGCTTTGTCGCTAACGGAATTGACATAGTTAGTAGGAGTATTAAGTCGCAGATCGAGTTGCTGGAGCTTAAACTTTCGTGACTGAAGTCCCTTGACTATTTCTTGGAAAACTCGATAATACTTGAAAAATCTTGATCGATCCCATCCATACCCGTATAAGTCAATTATGGAAGTGCAGTCTCGAACCACTCGTCTACGAAGTGAGTACAACTCGGAATCAACAAAGCTAAACTGCTCAGACGCAATAACACAAAACTTACTCGCTCTTGAATCCCAAGAATCTGCATTTAAGCAATACCCCGTGTTTTGTGGCCATAGAAAATACTCACCATTAAATTTAGATGCCCAAATAGGGGAAGGAAAGAATTTCAACTTGAAAAGATTTAACACTTTTGAATGAAACACTTGTGGAGCGCTCGTGGGAGATTCCCAAAAAATGATAGCTCTCCTGTCATAAGGAATGCTCTTTAGTCGCGAAAGGAGTCGTGGCGAATAGTTGTTACAAATGATTGCATCGGGCTCCTCGGAGAGTCTCACAACTTTATGCCCGTCCTCTAGAAGGGCAGTTTTAAATTCATTCCAGGGCCCACTGGAATCAAAGTTAAAGTCCCCATCGGTATCTTGGGCCGTAATCGCGACTTTCATAGCTTAAGGAATCCTTGTAAGGTACCAATCAAAACCCCTATGGCTCCAAAGATTGCCCTTCTTCTAAAAAGTATATTCAACATTGATAGAAAGTTTACAAAACAATACCTCCATGAACTAAACCTCTCAGGTGAAATCTCCTTCACTCTGTATCTATTTCTAGCCCATTGTCGGTTTCGTTCAAAACTAAATGAAGCTGGAGAAGATAGGAGGTGGTGACGCAAAACAATGTTAGGGTTAACAATAAGCTTTCCTCGAGAACGCGCTTTCATAGAAAAAATTACATCCTCAAAAATAGATGAGCCTGGAAAATCTGCCTCAAATCGAAGATCACTAATCTTTGGCCATTTCCAAACACTACAACCAATCAACCATTCGCAATCTACCGGCTCCCTCACTCCATCCTTGCTATCTATTGGGACGTTGATTGCGGCTCTAGTAACGGAACCACTAGCGCCTGTATATCCGATTGAGTCAAGAAACAGGCGTCCCCACTTGCTTAAATTTGCCCCTTGTTTGACTTTATCAGCAACCGCAACTCCCGAAACGCCTAAAATGTCATCGTTCACGAATGTCTGAGTAACTAGCGAGAAATAATCTGAGTTTATCTCTACATCATCATCCAAAAATGCCACATAATCGAAATTGGTATCCAATGAATTAAGGTAGTCCAACCCAACATTTCTTTGTACAGCCGCAGATGCGACTCCTGACTTCAAATGCACCAATGGAGTCGACTTTATCTCTCTAGGCAATAAGTGTTCTGAAAAATATTTACTTGCATCAACAACAATAACCAAATCAATATTGACATTTCGTTCGATGCCTTTTAGAAGAAGGAGTAGATTGCTATAGCGATCCTTAGTGGGAATAACTACCGCAATGCGGTGTAAGGGACTCTTGATGGATTCGCTACCAAACATGAAACCTCAACTCAACGCACCGGTATGGGGAAATCCAACGCAAACTCACTACTATTCTTCCGTGAGACAAGCGAGGAAGACGCACTCTCTAAACCCTATCACTCTATTTTTGCGTTGTATCAGGTTGCTGGAAAAAAAAGATCAGAGGGTTGTTTGGCTGGCGTTTGGAGCTCAGCTGTCACTCATAATCTTGGATCTAATAGGTATATCTCTATTCGTATTAGTTATTTCAATCGCAACTAGCGCGATCCAAGGTCGGCAGTTTCCTCAGATTGTTGATCAGATACTGCAATTCCTCAGCTGGAACTCACTCGCACCTCAACAAATCGCCGGGTTTCTGGGGGGAGTTGCCGCATTGTGCTTTATCGCCAAATCAATACTCTCTTTCTGGTTAACTTATAAATTAGGGAGATTCTTAGCAAGTAGAGAGAAAGAGATTTCTGTAAGGATTTTTAATGACTTTGTCAGTCTTCCTGTATCGCACTTTAGACGTTTCAACTCAAGCCAATTCCATCACTCAGTTACAAACGGTTCACGTTCTGCGAGTACGGATATTCTTGGCGGCTTTATAGCTCTTTGTAGCGAAATTGCTCTCCAAATTTTCTTGGGGCTCTTACTATTTGTCATTTCTCCATCACTTTTTCTTGTTACCTTTATGACATTTTCAGCTACCGCATTGACTCTGAACTATCTGCTTGGCAATAAAGTAAAATCCTGGGCGGCGGAGAGTACCTTGAACTCTGTACGACTCAACTCTCTAATTCATGACGTCTCAGGAGGATTCAGGGAGATTTCAGTCAGTAATCGATCCAACTTCTTCATTTCGAATTTTGCAAAAATTAAAGAGAGACAAAAATTAATCTTGGTTCGGCAAGTACTCCTTCCCCAGATTTCGAAGAATGTTTATGAGATTTCTTTAATCGTAATGGGATTAATTATTTCAGGGTTTGCATTTTGGAACTATTCAGCCGTGGAGGCAGCAAGCACACTGGCACTCTTCGTAGCCAGTGCAAGCAGGTTAGGCCCATCAATCTTCAAACTCCAGTCAGGTTGGCTTAATTTCAAGGGAGCAGCAGGAGCTACTGACTTATTTTTTGAAGTTACTGACTTTCTTGCTCAAGCTAAAGTTTACAGGTCCAAAGATATCGCCACTTCGCCAGCTAAACTCCTAGTAACTACCGATTTAGGGATTGAACTGTCAAATGTAACCTTTTTCTATCCGAGTAGTAGTTATCCTGCTCTCCAAAATGTCAGTATGAAAATTCACCATAAGTCTTTGGTTGCAATCGTCGGAGCCTCGGGTTCTGGTAAATCTACCCTTGTAGACATGATTCTAGGACTTCAATCAGCACAATCGGGCCAAGTTACGGTTTTCGGAATTCCTAGCCTCGATCTACGAAACTCGAATATAAAGATAGGCTACGTTCCGCAAGATGTTCACATTATGCAGGACTCGCTTCAGTCAAACGTCTGCTTCGGAGTTGAACCTGAAGAAGTGGACATGGCAAGACTCATGAATTCCCTGAAACAAGCACGTTTGTCCGAATGGGTGAACTCTCTACAAAACGGTATAGAAACAATTCTAGGAGAGCGTGCCACAAGTATTTCTGGAGGTCAGCGTCAAAGAATCGGAATCGCAAGAGCTCTTTATAACAATCCTCACTTACTGGTCTTTGATGAATCAACAAGTTCACTTGACTCAATTGTGGAGTACGAGATAACGGCAACACTCCAAGAGTTGAGCAAAGAAATTACGACTGTAATCATTGCTCATCGACTATCCACAATTGTTAATGCTGACAAAATCTTCCTAATGAACAGTGGACAAATTCTTGGTGAGGGATCGTTTGGTGAGTTAAGATCAAGATTCCCTGATTTTGAGCGCCAAGCAAATCTGATGGGTCTATAGTCCCTAATGTCTTTTGAAGAAAGAGCTACAAATTGATCAGCGGTGTTTTGCCCGTTAAGAATGGTTCAGCTTTAATTACAGGAAATTTGCCGAGAATGCTGGAGAGCCTTGGTCACGATGATGAACTAATAGTTGTTGACGACAATTCCATTGATGACACATATAAAGCTCTTGAGAATTTTCAGATTATGGATCCTAGGATTAGACTGCTCACTAACAAAGGTGAAGGTCTGGTTTCTGCGCTGAATTTAGGATTTAGGGAATCAAGAGGCGAGTGGATCGCAAGATTTGATATCGATGACAAGTACCTTCCGAATCGTCTTGAGTATCAAAGAATGTTTTTTGCGGAAAATGTTTCAGCGATCTTCTCCGACTACCGGGTAGTTAGCGATGCGGGTTCGGCCCTTGGGACAATAAGAAGTCCCATCTATCCTGCTAATACTAAGTTATCTCTGATTCACTCCCAGCGCACTAGTCACCCTAGTGCGATTATTAATAAAAGCGCATTTCTTGATGTTGGTGGCTACAGATCTTCGGACTTTCCTGCTGAGGACCTTAGTCTGTGGTTGCGTTTAAGTAATAATTCAGAAATAGTGAGTGTCGGAGAGACTTTAATGGAATACGTCGTGAGCAAGAAATCTACATCAAATGTGATGAGGCATTTAGTGAATCAAAAGAGAATTGAATTGATACGGTCGCGTAATCCAGATTTTTTCCTTAACGATTCCTTCTTTGATTTTGATTACATGCTATATTTATATGAGAGAAACTCCTTCTCAACGGAGAGACTGCTACTCTCTTTGTATGATTTAACTCATCCATGGGTTCGCAGGTCTTTCTCGAATGCAGAGAAGCTTATCGTACAAAGATTGTTCTTGCACACAGTGGGATGCCAAGATGGTTTAGGAACCCTTTATCGGCTGATCTCAAATAGAATTAGAAGAAGAGTTTGGCGTTTGTGCGGTTAAATCCCTAAATTACCCTTTTAGTTCACTGAGCAGAGTTTTCAAAGAATCTTGCTCCTCTACTGAGAGGAATTGCTTATATTCAAATGCCGAATTTGCGTAGTTTCTAGCCTCCGCTACTTGACCAAGTCTCTTCAATATTACTGCCGCACTAAAGTAGGCTCGAGAGTTTCTAGGGTCAAGAGTAATTTGTTTTTTTCTGTAGTTTAAAGCCGATGTGGGGTCGCCGTAACTCTCCTGCAATCTCGCCAACTCATTTATCAATCGGTAATCATTTGGAAACTTCTTTAAAGCTGCATCTAAAACCAAGATTGATGTTCCGTACCTTTCGATAGCGGATAAGCCTTGAACCACCAATGCAAACTGCCCTTCTTGAAGATCAGACTTTCGCACTATGGCGAGTAATCTCTCTTCACGTAAGTCAATGGATTGAGTATCTTGTGCGTAGACCGGAGCATTGAAAACTTTCAACACCTCTCTATCCGGATATGCGCTTACCCATGCCGCTGTGAAGCAAGCTGCGCTCAACAAATATGCTACTGGCTTACCTAGCGAAATTCTTTGAGTTTTTAATCCAGCTTTAGCAATACCGGGCTGGAGTATTGAATATTGGGAAAGCAGAAGACCAAGAAAGAACCACATCCAGACTGCAACGGCAATGTTGTCTATCGAAATTTGTGAAATCAAAAATAGTACAAAGTAAAGAGTTGCCGCAACAAATTGCTCTATCTTTAGATTTTTTCTTCTTCGTAAGATAATGCGGATTGCATAGTAAAGCCCTGTAAAAACGGGAACTCCAATCGCAATCAAACCGAAGAATCCCATAGTTGCAAAGACCTGAATCAGCGAATTATGAGCATTGTTGGCAATTAAATCAATCGAAGTAGTTTCTGCCATATTTAATGTTCTGTAATTACGATAATAATCACCATACGAGTCCACCCCGACTCCGAGAAAGAAATTGGATTTACCCATCTCCAGTCCAGTTATCCAATAAAAAGTTCTTAACTTTAGAGTATATTGATTGAAAAGAGTGCCCAGCGGTCCTAATCCAATAATTCCTGCTACAGAAATCACTGAGCCCAACACAATAGAAGGAAAAACCAATGCCTTTGCAAGGTTTCGCATTGCCAAAATCTTGGGAATCAACAAGATAATGAGGCCAATTGCGATAGCTACCGGTCCCTGAATCGAATTAGTCAAAAGGCTAGCAATGGCTGTAATAGTTCCGAAAATCCAAAGATGCCAACCACGGTCCCGCTTGTTAGGACCGTAAAGCAACAAGCTGATGGTAGACAGCGTTCCTATTCCCCAAATGGCGCTGGCAAAGTTTGTGTTACCAAATACAGAAAAAACTTGATCCGTACTACTCCAACGTATGGGGTCGGCTCCAAAATACTGAGTTAATCCGTAGCTGGCTGTTAGAAATGCAAATGTGCTCAAGGCTCTTAATGAAGACCAAATCGCTTCAAATCTCGAATTGAAAACATACCCTGAAAGGGCAATCAAGATAAAACTCAGATAGGCCAGCACACCGTTTGATCTACCCCATAGCCCCCAAAGAGTTCTAGTTGCATTCGCAGGCGACAGTATTGCAATTGAAATTAGAAGTAGAAGGGTAGGAATCAACCAAAAGATTTTTCTGTTAAAAAGAAGTTTAAGGGCTGACGGTATTTTGGTATCTCTAAATGCGATATGGAGAAGTATTGGAGTAGTTGTGATTAGGGCTATTTGTTTTGGCCAGTTAATGGGATCTAGAAAATTTGTTGCTACTAAACCTGAAATTAGTGATATCAGAATTGCAAAACTTGACTTAGAATTTAACAATGTAGGCACACTTCAAGCCTAGCGCAATTGCACTTCAAAAGAATTGCCTAGCGCCCTCATTTCTATTCCTATGACTTCCTCCCAGATCAATAAACTTAGAGTTTGGGTGAAGCGCTTGAAGTTCAGCTGCAAGCGCTGGCGCACAATTTGCCAGAAGGAAAACCTCTGCAGTGGTTTTCGTGCTCTCGGAAACTTCTCCATTCCACATCTCCACATTGGGATCAATCCAAGTGACGGAAGTGAACCGACTTCGCAAAACACTTAGTAGATTAACGGCCGGTGACTCTCGCAAATCACCCGAACCCATCTTGTACCCGAGACCTACTAAACAAACCCGAAGACTCTTATCGGCAAACATCTCCTCAATCTCCTTAGCAACATAGGTAGGTTGCTGCTGGTTAATCGATTGAGCAATCTCAATTATGCTTGCTGGGACTCCTAAATCCTGGGACAAGTTAAACAAGTACATCGGGTCTATGGGTATGCAATGCCCACCGACGCCAATTCCAGGAAAAAAAGTACTGAATCCAAAAGGTTTTGTTGACGCTGCTTCTGTAATCTCAATGAAACTTAATCCCATTTTCCGGGCCACACGTGACAACTGATTTACGAGAGCAATATTCACTTGACGATAAGTGTTCTCATAAACTTTAGAGAATTCTGCTATCTCAGGCGATGAAACGGTCGAAACGGAATTACAGATCTTCCCGTAGAATCCACGTGCTGCTAACGTGGACTCTTCATCAATACCTCCAACTACTCGCGGAGTATTTTCAAGACGCCAAACAGAGTTTCCTGGATCTATCCTTTCAGGAGCAACTGCCAACTTAACCTTCTTTTTTCTCGAATCAAATATTGGCTGAATTATGTTTCGTAATGTTCCAGGGTGACTCGTAGACTCATTTATAATCAAGCTACCCTCTTTCACATGTTGCGATATATTGACACAGACCTCCTCCAATATTGACAAGTCGGGCATGCCAGTTTCAGAAAGTGGTGTTGGTACACAAATCACAATCACGTCACAGTTTGAGATTGTTGCATAGTCGCTTTTGAAGGAGAGCAAACCGGACTGCTGCGCTGCAATAACTTCAGCCTTTTCGACGCCCAACTTTTCTACTCTGGCATCTACTAGTGCTTCAAATTTCATTTTGTCGACCTCGACACCGATCACTCGATAACCGGCATTTGCGCAAGACAACGCGAGGGGTAGTCCCACGTAACCTTGCCCAATAACTGTGACCAAAATCTTGTTTTTCATTAACACGTATTCCTTAACTTAAGAAAGCTTTGATTCATGACGCCTACCTGCGCATCTTAAAACCCTCAAGGCCCAGCCTTTCGGCCGGGCCTTGAGGTTACTGCTTTTGAAGAAGGGGGCTTACGCCTTTACCTTCTTAGCGATCTTGGCAACTGTTGCAGCCAAGGTTGTGATCTGAGCCTTTAGGGCTGCCATCAAGGTAGCAACCTCAGTGGCAAGGGCTTCAACGGCAGCGGTTGCAGCATCAGCGGCATCACGTGCCTCTTCAGCGGCAACAGTTGCTGCGTCAGCAGCCTCTGCAGAGAGGTTAGCGGCATCGGTAGCGGCATTTGCAGCATCGATCGCCTCGAGGGCGGCATCGGTTGCGGCATCAGCAGCTGCCTGAGCAGCTTCAACAGCGATAGTTGTCGCGTTCTTACCTGAGATGGTCACTGCTGTTGAAACAGTGGCAACACGTGCTGGCGTAGCTGAACCATCACCGAGAGTTGCAGCGGTAGATGTATTTCCGCCGGTCATCGTAAGGGTGAGTGTTCCAGTACCTGCTGAATCTGCAGCAAGCTCAATTACGCACTGACCGCTTGCATTGGTTGTGCAGGTTGAACTTGATACGCCATTGACAGATGCGACTCGACCAGCTGTTCCGGTGTAAGCGATGGTTACCGCTACATCTGGATCAACGTTTCCGAATGCATCCTTAACAGTTACAGTGACGCGCTTGCTCTCACCTGGAGCCATTGTTGCAGTAGCTGCATCAACAGCGATTGTGCGGTGAGTGCCTGAAATCACAGTGAATGAGCTAGTTCCGCTCTTTCCACCGGATGCAACAGTGACTGTAGCTGTTCCTACCAACTTACCGCAGAAGTTTGCGGTAGCAACACCAGCTGCGCTGGTGAAGTAGGTAGATGTGTTAGCAACAGATGAGAAGTAGGAATTGGCATTTCCAGTAAATGTAACTGGGTAGCCAGATAGTCCTAGTCCGCTCGCATCAAGGACGGTTGCTGTAAATGCTGCGCAAGAACCTGCCGCAACACCATCTGCGGCACCATCGTTTGTTACCGTAATGGTGTTAGCAGCAAGAGTTGCTGAGTAGGTAATTGTTGTAGTCGTAGGCGAGGTTGCCTTAGCGGTGGTTGCATTAGATGTCTGAGCAGTAATTGTCACAACATCTGTAGTTCCAGTCGCTCCAGAACCTGTCAAAACTGCGCCTGAGTCAGTCCAAGTATATGCAGCCTTACCTAGTGCATCAGTTGTCTTCGAAGAAGAGGTAACAGCGTTACGACCAGTGATGGTCATAAGAACTGTTGCTCCGCTTACTAGATCGTAGAACTGATCACGGACTGTTAGCTCTAGGGTGTTAGTACCACCAGTTACGTTCTTAGCGGTTGCGATTCCGGTTGGAACCTGATCAACGCTTCCACGGGTGCTATCAACAATTGGAGCTTCGTAGGTGAAGTTCAGAGTTGTTGTCTGAATAGCGCTGTTCTTCCAGGAGACGCTATAGCCCTGTCCTGATAGTGGAGCTGTTGCGGCAAGTGCAATTACAACGCTTGTCTCAGTTCCATCACCAACAGTTGTGTAGTTCAAGGTTCCTGCAGTAATACCTGTTGGAACAGTCACTCCAGTTCTAGCAGCGACTGTTACAGCAATTGTCGCAGCATCTGTACCTGAGTGAAGCTTGAGGTTGATGGTCTTACCTGTCACAGTGCTTGCTACATAGCTAATTGAGCGTGCTGTAGACGAAGTTGTGGTGTAGGTAGTAGTACCAACTGACTTTGAACCATAGGTTGTTGGAGTGGTTAGACCAGCCACCGCTCCATAAGCAGCGGTGCGAAGTCCTAGACCAGCTGCAGTTGCTGATACTGCTGTGTTTGAGCCAAATGAATGACCCTGTGTAGCACCGTAACCAGCAGTACCTGTGGTGAGGGTAAATGTCGAGGCAGTTGCGCCTGCGATATCACCGGCACCAGCGATTGTAAAGGTAGCTGTTGCAGCATCAGTTGCAGATACGTTAACCGTAAATGCACCGTTGGTAGTTACAGATTCAGCTGTTGCGGCGTTACGTCCCGCAACTGAAGCTGCCGGAATGAACTGAGCAGATGCATCAGTATCGCGGTAATCCAACGTAACCTTTGGACGAGTAGCTACTGTCGCACCAGTTCCTGTTGAAGTACGCATGGTTCCGGTTTCGTAAGATGCATTCCATGTTCCGGTTTCTGACGCTTGCGTGCTAACTCCGCTAGCATAGGAGGCAAGCACTTGAGCCGTCGATAGATACTGTTCTGCCGAGGTTGCCTTCTGACCAATCGAACGTCCAGTTGCAAACGTTGTCTTGTCGCGGGCTGTTGAAGTATCAACACCGTTCATAATCTGCAATACAGCAGTACCTGTTGATGCCTGTGAGCCGGTGACAGTAATTGACTCAGCTGTTGCACCGCTGCCCTTAGCTAGAAGGGTGGTGTAACCACTGGCATCCTTTGGAGTTACCGTGAAGGTTGCAGTCTCATTTGATCCAATGCTTGCACTAGCTGCGCTGAGTGTAAATGAAGCAGGAGCTCCTGCCACATTACAGGTCACCGAAGTTGTGATGTCATTGGTGTCATCTGGGGTTGCATCTGATGCAGTACCTGCTGCCTTACCGGCTGCGTAATCAATCCAGACTAGGTAGGTAACAGATGAGATTCCAGTTGTGATGGTATCTGCCATCAATTGGAATGATGCTGACGTTGATGCTGAGTCAATTGTGTAGGCTGCATTACCACCGAGAAGATTGGTCTGTAGGGCATAAGTTCCGCCTCCAGCCAATACTCGAGCAGTCTGCTTTGCCTTCAACAAACCAACTCCATCACCGTCATAAGCAACGTTGATGAAACCGCCAACACCAGCACGAGCGACGCATGTCGCCGAGATGGAAGTTGGGTTAGCAGCATTTGCCGCAGGTGTGGCCACCATAGAAAGAAGGCCACCGACAAGTGCCAACACCGCTGATTGCGCAATGCGCTTCAGCAGAGATGTCTTTGTAGACATTAATTTCCTTTCATTAGTCGACCTAGAGGCTTTCTCAAGGTCGGCTGACTATTGCGGGCAAACACCGGCAAATAAATTACTTCCGATGTATACACGCACGAAAGGACTTCCAAATCCTGAAAGTTCACTTTGGAACCTACGTATAGCCCCAAAAACGAAATTCTCTGAATATTGGGACGCCCTAACAACCCCATTCTAACTCACTTGAGAGGGCTAGAAAAGCACCAGGGCCCCCGCTTTTTGGCGGGGGCCCTGGCTTTACTGCTTTTTTGGTGAAGGCGTTATGCCTTTACCTTCTTAGCGATCTTGGCAACT
>Ga0194133_10006839_pt1 | contig 13875 bp, 14 predicted proteins | sample TA2KigOf40mmetaG_FD_155448 | JGI IMG/M metagenome (GOLD analysis project Ga0194133, IMG submission 155448) | Freshwater microbial communities from Lake Tanganyika, Tanzania - TA2015055 Kigoma Offshore 40m | ecosystem: Environmental > Aquatic > Freshwater > Lake | place: Tanzania: Lake...
GAACTTTAGGTGGTTTAAATTTAATAATTAAATAAGGTAACAAAGTTAAAGATACAAAAAGGGATACAAATAAACCAATCGACATAATATTTCCAAAGTCGATTACAGGTTTTATGTCACAAAAAATAAATGATAAAAAAGCAACTACAGTTGTAAGGACTGCATAAAGTATTGGGGCAAATATTTCTTTAGTAGTTAAAATACTTAAAAAAGTTTCATTTTTTTTTGGAAACTCAAATTGAAGCTGACGATATCTTTCGACGTAATGAATATTAATCTCCATAGTTAAAATTAGCATTAAGGATATGAAGTTGGATGAAATGATAGTTATCTTCCATTCTAGGAAACCTAGTAATCCAGATAAAATTAAAATTGAAAAAAAACAGCAGGTAAGAGGAAAAACCATCCACCTAATATCTCTAAAAATATAAAATAAAGTTATTAATATAAATATAAAGACACCTATTCCAAAAATTTGGATATCACTTTTAACAAAGCTAATTAAATCAAAAGCAATCATGGGTATTCCAGACAAATTTATTTTTGCCTCTGATTTAAATTTTTCAATATGGGATCGAATTTGGATATTGTATTTATCTAAAGCAGCTTTTTGTTGTTTTTTGAGATTTTCAAGCTTTTGAGTAAATTCTTCAAAACTTTTGTCTTTTACATTTTTGTCTTTGCTAATTTTTTTTAGGAATTCTTGATTTTGTTTTAATGCATTAACATACTCTTGGTTTTCTTTGATAAAAATAACCACTCCAAAAACCTTTGCATCTTCGCTAAGAATTAAGTTTTTAAAAACAGGATTATTTTTTAACTCATTTAAAGCTTGTTCTAATTTAATATCTTTTGAAGTTATGTATTCAAGATTTTGAATTTTTTCTTTTAATGGCTTGTCAGAACTTTCAAAAAGAGGAGTATTAAAAATACTTAAGGTTTTACTTACCCAAATAAATTTATTTATTTCATCTACAAATTCTTTAAATTTTAAAATGTTTTTATTATTAATATTTTCTTTAGTCTCGTAGGTAATAATAAAAAAATCTTCGGATTTATATCGCTCATTTACTTCTCTTAAAAAATTTAAATCAGGATCATTTTCTAAGAGTAAAGTATCAGCAGAAGCATCTAATTCAAACTTTTTTAAATTTATTACAGAAAATAAGCTTATGAATAAGAAAAAAATAAAGATTAATTTTGGATTTTTAATTATTTTTTTATATATATCTAAAAAAAATAACATTTAGTTTACATATATTCTTCTACATCTTTCAGATACGGATGTAATAACATCATAAGGTAAAGTATTCGATAACTTTGCAAAATTATCTAATTCAAAATTTTCTCCGAATACTTCCAAGTGATCTCCAACTCTAATTTTGTCCTTAACTTTAGTAACATTAATGATCATTAAATCCATTGAAATTCTTCCAATCATTGGAAGTTTAATCTTTCCATAATAAACAAATCCTTTATTTGAGATTGAAATTTTAATTCCATCCGCATATCCTAACGGTATTGTTGCAGTTAATATATTTTTATTTGTTTTATAGGTTCTACTATAGCCAGCAGTCTCATTCTTTTTAAGTTGATTAAACTGTATTACGGGAGAGTTAAGTGAAACAACATTTTTTAATTTATTATTAAAAAAAAGCCTACCTCCATACAATGCTATGCCAGGTCTAACCATATCTAAATGATAGTCTTTACCTAAAAAAATTCCACCAGATGCTGCTAGACTATATCTGTAACCCGGAAATTCTTTAGATATCTTTAAAAATCTTTTTTTTTGCAAAAGATTATATTCATTATTTTTATCGTCTGCACATGCAAGATGAGTCATAAGTATCACATCTTTGAATTTTTTTATGATTTTTCTATTCTGTTTTAATTTTTCTATCTCATTCAACTGTATGCCAGATCTGCACATTCCAGTATCAAATTGAATTATTAATTTATCATAAGAATTTTTCTTACTTAAAAAACTTGTCCATCTTTGAAATTGGTCGAAGGTATTAATGACTGGAATTAAATTATAGTTGTAAAAAAGTTCCTCTTCACCTTTGTTTAAGCCATTAAAGACATAAATATTAATTTTTGAAATACTTTGTTTAATTCTTAGTGCTTCAGAAATATTTGCAACCCAAAAGTCATTACATCCATTTTTTATCAAAAATTTTGATATTTCAGTGTCCCCAAGACCATAAGCATTCGCTTTAACAACTGCTGAACAGATACTACCTTTGCAAAAATTTTTAATTACCTGATAATTATTTTTTAAATTTTTTAAATTTATAAGTAGTTTTGAGTGGGAAAATTGCATCCATTGTTAATTATCAAACTTTTAATTTGTTGCATCCTTAAATTTTGTGTATGCACTATCAAACTCAACATTAATTACTCCAGTTGGGCCGTGACGTTGTTTACCAATAATAATTTGTGCTTGATTATGAATTTGGCTCATTTTTTCTTGCCAAGTAATATGTTCAGCAGTTCCTGCTTGCGGTTCACTTTTTTCTAAATAGTACTCCGGTCTATATACAAACATAACGACATCAGCATCTTGTTCAATTGAACCTGATTCTCTTAAGTCTGAAAGCTGTGGTTTTTTATCTTCACGTTGTTCAACTGCTCTAGATAGTTGTGATAGTGCAAGAACTGGCACATTAAGTTCTTTAGCAAGAGCCTTAAGACCTTGAGTTATCTCTCCGATTTCCTGAACTCTACCATCGTACTTATAATTACCAGTTGTCATTAATTGTATGTAATCCACAACAATCATATCTATTCCATGCAAACGCTTAATTCTTCTTGCTCTATTAGCAAGCGTTGAGATTTTAATTGCTGGAGTTTCATCAATATAAAGTGGTAATTCAGCTATTGTTTTTGAAGTTTCAATAAATCTTTCCAATTCATCTTCAGTAATCTTTCCTCTTCGAATGTCGTTAGATTTAATTCTTGTTTGTTCGGACAGTATTCTTGTCGATAATTGTTCAGAGGACATTTCTAAAGAAAAAAAGGCTACAGATGATTTTCCGGCTTTTTTTTCTAAAATATTTTTGGCAGCATGAAACGCTATATTAGTTGCAAGCGCAGTTTTTCCCATAGATGGTCTTCCTGCTATGATAAGCAAGTCGCTTGAATGCAATCCTCCTAGTCGTTCATCGAGATCTTTTAATCCAGTTGGCACACCTACAATGCCCTCATCATTTTTGAATGCTTTCTGAGCCATTGCAACAGTTTCAATCAAGGCGTTTTGGAAAGAAATATAGGATCTATCGAATTTACCTCTTTCTGCTAAATCAAATAATTTTTTCTCTGTTTTTTCTATTAATTGCTCTGCAGAGGTTTCTAAATTTTTATTATTTGCTTCAGATAAAGTTTCTCCTGAAAGTTCAATAAGCTTACGCCTTAAGTAAAGATCATATATTAATTTTGCAAAGTCTCTTGTTTGAAGTATTGATCCCGATAGCTTTGTTAATTTTGCAATATAATCACTACCGCCTATGTCTTTTAAGGACTGATCGTTTTCCAAGTAGTTTTTTAAAGTAATGGGTGTTGCAAGCAAACCTTTGCTAATTAATACACTAATATAAGAATAAATTTTTTGATGGATTGGATCAAAGAATATATTTTCATTAATTATATTTGATATCTCATCAAAAATTTCGTTATTAACAAGAATTGAACCTAAAATGATCTGCTCTGCTTCAATATTATTTGGTAATTCCTTAGCAGTACTAACTAATTTTAAATTTTCAATTTTCACAGTCAATGTTAAATTGATTTAAATTCTAAAAGTATAGAAAAACTTTTTATACTAATAATGTGGATAAGTTGATATGACTAAATAATTTTTTCTAATGATACAACTTTAACTTTTATATTGGCTTGTACTTCAGCGTGTAGATTAATTTTAACGTTATAATCTCCAATTTTTTTTATTGTCTCTCTTATTTCAATCATACTAGCTGCGATATTTTGGAAGTTATTACTTTCCAAGTTTTGAATAATTTCTTTTATACTTAATGAGCCATATAAGGCACCACCTTCCATTGAATTTTTTTGAATTTTTACCTCAAATTTATCAATTGATTTTTTAATTTTTAATGCAACTTCTTTTTGGTTTTGATTGATTTTATTTAATTGATCTTTTTTTTTCTCAAAAATCTCTAAATTTTCTTTTGACGCAACTAAAGCTTTTTTTTGTTTCAATAAAAAATTTCTTGCATAACCATTAGCAACTTTTACCTTACTTCCAATTTTTCCTAAATTTTTTATATTTTCTAGTAAAATTACTTCCATGGTTTAATCATTCGCAAAAGATAAAAGTGCCAAAATTCTTGCCTTCTTAATTTCAGAAGACAACTCTTTTTGCTTAGAATAACTTACTGAGGTTATTCTGCTTGGAAGCATTTTTCCAGTTTCTGAGATATATTTCTGTAAAAGTTTTGTATTTTTATAATTTATTACCGGGGCATTTTTTTCACTTAGAGGACATTCTCTTTTAAACTTCATCCCTGGCTTTTGAAAAAGCATTAGGTTTGAATTAATTTTTTTTTTTGTTTTTTTAAAATTCTTTCTTATCATTTATTTTCATCCTTTAAACAAAGTTCAGAGTTTTCTTTTGGAACTTCTTTAACTTTAAAAGTTAAAAATCTTAATACATTTTCGTCTATTTTTTCAAATTTTTCTAGTTCAAAAACAGCAGTACCCGTACCTGAAAAAAAAATATTAGAATAATATCCTTTTTTAAATTTTTTGATTGGATATGCTAAGTTTCTAAGTCCCCAGTCTTCAACCTTTTCAATTTTGCCGTGGTACTTTTCAATTATATTTTCTATTTTAGTTCTTGTATCTTTAAGATCTTTAGAACTAAGGTTTTGGGATAAAATATAGGTATGCTCGTATATATTCATAACTTTTGGTTACGTTTAAGTATCTCGCCAAATTCAGCGAGAAGGTGAATTATCTATATAATTTTTTTTTTAAATACAACTATAATATACTATCGTATTTCAAATAATTATGAAGGCATTTGTTTTTCCAGGTCAAGGTTCTCAATATGTCGGAATGGGAAAATCTTTTTATGATAATTTTAAAGATGCAAAAGATGTTTTCAAAGAAGTTGATGACACACTTAATTTTAAATTGTCGAATATTATATTTAATGGCCCTAGACAAAAACTAGATCTTACCGAAAATACTCAGCCTGCGATTATGTCTGTAAGCGTGGCAATTTTTAGAGTCTTAAAAAAAAAAATTGACTTAAAACCTGTATTTTTTGCAGGGCACTCTTTAGGTGAATACTCAGCTTTAATTTGTTCAAATTCATTAAAGTTAAGTGAAGGGGCAAAGTTATTAAAAGAAAGAGGAAGCTTTATGCAAAAGGCTGTTCCATTTAGTACAGGTGCTATGGCTGCAGTTCTGGGTACAGATTTAGATTTGATTAAAGAGTTATTAAATAAAAATAAAAATCAGGGTATTGTAGAAATTTCAAATGATAATTGTCCAGGTCAAATAGTTATAAGCGGTAATAAAGAAAATGTTTTAATTGTAGTCAATGAATTAAAAAAAAAACATAATAAAAGAGTAATTCTTTTACCAGTTAGTGCGCCATTTCATTGTAGTCTAATGAAGCCAGCTGCTGATAATATGAAAAAATTGCTTGATAATACAAATTTTTTAAATCCTGAAGTTAACATTATATCGAATTTTAATGCCAGGTTAATAAAAAACCACAATGAAATTTCTGATTTATTGTTTAAGCAAATTATATCTTGTGTTCAATGGAAAGAAACTATTGAGTTTATGTTAAAAAAAAAAGTAGACTATTTTCTTGAATTTGGTCCAGGTAAGGCATTGTCTGGTATGATAAAGAGAATTAGTAATAAAGTGATTGAGATAAAAAATGTTGATATGATCGATGATTTAAATGCAATTAATTAATTTAGAAAATAAAAAAATTTTTATATCGGGAGGAACGTCAGGAATTGGTTTTCAAATGGTAAAAGATTTTTTAGATTTAGGCTGTATAGTTTTTACCACTGGGACTAATGATAAAAATTTAAATGAAATAAAAAATAACTACAAAAATGTTAAAATAAAAAAATTTGATCTATTAGATAGTAAAAATATTCCAAAATTAATAGAAGAAGCCAATGAAGATCTTGGAGGTCTAGATGTCGTTATTAATAACGCGGGAATTACTAAAGACAATCTTGCAATAAGAATGAATGAGGAGGAATGGAGCAAAGTTATTGAAATAAATTTGAATGCAGTCTTTTTGATTTGTAAAAATTCTATAAAATTTATGATGAAGCAAAATAAGGGAAACATCATAAATATTACTTCAATTGTGGCTCATACCGGTAACTTTGGACAGTCAAATTATGTTGCTGCAAAGTCAGGGGTAATTGGAATGACAAAAAGCTTTGCAAAAGAGTACGCCAAAAAAAATATAAGACTCAATTGCATATCACCTGGTTTTATAGAGACTAGGATGACTGAAAAAATCAATGACAATGTTAAAGAAAACTTGATAAAAAATATACCAATGAATAGGCTCGGTAGCATAAAAGATGTTTCAAATTGTGCAATTTTTTTAGCCTCTGATTTATCAAGTTATATTACTGGTGAAACTATCCACGTAAATGGTGGGATGTATATGGCTTGATTTATTTATTCTATTAATTTAATGCACTAAAGAAATTTTTAACTTATAGGAGATTTATATGAGTGACGTATCAGGAAAAGTAAAAAAAATTATTGTAGAACATTTAGGTGTGGACGAGAGCAAAGTAACTGATGACGCGAGTTTTATAGACGATCTTGGTGCAGATAGTCTTGACACAGTAGAGCTTGTAATGGCATTTGAGGAGGAATTTGGTGCAGAAATATCAGATCAAGAAGCTGAAAAAATTCTAACTGTGGGAGATGCTGTTAGATTTATTGAAAGTCACTCCTCAAATAAATAAAAAATAATTTCTTAATCTCTAATTTTTATTGATATTAATTTTATCTTCCCCATCGGGCGCAGGCAAAACAACATTAGCAAAAAAAATAATAGATTATGATCCTACTTTTAAACTTTCTGTATCCTGCACAACTAGAAAACAGAGAGAGAATGAAGTTGATGGAGTTGACTACAAATTTTTGTCAATAGAAGAGTTCAATAAATTCAAAAATAGAGACTTATTTTTAGAGCATGCGGAAGTTTTTGGGAATTACTATGGTACTTTAAAAAGCGAAATACAAGAAAAACAAAAATTAGGGCTAAATCTTATATTTGATATTGATTGGCAGGGAACAGAACAGATTGTTCAAAGCGGCATAAAGGATTTAGTGACAGTATTCATATTACCCCCAAGTATTGTTGAATTAGAAAGTAGGTTAAAAAAAAGAGAAAAAAATAATAAGCAAGAAATTTCTAGAAGAATGTACTTTGCAAAAAAAGAAATAAGTCATTGGAAAGATTATAAATATGTTATTATTAATAAAGACTTACAACAGACAATAGATTATTTAATAACCATTATAAAATTAGAAAATAAAAAAATTTTTAATTAATTTTTGTTCTATTATATATAAGACTAACGAGAGATTTATAAAATTTAAAATCTAAATCTTCAGGTCTTTTTATTTTTATGTTCTCAAAATTAATTATTTTTCTTTCTTCTAAAGTTAGTAATTTTTCTAAAGTTTTTCCAATCATTTTCCTTTTTTTATTAAAAATAATATTTGTTATATTTGATAAAATCTTAAGTTCATAATTATTAAAATTTGTTTCGCTATTAACAGCAAAGCTGACAACAGATGAGTCAACTTTAGGGGATGGATCAAATAATTCTTTTGATACATTAAAATGAAATTCCGTTTTAAGCCTAGCTTGAGTAACTAAACACAATCTCCCATAGTTTTTTTCTCCACTTTCAGCACATATTCTATCGGCGACTTCTTTTTGAAACATCAAAATAAGTTTTGAAAAAAAAGGTGGCCATTTTTTTAAAAAGATCCATTTCAACAAAAGTGTAGTTGATATGTTATAGGGAAGGTTACTAAATATTATACAGTTATTTTTAAATATTTTTTCTTCATTAAAATTTACTGCATCAGCTATTATAAAATCAAAATTATGATTTTTTTTTTTAATTTCTTTTAGTATTTCTCTAAAATCTTTATCTATTTCTATAGCAAAAAGAGACTTAGGTTTTTTTTGTAAAATTTCATTTGTAAGACTTCCATCACCAGGACCTATTTCAATAACTTGGCTTTCTGAATTAATATTGCCAATTTCTACAATCTTTTTTAACGTTAACTTGTCTTTTAAAAAATTTTGTCCAAATTTTTTTTTTTTAAACACTATATTTAAATAAAAATTTTAAACCTTTAATAAAGCTATCGTTATTTGCTAAGTTTTTTCCAACTATATCTTTTGCGATTCCATGGTCCGGTGAAACCCTTAAAAAAGGAAGTCCAAGGGTTATATTAATAGCGTTAAAACCGAATAATGTTTTAAAAGTTGTAATTATCTGATCGTGATACCAACCTACAAGAACATCAATTTTATTTTTTTTTTGATATACGAACGAAGTGTCCGGTGATATTGGGCCATAAATAGGATATTTCTTTTTTAGCTTAATTATCCACCTATTAATTAGCTTCTCTTCATTTCCTATATATCCGTTATCTCCATTGTGAGGATTAAGTCCTAAAACTCCGATTTTAAATTTCCTTTTTAAAATTCTACTATAAAAATTTTTAATATTTTCACAGGCGGAATTTAATTTATTAAATGAAACTGATTTACATATAGCTCTTATTGGAATGTGAGTTGATATTGGTAGTACAGAAAATTTTTCATTATAAATTAACATACTTGTGTTGATATTAAATTGTTTTCCTAAATACTCAGTAACTCCTGGGTAAGACGATTTCGTAAATTTTGATTTATCAATTGGTAGATTTATGAATTTCCTAATTCTATTCTGTTTTAATAAATAATAAACTATATCAAAGCTTTTTTTTACATGTGAAGATCCGTTTTGTTTATTAATAAAATCAATGTCTATAAAATTAATTTTTTTTATATTGTTTAAATTATTTATGTTTATTTGATGAAAGTCAGATAGTTTTATTTTGTGTTTTTTTTTTAATAATTTAAAACTTCCCACAATAAAAAAATTTTTATTAGATTTTTTTAAAAACTTTATTGATTTAAAAAAAATTTTTTAATTTATTCTTTTTGGTTCACCAAGGAGAATGCCAATATTATTTTTCACAAAACTCTAATGAGATATTTTTTTTTACTCATTTCTAAATGATTTGACAAAAAACTATTTAATATTTTATTTTTTTCTGCAGCTATAATTTTTTCTCTCTCCTTAAGAGGTATATTTTTTTTTCGTATTTCTTGATCAATTTCTGTAACGTTAACATTAATTCTTCCAGCGTAAATTCCTCTTATTAAATTTTTCCACTTAATTTCTAATTCAACTGTTTCTCTGAAATAATTTTCGTTAATTTGAAAACTTTTTATAAAATTATAAACCTTTTCTTCAGAAAGATTTAGTTCTCTTAGGAAGTTAGATAATTCATTATCTACTTCATTCTTATCAGCATTGATTTTAAAACCATTTGTTTCAAGTTTTTTTATTTTTCTAGCTATTAAATTATTTTGAGCAATTTCTTCAACTACATTAACTGGTATACTATTTTTGTTTTCAGAGTTAATGAAAAATAACCAACTTTTCTCAATAAAAATGTCATGTTCAGTTATTATTTCGTTTCCAACTTGTATTTTAATTTTGTTTGTAATTTCCTTTGATAAGCTTTCTGCGCTTAATATAATAAGGAAAAAAAAAAATATTTTTTTCATTAATCAGAAAAATTAAGGGCATTTATGTTGGCACCAAATGGTAACAAGGTAAATCCAAAAAATATGTTTGTACCTGGTTTCAAATCTTTATCTGTATTATAATCTTTTCTTACAGTCAGTCCGTACTTTATGCATTCATTTATATACTCAACTAAAAATTTGTTATTCGTGAATTGGTCTGTTTTAAGATCTTTTTCTGTTTCAAATTTTATATTAAAGTTTGAAGATATTGGACTTATAAGTTTAGCAATATATTTTCTCTCTGCTCCTACGTAATTATTTTTTTCAACAAAATTGAAATTGATAGATGTTTTTTGAAAATATGTTTTTAAATTAATGTCATTATAGTTTAGACTTTTAAAATTATCTGCTAAGCTATTTTGAGACGTAATTTCAAAATTTTTATGATTCGAGTATAATAATTTAGTTACAAGGTCTGATTTTTTTTTATCCAAAGACGATTTAGTTGGCATATCAAGGTCTTTATCAAATTTGATTACCTGACCTAATGAAAATTCAACTTTTGGGGAAGATAAATTTTTCTTATCATCTTTCAAAATCCAATCAAAACCTAGATTAAATGATAAGTTTTTTTCAATTAGTTCCTCATTATTCATTCTATCGAATGAAAAAACATTATCTGTCGTAAGTAAAAGATCGTTATTTTTTGCATTTTTCATTTTTCCAGGTGAGTACCTAGTTAAAATTCTCGGAATAAAATATTCTTCTTTAAGCTCATGTTTTTTTGAAAGTGGATATAAGCTATCTATCCCAAACACTGGATTTATCTGGGCATGAGTGTCTTTTTTAGGATCATTAAAATTTGAGTCATAATTAATATTATTTAGCTGTCCTAAAAATTTATATCCAATTCCATTATCTAAATAGTAGTTTTGTGAATTTACATAAAAATTACTTACTAAAGAAGTTTTGCTCTGATTTGTATTTTTGTTAATTTGCCTAAATATCGAATTAAAGTTTGAGTCATAAAAAGTTTCTTGAAACAAATTAAATTTTTTAAAATTTATTTCAGGAAAAATATATTCATACTGATCACTTGTTTTAGCTACCCCAATATTTTGATTTGCAGCAACTTTAAGATTAAGTTTTTCATTTTTTGATAAGGAATTTAAGCTGATTTCATTATTAAGCCGAGTTAAATCTTCTTTAATTAAATTTCTTTTAAATTTATCATCGGTTGAGTTAATTTTGTTTACTCTAAGATAGGTTGGATTACTGACTCTTTGAAGTTTAATATTTATATTATCATCGTCTAACACTTTGCTTAAAAAACTTTGGTTATAATTTCCAAATAAATGATGTTTCGATCCTGGAGTATTAGTAGAGTTTGTTTTTTTATAGCCTTGGGTAATACCTCCTTCTAAAGAAAAATCCCCATCTTTAAATTTTTCTCTATACTCAGCAAGCAACAAGGGATGTTGATCAAAATAGTAAACAGGAGATAAAGTTAAATCTCTATTTTCTGAAACTGCAAAAAAATAAGGAATTTTAATTGTATTTCCTATTCGGCCTAAAGATGAAAAACTTGGTGCTAAAAAGCCACTTTTTCTTTTAACTGTAGGATCGGGATGAGAAAAATAAGGCGTGTATAATACTGGGACTTCATTTAGGTCCAACTTTGCATGCTTATAAGAAAGGTTTTTCTTTGCTCTATCATGAATTATCTCATCTGCTTTTAAATTCCAATAGGGACAACCTTCAATTTTATTTTCTTCTCTACAAGTTGTAAATCTTGCATCGTATAACGTACTAATATTATCTTTGATGTTTACTTTTTTAGCTTCAAGCCTTGGTTTGGAATTTTTAAAATCGGGATTTTTTTCCAAGTCTGTTACTAAGTCATAACCAAGAATATTTACAAACTTATCATCAGTAATGATTTTACTTAAAAAGAAATTATTATTTTTTTCATCTTTAAAAATAATTTTTTTTTCCGCTGTTATTAATTGTTCATTTATATTATAAAGTAACTTTTCACCAATAATTGACCTTTTATTTTTATCTATAAGTTCAAATTGACTATCAATTTTAACAAGTCCATCTTTTTTATTATATGTTACTTTATTAGTTTTAACCTCAATTCCATTTTCAAAATTAATTTTAACATTTCCTGTTGCATTTAAAAGTTCATCATTTTGAGAATAATCAACTTTGTCCGCCTGAATTTTTAAAACATTAGTAGTTTCCATAGCATTTGAAATACATACAAATGATAGAAAAAATGTAAAAAAAAATATAAAAAATTTATTTTGCATTAACCTGAATAAGTCCTATAAAATTTATTAGCATTATAAAAAAAATCGGTAACCAGACAGACAGCTCTAAATTTATCCTTTCAGTTTTTCCCATTGTTATAGACAAATCGCTTAAAAAATAAAGTATGACCGATATTATTACGCCTATTACAACATAAAAAAGATAGCTCATGTTTGTACCAAGATTTACAATCATAAGCCCCGATAAAAGAACCATCGCAAGTAAGTAAATTGGTAATGACATGAGTTTTTGATATTCAATTTTTAAATGATCTGTTGAGTATCCTAAACTTTGAATATTTTTAATTTGATTTTGTATTTCGTAAATTGAAATAGCTGAACTATTTTTAAATGAATTTTGTATCTCTGATAATGAGAAATTAAGATCAATATAAAGCTCAGTAATTTTTTTATTATTTTTTCTTTTTTCGTATGCAGTACTATTTAAAAGCTTAATAGTTTTTTTATCAAAAATTCCTTCTTTAGAGTCTATTCTAGATTGAAGATCAAAATCTTTAGTTAAGTTAAAAATAGTAATGTTTTTAGCTAAATTCTTATTAAAATCTAAATTTTCAATCCTAATTATTTTTTTATTATTTCCATCATCAATTAAAACCCATAGACCGGTATCATTAATAAAAATTGTATTCTGATTTCCTAAGTAATTTGATTTGATACTTTCATATTCTTTTGTGACAACCGAGGTTAAGGGATTAAAGATAAAAATAATTATATAACCCAAAGTTAGAGCAACTATTGCCGATACTGATATTAATTTAAGATTTGAAATTCCAATTGTTCTAATTGCAATTACTTCATTTCTATTTTTTAATTTTAGGTGAAATAAAATTCCTGCAAATAAAAAAATGAAAGGCGAGAAGTTTAAAATTATTCCTGGAATTTTAAAAAAAATTAGTTTTAAAGAAAAAATTAAAGTAATATTTTCAACTTTCTTTATAAAATTCATTTCATCAAAAGTTACAATAAGCAATAATAAAATAAAAAAAATAAATAAAACTCTGATAAGGTCTATAAAAAATTCATAGGAGATATATTTATTTATTTGTTTATACAGCAGCATTTTTAAAAAATTTGTTTGCGGCGTATAAATTTAGAATAAATATAAAAATTAAATAAAGAAAAACTATATATCCAAACAAAATATTTTTACCTGAATATGAAAGTAAATATTCAAGAATAAAAATTAAAAAAAACCCTATGACAAATAAGTAAAATTTTAGAAGTTTTTTACTTATTTTATATTCACGACTTAAGAATAAACTAGATAATAACAATAAAAGTGAGGGAATTATTAATGGGCCTAAAAACATATTCAATAGCTCAGATAAAGACCCTAATCTTTGTCCAATACTTTCGTCTCTTAAATATTTATTTAATAACTCTGAAAAAGATAGTTCGTTAAACTTATAGTAATCAGTACTTTTTTTTTTAAAATTTCTAATGTCAGTTGCGGTTTTATCAAAAGTTATTTGAGATATAGTACCGGTAGGGTCCGTTTCTTGAACTATTCCTTTCTCTGTTACAAAATAATTTTCATCTTTTATTTTTGTCACTATTCCATTTCTTGCGATAATAACTTTATTTTTGCCTGGTTCTTCTTCTTGAAAAATGATTATATTTTTTAATTCACCAATTTTATTTTTCTCCTCAACATAAATTGTAGTTTTTCTTGATGGATTATTAAAATTGTTTTCTTTT
>Ga0194133_10006841_pt1 | contig 13874 bp, 14 predicted proteins | sample TA2KigOf40mmetaG_FD_155448 | JGI IMG/M metagenome (GOLD analysis project Ga0194133, IMG submission 155448) | Freshwater microbial communities from Lake Tanganyika, Tanzania - TA2015055 Kigoma Offshore 40m | ecosystem: Environmental > Aquatic > Freshwater > Lake | place: Tanzania: Lake...
AGCCGCCACGAGGGCGTCGAGATCCAGCTCGAGGGCGCATGCGCGGGGCGGGAGGGAGTAGGCAGCGACGACGCGCGGATGGAGCTCTCCGGCAAAGCCGATGATGCGACCGCCAGCAACGAGGGCTGCTGTGCGTCCCGGATGGAAAGGGCCGTCCGTCGCCGCGCGTATTGCCAACTCGACACCGAGCGTGCTCGCGACTGCCGATGCAATGTCGATGGCATCCGCCCACGTGGCCTCGCGACCGGCACCCCACCATCCGCGGGGCTCGCGCGCACCCACGAGCACTGCGGCGAGGTGGTGCGGCTGCACGGGGAGGAGTGCCTCAATGGCGCTGAGTTCGGCGTCTGTCGGACGACCCTCGACACCTGGTCGCGGAGGGTCGGCGACCCCGCCCGGATCCGGGCCGTCGTTCAGAAAGAAGACGCGGCCGATCTCGCCCAGGGCGACGTCATCCATGCCCCGGGAGAGGTTGCGTCGCGCAGCCTGGAGGAGTCCGGGCAGCAGTGACGTGCGCAGGAAGGGCTGCTCCTCGGACAGGGGGTTGGCCAGTCGCGGCGCGCGGCGCCGAGGGTCCTGCGCGGGCAGCAGCAGGCCATCGAGGTCAGCCGCTCCCATGAAGGGATAGGTGAGCACGTCGACAACCCCGGCCCCGGCGAGCGCGAGGCCGGCCCGACGGCGCAGGCGCTGGTCGCGCGTGAGCCCGTAGCCCGCGGGCGCCAGCGGAAGCCGAGCAGGGATGCGGTCGTAGCCCACGAGGCGCACGACCTCCTCCACCAGGTCCGCGGGATCGGTCAAGTCGGGGCGCCACGGCGGCGAGGTGACCTCGAGGTGAGCCTCCCCCGCGACGGTGCATCCGACCTGCTCGAGGTGACGGAGGGTCACATCGCGGTCGATCGGCATGCCCGCCGTGCGCTGCGGGAGATCGGCATCCATAGCGATGATGGTCGGCGAGTACGGCGCCTCCCATGCGGTCATACCGGCATAGATGCCGCCTCCGTACTCGAGAAGGAGTTGAGTCGCGCGCGCAGAGGCATAGGGAGCCAGGACGCGGTCGACGCCGCGCTCGAAACGACGCGAGGCCTCCGATGAGAGGCGATGACGCCGGGCCGTGCGCGCGACAGGCTCAGGCACGAAGCGGGCGGCCTCCAGGACGAGGTCCGTCGAGTCGTCATCGATCTCGGTGTGGAGCCCGCCCATGGTGCCCGCGAGGCCGATCACGCCGGAATCGTCACGGATAACGACGTCCGTGGCGTCGAGCACGCGTACCACGTGATCGAGGGTCTCCAGCGACGGCGCCGGCTCACCGGCGCGCGAGGCGCGCACGGCGCCGTGCAACTTTGCGCCATCGAATGCGTGGAGTGGCTGTCCGAGCTCGAGCATCACGTAGTTGGTGACGTCGACGGCGAGCGACACAGGTCGCATGCCGCACGCCACCAGCCTGCGACTCATCCACTCGGGGGTCGGCGCCTGGGGGTCAAAGCCGACGATCCGCCGGAGGGTGAAGAGGTCGCACATCTGCGGGTCGTTGACGCCGCACGGCCAGGGCGCGACGTCCGATGCCGGTGCGGGGAGGTCAACCAGCAGTTGACCTGGATCGTCGAAGGGCACTTCGAAGGCCGTCGCCACCTCGCGCGCGATGCCGCGCACGGAGAGCGCGTAACCCCGGTCGGGCGTGACGGCGATGTCGAGGATCTCCTCGCCTAGGCCGAGCATGGCGCCCGCGTCGTCGCCCACGGTGCCAGAGCCGAGCACCATGATGCCGTCATGGTCCTCGCCGAGCCCGAGCTCGCGCTGGGAGCAGATCATGCCGTCGGACACATGGCCGTAGGTCTCGCGCGCGGTGATGCGGAAGTCCCCGGGGAGCACTGCTCCGGGCAGCGCCACGACCACGTGGTCACCCACGACGAAATTGCGCGCTCCGCAGACGATCCCGCGCACTCCGCCGTGCGCATCGCCCACGTCAACCTGACACCAGCGGATCGGCTTCTTGAAGTCCGTGAGCTCCTCGATGGCCTCGACTCTGCCCACAACGAGAGGGCCGGACACATCGGCGCCCGACGTCTCGACGGATTCGACCTCGAGTCCCGCCGCGATCAGTCGCTCGGCAACGGCACGGCCGTCTATCTCGGCTGGGAGGTCGACCATCTCACGCAGCCACTCCATGGGGACGCGCATCAGACCTCCACCCCGAAGGCCCTGCTGAAGCGCACGTCTGCCTCGACCATGTCGCGCATGTCGGTCACGCCGTGACGGAACATCAGCGTCCGCTCGACTCCCATGCCGAAGGCGAATCCCGAGTAGCGGTCGGTGTCGATGCCTGCGGCGCGCAGCACCCGCGGGTTGACCATGCCGCAGCCACCCCATTCGATCCAGCCTTCGCTGGAGCACGTGCGGCATGGGGCCTCAGGATTGCCCACTGATGCGCCGCGGCAGACGAAGCACTGAAGGTCGAGCTCGGCGCTGGGCTCGGTAAAGGGGAAGTACGACGGCCGGAGGCGGATCTGCACGCCTTCGCCGAACATCGACGCCGCGAGGTGCTCAAGGGTGCCCTTGAGGTGCGCCATGGTGATGCCCTCGTCGATGGCGAGGCCCTCGATCTGGTGGAAGACGGGGGTGTGGGTGGCATCCAGCTCGTCAGTGCGGAAGACACGGCCTGGCGCGACGACGTAGATGGGCAGATCGCGCTCGAGCATGGCACGCAGCTGAATGGGGGACGTCTGTGTTCTCAAGACAACGCCGCTGCTCTCGCTACCGACGAAGAATGTGTCCTGCATGGTCCGGGCCGGATGGTCGGGTGGGACGTTGAGCGCGTCAAAGTTGAACCACTCAGCTTCAGCCTCGGGACCCTCCGCTACCTCGTAGCCCATGGCGATGAAGACCTCGGACATGCGCTCCATGAGTGTCGTCAGCGGATGCCGGGCTCCACGTAGCGTGCGGCTGGCGGGCAAAGTGACATCAACCGATTCTTCGACGAGCACGCGGGCATCCCGCTCTGCCTCGAGTTCGGCGAGGCGCACATCAAGAGCCTCACGGACCGCCTGACGGGCAGCGCCCACACGCTTACCCGCCTCGGCCTTGGCGGCTGGTGGCAGTGCCCCGATTTCGCGATTCGCCAGCGAGAGAGGAGACCGATCCCCGGCATGAGTCAGCCGCGCAGACTTGAGTGAATCGAGATCGCCAGCACCTGCGATCGCCGCGAGGGCCGCGGTGACCATCGCATCGACGGCCTCGGGCTCAAGCGTGGAGACGGAGACCGGGTCGTAGGGGTTGTTGGGGGCGGACATCTACTCGCCCACGAGGCGGCGTACAAGCAATTCGACGTTGTCGTCGACGGCGAGCGTGCCGTCAAGGCGCACCTCAGGGTGCTCGGGCGGCTCGTACTCCTGGCCTATTCCGGTCATATTCGGCAACGTGCCCGACTGGGCCTTGGCGTAGAGGCCCTTGGGGTCACGGCTCGCACACATCTCAACGGGGGTGTCGACAAAGACCTCGAGGAAATCGCCGCCGTCGAAGATCTCGCGGGCCGCGCGCCGATCTGCGCGGAACGGCGAGATCAGGGCCACGATGACGACGAGACCCGCATCGAGCATGAGCTTTGCGGCCTCGGCCACGCGCCGAACATTCTCTGCTCGATCCTCCGGAGTGAAGCCAAGGTCCTTGTTTATGCCCGTGCGGACGTTGTCGCCGTCGAGTACAAAGGTGTGCATGCCCAGCGCGAAGAGACGGCGCTCGAGAGCATCAGCGACCGTGGACTTGCCCGACCCGGACAGACCCGTCAGCCAGACCACGCGCGGTGTCTGATGCTTGAGGCGAGCGCGTGCCGCACGATCCACCTCATAGGAATGGGGAACGACGTTGAGCGAGCGACGCAGCGCGTGGGTCACCATCCCCGCTGCCACGGTGTCCGCAGTGACGCGATCGATGAGCAGGAAGCCCCCGGTATCCCGGCACTGGGAGTAGGTATCCATCGGGATGGGGGTATCAGTCGCGATCTCCACCCGGCCGATGTCGTTCATGTCCAACACGCGCGCCGCGAGCTTCTGCCCGGAGACGACGTCGAGCCGGTGACGGACGACCGTCACGGTCGCCGGGACCACCTGCGGGCCTGCCGCGAGCAGGTAGGAGCGTCCGTGCATGAGAGGCTCCTCACCCACCCAGACGACATCCGCCGCGAATCGATCGGCGGGCTGTGGCCAGGCCGTGTCGCCCGCGTCGGTGACACCGTCCGCGGCCAGAAGGTCTCCGCGTGTCACGTCAACCTCACGATCCAGGGTGATCGTGACGGCATCGCCGGACCGTGCCTCGGCGAGATCGCCGTGGAATCCGACGATGCGATCGATGACGGCACCCTGGCCAGAGTCAGCGACGACAACCTTGTCGCCCGGGCGCACCGTGCCAGCTGCCACGGTGCCCGCATACCCGCGGAAATTACCCTCGGCGCGAGCGATGAATTGCACGGGAAGGCGGAAGGGCGTGGCGTGATCTGTCAGCGGCGGAGTCCACTCCTGCAGCGCTAGGAGGAGCGAGGGGCCATGCCACCAGGGCATGTGCGTGGTAGGGGCGGTGACGTTGTCACCGGCTACTGCGCTCACCGGGATCGTCATGACCTCGTCGATGCCGAGACGCGCAGCCGCAGCCTTGACCTGGCCGGAGATCTCCTCGAATGTCGCATGCTCGTAGCCGATGAGATCCATCTTGTTGACGGCGATCACGATGCTGGACACGCCCATCAGCGCGCACACGGTGAGGTGACGGAAGGTCTGCGGACGGACGCCGCGAGCGGCATCCACCAGGAGGACGGCGACATCGGCGTTGGAGGCGGCCACCGCCATGTTGCGGGTGTACTGCTCGTGGCCGGGTGCGTCAGCGATGATCACGCGTCGACCGCTCGGGAGGTACATGTGGCGGTACGCCACATCGATGGTGATGCCCTGCTCGCGCTCGGCCTCCAGGCCGTCGGTGAGAAGCGAAAAGTCGATCTCACCGACGGGAATAGTCGAGCCGCCCCGTCTGGTCTGGCGAGCGTATTCGAGTTGGTCCTCGGGGATTGAGCCCGTCTCGGCGAGAAGTCGTCCGATAAGCGTTGACTTGCCATCATCCACGGAGCCACACGTCACTAGTCGCACCACGGGCGTGACGTCGATCCCTGACGAGCGTTCGAGTAGTGCGGTCATCAGAAGTAGCCCTCCGCCTTCTTCGCCTCCATCGAGCCGCTGCCCTCACCGTCGATGAGTCGCCCCGCACGCTCCGACACATTGCTGTCGAGCATCTCCGCGATCAGGGTGTCGAGGTCCGCAGCCGTGGACTCGACGGCGCCGGACAGCGGGTAGCAGCCCAGCGTGCGAAAGCGCACACTACGCATCTGTGGCTCCTCGCCGTCGCGCAGAGGGAAACGGTCGTCATCGACCATGATCCACGTGCCCTCGCGCTGGACCACGGGTCGAGGCCGCGCGTAGTAGAGGTCGGGGATGGGGATGTTCTCGCGGCGGATGTAGCGCCATATATCGAACTCGGTCCAATTGCTGATGGGGAATGCACGCATCGTCTGGCCCTCGGCCAGCATCGTGTTGGCCGTGCGCCAGAACTCCGGGCGCTGCTTGCGCGGGTCCCAACGGTGGCCGGGCTCGCGCAGGGAGAAGATCCGCTCCTTGGCGCGGGACTTCTCCTCGTCTCGGCGTGCGCCTCCAATGGCGCAATCCGCCTGGAGCTCGTCGAGCCCCTGGCGCAATGCGACCGTCTTCATGATCCGGGTGTACTCGTGAGTGCCGTGCGTGAAGGGCGTCACGCCCTGCGCGACAGCCTCGAGGTTGGTTTGCACCCTGAGATCAAGTTGGAGTTCTTCGCGCATGCGCTCGCGGAACTCGATCATCTCCCGGAACTTCCAGGTGGTGTCGATGTGCATCACCTTGAAGGGAATCGGCGCGGGGGCAAACGCCTTGCGAGCGAGGTGCAGGAGCACCGAGGAGTCCTTGCCGATGGAGTAGAGCAGGACCGGTCGTCGAAAGGCCCCCGCCACTTCGCGGTAGACGTGGATGGCTTCGGCCTCGAGGGCATCGAGCACGTCGTCCTCGGACACCGTCGCGGGGGCAGCGGAGGTCACGATCACCTTCCTGGGTCGCCCGCGGTCCACGCGGGTCGTCGAGCCCTCCACGCTACCCGCGGAGGGCAGGATCGGCGAAACCGCCTCAGGCCTCGCTCATCACGTCGACCATGGCCCCCGAAGCGGCCTCCTTCTCGGCCCGACGGCGTGCTACGAGCGCCTGGGCCGCCGCGATCACTGCGGGATCGAGAGGGGCGTTGTCCACGCGCGAGCGTGGATTGCACGCGCGGATGTACGCACCCAGCTCGGGTCCGGATTCCCAGGAGGTGATGAGGCAGTAGCGCGGCTCATCGCCGGTGTGCCACACAGCGTGCCAGAGACGCTGGGTGTCGATGATGACCTGCGCTCCCGCAGGCAGCGGGATGCGGGTCTCCGTCGACGGGTCATCCTTGTCCTCGCGCAGGATCATGTAGGAGTCGGGATTGTCCGTGAGGTTGAAAAAGCCCCGGACGATCCAGCCCGTGCCTTCAGGGTTGAGGCGGTTGTTGTCGTCCTGATGAAGATTCCAGATGGAGTCGGCGTACTCATTCGGCTTCAACTCGATCACGCGGCATCGGCCGATGTTGGCACCCGGCTCCTCCGCCCGAGCTTTCAGGCGCGGGGCGCGCTCGACATTGGCCTCGACCCAGACGCCATCCTTGTCGGTCTTGGGCGGGTTGTGGTGCCAGAAGCCATTGCACTCCAGGTCGCCATAGGCCGATGCCAGCGGAGCGAAGCGGGTGTCCCCCGAGGACTTCCAATCGACGAACTCGATGTCGAACCACTCCTGAGGGTCCTGTGACTGGTCGTAGGACTCGAGGACGACGTAGCCGGTCTCCTCCAGCTCCGGCAGCTTGACGTAGTTCATGCGACACCTCTCCATGCGAATCGGTCCGAAGCGACTCGGACCGGGTGACCCCGGTCCGGAGCCTCCTCATTCTCCCCCAGGGCAGACGGGATCGCTGTCAGGGCACGCGGATGTCACGTGCGTCACTCCCCCGCACCGGGGGCCCGGACCTGGATCAGGCTTCGGACATCACCGTGGTCGGGTCGTAGCCGTAGTGGGCTGTACGGGCGTCGCGCCGGGCCTGCGCCTGCGCCTCCTGCTCGGCCGCACATGTGGGATCGAGTTCAGGGACTTCCACGTCATCGATCGGGTCATTCTCGAAGATCCACTTCTCGAGCTCCGGTCCCGACTCGTAGGAGGTGATGAGGCAGTAGCGCGGCTCGTCACCGGTATGCCACACCGAGTGCCACATCCGCTCCGAGTCGACGATGACGCGCGCCCCTGCCGGGAGCGCGATGCGCGTCTCCGTCGAGGGATCCTTCACGTCCTCGCGCAGCACCATGTAGGACTCGCCGTCGTCCGTGAGGTTGCGGAAGGATCTGACGACCCACCCACCCTCGTCATTGAGGCGGTTGTTGTCGTCGAGGTGGCTGTTGTAGAGAGCATCCGCGTAGGAGTTGGGCTGCAACTCGATGATGCGCACGCGGCCAACGTTGGCACCGGGCACTTTCGCCGCAGCGGCAATCGTCGGTGCGACATCGACCTGCGAGTCGATCCAGATGCCGTCCTTATCGGGCTTAGGCGGATCGAAGTGCCAGAACGCATTGCATTCGATGTCGCCGTAGGCAGAGGCCAACGGCGCAAAGCGCGTGTCTCCCGAGGACTTCCAATCGACGTACTCGAGGCTCCTCCACTCCTCGGGCTCGATCACGACGTTGTCGCGCGAGAGCACGACAAAGCCCTTCTTCTCGAGAATGGGCATCCGATAGTGGGACATACGCCGATGGGACATGGAGGTCTCCTCTCGTCACGCGACATCCCCAGTGTCGCGTGCGCGAGGTCCCGGGCTAGAGCCTGGAAAGGCCCGAGGAGCCGGGACTTTGGTCCCTTCCCGCGGCCCGCGCCTGGTCCGTCGCGTAGAGGCAGATCGCGGCAGCGGCGGCGAGGTTGAGACTCTCCGCCTCGCCGGACATGGGGATACGCAGGACCCCGGTCGCCTCCTTCTGCCATACGGCGTCGACCCCCTGGGCCTCGCTGCCGAACACCCACGCGATCGGTCCGCGCAAGAGGTCCTGGCGGTCACCAAGGCCATCTCGGGCATGGGCATCGGCCAGGACGATCCCGATGCCTGCGGCACGGCAGGCCGCGACGATCTCGCCTGGCTGGGCTCCCGTGGCGATGGGTAGATGGAAGAGCGAGCCTGCCGTCGAGCGCACGCACTTGCCGTTGTGCGGATCCACCGACCCGGACGTGAGAATGACTGCTCCGGCACCCATGGCATCGGCGGAGCGGATGATCGTGCCGGCATTGCCGGGATCACCGACTCGATCGAGCACGACGAGCAGAGGGATCCGCGCGCCGTCGCAGCCCGACAGGGGCGGCTTGGCCGGCCCGCCGGGCCCGATCGCTGCTGCCACGACCTCGGCAAGGTCACGGCCCACGAGTGGGCATACGCCGATGAGCCCCTGGGGCTGCCGGGTCTCCGACATCGCGGCGATGACGTCGTCCGTGGCCGTGACGACGCGGGCCCCTCGCTCCCGAGCGACGTCGACGATGTCCCCGTGGCGCGCGAGGGCGGCCTCGGAGACGAAGAGTTCCTCGATGCCTGCGTTCAAAGCCTCGCGCACGGCTTGGGGCCCTTCCACGACGAAGGCACCGCGCTCGGCGCGGTGCCTTCGGTCGTGCAGATGCCTGATCTCGGTGACGCGCGCGGAGCGCGTCGACGTCACGTCAGGGGGCATTGAGCGATCAAGCCGCCGATGCCGGGAGAGATGCTCGTGCGAGCTCCACCAGGGCGTCGAAGGCCTGGGGATCGCTCACGGCGATCTCCGCGAGCATGCGCCTATCGACCTGCACATCAGCGGCCTTGAGGCCCTGAATGAAGCGGTTGTAGGTCATCCCCCTGGCGCGGACAGCAGCATTGATGCGCTGGATCCACAGACGCCGGAAGTCTCCCTTGCGGTCCTTGCGGTCGTTGTAGGCGTAGACAAGGGAGTGAGTGACCTGCTCCTTGGCTTTGCGGTAGAGCCGCGAGCGCTGGCCACGGTAGCCACTCGCCTGCTCCAGGACCTCACGGCGCTTCTTGTGGGCGTTGACCGCCCTCTTCACGCGTGCCATGTCGGATCTCCTTCGAAGGTGTGCGGGTCACTTGGCCAGAAGGCGCTTGACCTTCTTGACATCGGCGGGCTTGACGGTCTCATCGGCCATGAGTCGGCGGGTACGACGGCTGGACTTGCCCTCCATGAGGTGGCGGCGGTTGGCCTGCTCGTGCGTGATCTTGCCCGAGCCGGTGACCTTGAATCTCTTCTTGGCACCGCTGTGGGTCTTCTGCTTGGGCATTGCTGTCCTCTCGGTTGGGGTGGTCTCCCGCAGGGCGGGTCGTACTCTCCTAGGCCTCGGCGACGGCCGCTTCGACCTCGGAACCCTCGGCGCGCGGGTCGGAAACCCGTGCCTGGGCTGACTTGGTGCGGTGCGGCGCGAGAACCATGATCATGTTGCGGCCATCCTGCTTGGGGGTGGCCTCCACGAATCCGAGATCCTGCACATCCTCCGCGAGCTTGGCGAGTAGGCGTAGCCCCAGCTCGGGGCGGGACTGCTCTCGACCGCGGAACATGATCGTGATCTTGACCTTGTCGCCCGCCTTGAGGAACCTCACGACGTGACCCTTCTTGGTGTCGTAGTCGTGCTGGTCGATCTTGGGGCGGAGCTTCATCTCCTTGATGACGGTGTGCGCCTGGTTCTTGCGTGCTTCGCGCAACTTGACCGCGGCTTCGTACTTGAACTTGCCGTAGTCCATGAGCTTGCACACGGGCGGCTTCGCCATCGGTGCGACCTCGACGAGATCGAGATCTGAGTCCTGGGCCAGTCGGAGGGCATCTTCGATGCGCACGATGCCGACCTGCTCGCCCTGGGGACCGACGAGTCGCACCTCGGGGACGCGGATCCGGTCGTTGATCCTTGGTTCGACGCTGATGGCGCCTCCTCGACGTCACTCGCCGATGACCGTCATCGGCGCTGCTCTCGAGGGGGGCCCTCGACGCGAGGGCTCGGCACAACAGGCCCATGGCGGGCCGTCATGACCTGACACCCGGGGGCGGCAGGTGGGAACCGAGTTCCACTTCGCGGGCTGCACGGAGCAGCCGAACGCCATCAGGGTACCAGCCCGCGAGGCGTGCTCCTCCCGCGGATCTCACGCCACCCCTGGCAGGCTGTGCGGGTGACCGAGTACCCGGACGAGCCCCACGCGGGTGGTAGCCCCGCCCGAGACCTCGCTGAGGTGCCCGCCGTCGAGGTGGTCTCAACGCTCGCAGTGCACCTGATGACGGCAGCGGCGATCCGCTGTGGGCTCGGTGATGGGCCCGATGCGTTGGAGGAGATTGACCTGGCCGAGGCCCGGATCCTCATCACGGCCCTCGCGGGTCTCATCAACGCTGCCGCCCCCGACCTCGGCGCGCAGCACGCGGCTCCACTGCGTGATGGCCTCGCCGCGCTGCAGCGTGCCTTCCGCGACGTCTCGCCCGTGCCCGATCCCCCCGGCGAGGGCCCTGGCGAACGGCTCTCGCTCCGACGGTGATCCCGCGCGGCGACTTAAGTCTCGGGCGTGATCCCGCGGGCCAGTTCGCGCAGGAGTTCCCCATCGATGGCAAAGCGCACGGGGCCGGCAATGTCGACGAGTACGCCGTCCGCCCCCTCCCCCAGAGCGGCAGCGGCAACGTCGCGGGATGTCACCGGCACCGGCCGAGCGACCGGATCCCAGCGGGCGAGCGACTCGAGACCCGTGAAGGCGAGAAGCCCACGCCGCCCATCGGCCTGGACCAGGGTCACGCTGGCCATGTGACTGGACTTGTCAGCCCCAGTCTCGGCATCTGCTTCGTCCAGCACGGCGACGATCGGCACGAGCAGTCGCACACCGGAGCGCAGGAGGGCTTCCACGTCAGCCGGGTCCGCATACGCCGACTCCCAGCGAGGATCGGCCCCACCGTCGTCGCCTGCGAACGCTTCCGGCGTCTCGATGCTGCGGCCGCCCCCCTGCACGGCGCGCGACAACGGCCCTGTCGCAGGCGTCTCACTCACAGTCGGCTGGCGTGGATGGCCGTGACGAGAATGCCCCTCGCCCCGAGGTCGTAGAGGTCGTCCATGACCTGGTGCACCTCGCGGCGCGGAACCATCGCCCGCACCGCGACCCATGCCGGGTCGTGCAGCGACGAGATAGTGGGCGACTCGAAGCCGGGGGTGATGGTGCACGCGGCATCGACCTGATCCGCGCGGATGTCATAGTCGACCAGCACGTAGGAGCGCGCGACCATGACGCCGTGCAGCCGGCGCACGAATGTGTCGACGGCGGGATCGGCAGATGCTCCGCGGCGCCGAACAACGAGGGCCTCGCTCACGAGGATCGGATCACCGAGGATCTCCAGGCCCGCTTGCCTCAGCGTGGTGCCCGTTGCGACGACATCCGCGACGGCATCCGCGACGCCGAGTCGGACGGCGTTCTCCACCGCGCCATCGAGGCGCACGATGCGCGCTTGGATGCCGGTCCGCGACAGGTAGGCCGCGAGCACGCCCGGGTAGGAAGTGGCGATACGACGCCCAGCCAGGTCGTCCACGCGCGCAGCCACGCCCGCCGGGGCAGCGAGCCGGAAGGTGGAGCCGCCGAATCCGAGAGTCGTCAGCTCCTCGGCGTCCGCACCGGAGTCCAGGAGCATGTCGCGACCGGTGATGCCTACGTCGAGGGTGCCCTCTCCGACGTAGACCGCGATGTCCTTGGGACGGAGGAAGAAGAACTCGACGTCGTTGTCCGGGTCCTGAACGACGAGCTCGCGTGCGGCGGATGAATGGAGATAGCCGGCCTCGCGCAGCATCTCGCGGGCTGGTTCGGCAAGCTGCCCCTTGTTGGGCAGGGCGACGCGCAGCATGTCAGAGCCGCTCGTAGACGTCGTGCAGGGAAACGCCGGACGCAATCATGAGCACCTGCGCGTGGTAGAGAAGTTGAGCGATCTCCTCAGCGGCACGCTCCCGGCCTTCGTGCTCGGCAGCCATCCAGGCCTCCGCGGCCTCCTCGACGACCTTCTTGCCGATCGAGTGCACGCCTTCGTCCAGGAGACGCCGCGTGTTGCCTGCGCCATCGAACGCCGCCTTCTCCTGGAGCTCGGCGTACAACTCGTCGAAGGTCTTCATGCGCCCAGCCTACGGCGTGCGCACGCGACGCAGCAGCAACGCCGTCACGATCGCGGCCTCAGCGGCCTCGCGTCCCTTGTCCTCGCGGGAGCCCGGCAGTCCTGCGCGGTCGAGCGCCTGCTCCTCGTCGTCACAGGTGAGGAGCCCGAACCCGACCGGCACACCCGTGTCGAGGGCGACCCGGGTGAGGCCCGATGTCGCTGCTTCGCAGACGTAGTCGAAGTGCGGCGTACCTCCCCGGATCACGACGCCGAGCGCGACAACCGCTTCGGCTCCCGAGCGGGCGCACGCGGCAGCGACCACAGGGAGTTCGAAGGCCCCGGGCACACGTCGCGTCGTCCAGGCGCAGCCCGCCTCCTGGAGGGCGGCTTCTGCACCCGCGAGGAGTCCGGACATGACCTGCTCGTGCCATGAGGCGGCGACGATCTCGACCCGCATGTCCTGAGCGCCGGCGGTGCTCATCCGCGCTGCTCCCGCCCCGCTCATGGCGTCCTCCCGGCATCGGACTCGTCATAGTCGTGGCCCATGCGAGCGGCCTTGGTCGCCAGGTAGCGCGCATTGTGCTCATTGGGGGCGACGACGAGCGGGACGCGCTCGGCGATGGAAAGCCCGTAGCCTTCCAGTCCCGCGCGCTTTGCGGGGTTGTTGCTCAGGAGCCGCATGGACCGCACTCCCAGATCGGTGAGGATCTGCGCACCGATGCCGTAGTCGCGGGCGTCCGCGGGCAGACCGAGGTCGAGATTGGCATCCACCGTGTCGCGGCCGGAGTCCTGGAGCTGGTATGCCTGCAGCTTGTGCATCAGGCCGATTCCTCGCCCTTCGTGGCCGCGCAGGTAGAGGATCACGCCCCTACCCTCCTCGGCGACAGCAGCCATTGCAGCCTGGAGTTGCGGTCCGCAATCGCATCGCAGGGACCCGAGGATGTCACCGGTCAAGCACTCGGAGTGCACGCGGACCAGCACGTGCTCACCATCTCCGATGTCCCCCGCCACGAGTGCAACGTGCTCGATGCCGTCGAGACGATTGAGGTAGTCGACCGCTCGGAATACGCCGAAGTCTGTCGAGAGGTCCGCCTCCGCTCCGCGCTCGACGTGTCTCTCGCCGCGTCGACGGTGCGCGATGAGTTCGCTGATGGTCACGCAGGCGAGGTCGTGCTCCGCAGCGAAGGCCCGGGACTGCTCCGGGCTGAGCATCATCCCGTCGCGCGACGCCAATTCGACGCGCAAGGCCACGGGGGTTTGACCGGCGAGGCGGGCCAGGTCCACCGCGGCCTCGGCTCGTCCAGGCCGACGCAGGATCCCGCCTGAGACTGCCCGCACGGGTGCGACGTGACCGGGGCGCACCAGGTCGATGGGGCGGGTGTCCGGATCGGCGAGGAGGCGCAGAGCGAGTGCCCGGTCCTCAGCGCTAACCCCTCCCCGCGTGGAATCTCGCGCATCGATCGTCACGGCCTCCGCCGACGGGCGTCCGTCGGCCGCGAGCGCCATCGGAGGCACCTCGAGGCGGTCGAGCACCTCACTCGCTGCAGCAGCCCGCTCACATCCGGAACCATGCTGACCGAGGAAGGCCAGGAGGGAGGCGTCGGCCCGGGATCCCGCGATGACCAGG
>Ga0194133_10006843_pt1 | contig 13872 bp, 3 predicted proteins | sample TA2KigOf40mmetaG_FD_155448 | JGI IMG/M metagenome (GOLD analysis project Ga0194133, IMG submission 155448) | Freshwater microbial communities from Lake Tanganyika, Tanzania - TA2015055 Kigoma Offshore 40m | ecosystem: Environmental > Aquatic > Freshwater > Lake | place: Tanzania: Lake Tanganyika...
GCAGGTAGAGTATGATGACCACATGGAAGGTGTTGCCCTTTTGCATTGTTTGTCTAAGGTTAACTTTGATACCTTCCTCTTAAAGTCTCTTGTTGCGGCCCTGAGGATTCTATAGTGTAATGATTTTCTCATAAAGACTATTTAAATGCAGTGTTAAATGGGCAAGTGCATTTTCAAAATTTACTTTCACAAAACGGAATTTCCTTAGTAATTCATCGGTGGAGTTTATACTGCACCAGATTGTTATTATTTTTTAAATCTACATGGATCGGCATTTAATCAAATCAGCTGAACTTCAAACTAAAATTTCATTTACGACAACAATTCTGATGTAATTCAAAAAGCAAATTAGTAACAGACTTTTGCTATTTTTCTAGGTTTTGATTAAAATTTATCTGGTAAATTTTTCATACAGGTAAAATGATAAGATTAACTCTGCTGGATAAGATTGGAAGAGCCAACCCAAGAACCAATATAATATCTTAATGGAAACACACTACAAAGAAATAACAAAGTCAGGAGGACACAGATTCTATGAGAGTTAGAAATCAAAGATTGGATATGCAATAGACTAACAAGAACATTTGAAGTGACTGGATTTCAATCAACTTGACATAAACAAAAACTGTGCTTAAAGCAGCTTTCTTTTTTTGGTTGATGCCTGTCTCATTGTTTGCTTTTATTCCAGACAAACATGCACACATTATTTGCAACAGTTTAAATCCAACCAATTCTGGCAACATCATGGGCAAGATGGTTTTTCCCTTGGGTAGGGACTAAATTTAATGCTTGCAAACAAATCCCAGTTTTCTATCTCATATGCCTACATTATAGATAAAGTTCACTATGCCAAAGAGGCTCTCCAAGTAGTCTTGTGACTGGTGCTTTATGTCCTTAGTAGGGTCTAAATCATGTATTTTTGGAATGAAATAAACCAACTGAAATGAACTCTTTTTAAGTTAAAGGGTTGAAATATTTCATCGACGGCTACATCAGAGCAAACCTAAAGCGAACATTTTTTACATATTGATTTGACAAATAGACCTTAGACAAAGGATATCTAGTCCTGATTTTTGTAATCTTTTTTGATAATTTTAGTAATCTATTGTAAATTGTGTAACTGCTGGGTGACTTAAAATATTAATTTTATAGTTCACCCCCTTACCCGGCTTTTAAAAAGTTCAATTATTGTTATCCTTGATCTCATAATTGTAAGATGGAGCCTAAGAAGGAAATACAAATACAAATAGTTTTGAAACCAGTAAAACTAACTTTTAAATGCATATGCAAACCTCTAACTCTGCTTCCTTTTGGTGCTTTTTACTTTTTGTTTTCATCAAATTTCAATTATTGAAACTTCAAAAGTTTCCACCATCTCAAAGCTTTTTTTCTTCGGCAACAAAAATCCTAATAGTGAAACACAAAAACTTCTGAAATTCATTAACATTTTTTTTAAATGAAGGAGAAACGAAAGGAAATCTTTATAGCTTAAGGCTATGACAATTTAAAGTTTTTGTACTTAATTTTCACTGCAAATTCTGTTATGTCGTTATTTGAGTATAGTGAAAATGAAAATGAAACTAAGATGAAATATCTTGCAATTATTTATTTTGAATGTGGTACATTTTCAGCCAAAAAAGACACTCTTTCTGCCATTTGAGCTTTGATTCAGCCCATTCGTAACAATCCATTCAGTGCAAAATGGATCATCAGTCATAGCAATGGAAGTGTGGGAAAAATAGAGGCAACTTCTCTGGAAACAATCCTTGAGGTTTTTTTGCTGCTTTCGTTTCACTCATATTGATCATTTACCTCATGCCATTCTTTGATTTCAATTTTTCAATAAAGGTTGCTTTGCGCAATTTTAGAAAGTTTCAATTCAGTCTGGGATGGTCTGATCATGGCAAGCTAATAAATACATTCAAATGAAACACAGTAATCAAACAAAAGAGATCAATTTCAAATAGTTGTCAGAAATTGAAATAATTAAACGATGCTTGAGAGAAAACTCTTTGCATTTTCATTCCAATTAGAGGAAATCATGAGAAGCACAACTCCATTATTCTATTCAGATTATCGTTTATTAGACTGGTAATAATTCCCAACTTGATTAGAAAAAATATTGTGTCAACAATATAACCATTAAAAAATTGGATACTACAGCTTTCTTTTGAAAAACAAACTTCATTTCAATTTTAAGCATATTTGTTTATTTTTTCACACTATCAAATATATATATTTTAGCCTAAAGCTACAGCAAGTAAAACGGTGTTTTTATGTGTCTGACTCAAAGTTTTACGTGCCATAACCATTTATCCACTCGAAAAGTTTAAAAATTTGCTTCTTGTAGGAGAAAAACCAAACCTTTTTCTCGCCAAAACTTTCTTTTGGTCTTTCAATACGCCATCTTTAGCAACCTTTGTTATCCCAGCTCGGGGCCTTTAAAAGGCAAAAGATTAATGCTTTTCAAGTTAATTTTTGAGAATAAAAGTTTTTTTTTTCAGTCTCCATTCTCTTGTATATGGTATAAGTATCGAGTGTGCAGTATTAAAATTCTTTCATGTTGTATTCACAAAGCAAGACAAGACAAACATCAAAGAGGATAAAAGTTTAAATACAAAAAGCTTAAATTTTGAATTTCATATAAGCTACTGAATAAATAATTTTTTCAAGTCTTTTTAATGTGTTTAATTCATGTAATGTTCTAACCTTGGCAATGATTATTAGAATATCTTTGAGGTTTGAAAGTTTTTTTCAAAAAAAATTCTCTCTCCTCAAGAAAACCAACCAAAACTTTACACGTTTTCAATGCTGTAGAAATGCACAAAACGGTGTAACAAACTTTAAATGTCCCCTTTAAATGCAAATACGTTTGAAGTCACTCTCACCTAAAACCCCTGGATTCTATTTGGAAACCAACAAATTGTAACAAATGAAAAATGAAAAATTCACCATCCTGTACGAAATGTAATAAAATTTAAAATCTGCAAAATTGAATAAAAGTCAGAAATTCATTTTGTAGAAAACCTTTGATGCCAAAAGGAGTGCATGAATCTATTCTGAATATAGAACATATGGAAAACTTCAAAGTAAGGGAATCTTCATCAGGATAGGATATGCCTTTGGAAAAGACTTTTTCAGGCAATTACATCTATCTTTGTTAAAGTGAGTTTGAGGTCGCACGAATTCAAGGAAAATCTCACTGAAAGATAGTCAATTAAATTTTTGATCAGCTCTATTCTACACATAATTTTCGAAAATTTCAAAGTCAAAAACTTTGACGTTTACCAATTCTGAAACTGATCTCCTGACTTATGCAGAAAGTTAAGCCTTACAACTACTTTTGTGGAAAAAAGAGGTGATGCGAGGTTGAGCTGAAAAAATTCAAAAAAAAACTTTCAGACTATCACTGCTAACCTTTTTTAACTGATTCAGGTGTTCATAAAAGCACAATTAAAATTTTGATTAATGTTTGCTGAAGGCTATTTTTATCGAAAAACCTTCATTAAAGTATTTTACGTTTGTGAAGAAAAACAATCAAGAAAAACAGATCACAAAAGGAAATTGAAAAAAAATTCAAATTATCCAACAGGAAACCAAGAGAACAACAAATTAAGTCTCAGCTTCACATATTCATTTGAAAAAGCCTTGAGACTCAGGAAATTGAAGATCAGTTTCAAAAGTAGAGGAAAAAGACAACAATACAACCGACCACCTGACCCTTGGAATCAACTTTTCTTTCTTTGGTAGAAAAAGAACTTGTTTTTTGTTGTTGAAAAAACGGGCAGTTGAAGATAAAGCTGGTCATTAAAAGTTTGGACAAGCTAAGAGTCCTAAAATGTGAAAGCATTTATGTATTTAATGATGAAAATGGTGGTCTGGTAAGACAATAAGTTTTTTGAAAACCAACCAAGCTTAAAAGGTGGACTATAATCAACAAAAAAAGTATGTAAAATAGAATACACTTCAAAACTGCTTTCAAAATTTTACAACTTAAAATTTTGCTTTTATGAGACGAGAAACTTTGAAACACTCTAAATTTTCGACTTTCAAGCGTCCTTTACAAAAACGTGATAAGGGAAAGAGCATGAAATGCATTTCTTGCTCGTGAATATAGACAGCCTTTTTCAATTTAAGGCTTAGCTGTGGTTAAATATTCTGACCGAAATTTCTCAAGCTATGAGGAGTCTGCAAAAAATAATCTGACCATTTTCTTTTTGGACCCTTTTCAACCAAAAGCTTTCATTTTGGATGAAGAAAATTTTGATAGAGTTCTTTATGAAATATAGTGTAAAATCTAACAGATTGAAAGAGTGATGCAAAATTTGGAAATAAGCATATGGAACATTCAATCTACATATTCCTAATTGTCTTATTAGCTAGGCTAAAAATATTTTCAGTGAAACTTTTCCTGTTGATTGTTTGAGTTGAATATTGCCAATTTCTATGTAGGTAGAGCTCCAGTTTGCATCTCATTTGAAAGTCAATTCAAAAACATCAGTTTTCTTTAATAATCTTTGGCATCAAGATATTCATATTGTTTCAAATTGTGTGAATGGTGACCGTAAGACACCAACTCAACTCAACTTTAATCTGTTAAATCCTTTAAATTTATTTTTTGTGTTTAGGCTTCATAAATGTGGCAGAATTGAAAACTGTAACTAATTCTATATTATTCTGTAAATTTATTTCGTGTAACTCGCTGGAGAGCATAAACATACAAATACAAATACAAATATCCATGTAAAAAGGCTCAAATTTTTTATTTGCTTTTGCCCCTAACAAAGTAAGTGATAAAATCAAACAAAAAGCATTAGCAAAGAGAGCCTTTTTTCTCTCTTTTATATCAAGTCTCTAAACAGTTTCTTTTTGCCCAAATGTTTCTCTTCACATTCTTTTTTTGCCTTAATAATTAGCATTAATCAAATATGTCAGTATTTTTTTGAAAAATTATCTTTCGTTTTCCTTTTTCCATCTCAATGCATTATCCAAATAAAAGTTAAGCAACTTGTCTGGAATACCAAACCTGTGTTTCTTTGGGGGAATTGGTTGATTTGTTTTTATGGTTTCTATTTTTGCCGAGATTCTGTTCTCTGCCAGACGAATCCAAAGAAGAAGTAGGATGTAGAGTTATTTATGCAGCTTCAAAAAAAAAGAACCAAAGTGAAATTGGTTTTTCAGAAATATTTCCTTGAAGTTTTGAACATAAATTACATCGGCATCAACAGTAAGTACCACTTTTAGTATCAAGTATTCACTAGAATGTTCGATAACATCATTGTAAAAATTATAAGAATTTCCTTTCTGTGCAAGAGTATTAAATTTTAATGTAGACAAAGTTGTTTTTAAGTATTATAACTTTCGATAGCCTGAGGTACTTTCAATGCCTCAGACCACACTCCAATGGCTTATTTTTTTCAAGATAGAAACCCTCAGAGTTTGTAGTGGAAAATTGTCAAACACTTTATTCTTTTCAAAGTTGTAGTCAAAAATGTTCGTGATTTTACCAAAAAGCCTTTATGTTCTTCCTCAACTTTTCCCAGAATGGTCCCCCGAAAAGCAACATTTATTGTGGCATGGTAGGACGAATGAATGGGTTAAACTGGAAATGCAATCATAAATATTTTTATTTTGGCAATTGAAATTTTGAAACGTCACATTCAAAAAACACTAAGAATTCAAAAATAAAAATATATCTTTAAAAAGTCAGTTTCATCATGAAGTTTAGGTTTGAAAATATAAAGTCGTATACATCCTACCCAAAACTTTTATCTTTCACTCAAAGTGCAGTTTAAAGAATGGAAAAATTCATTTAACATTTTGAAGTAAAGTAGAAGTCTTAAATTTCTTTTAATGGTCAATAGTTTTAATAAAATTATCTTATCTTGGACCGATCGATCAGATTCCATGCATTTTTGCCTGTAAAAAACGGGCCTAAATTTTCATACCCAAAACTTGCTCTAATATTTGGTGCATTTGTAATATGATATCTTGAAGGAAATGTAGAGAATATTTGGTTTCATTTCATTTAGGACAGGACGTCAAAAGTGTAAAATTTTTATGGCTTTTAAAACAACGATTTTGCAAAAGCAAGGATTCGAATTTTTCAGAATTGATGCTATCTAAAATGCAAAAAATATTTTCACAAGAGTTTTTGCTCATTCACTAAGTTATCAAATTTAAAAGGCTTAACTATGATATCAGCTCTAAGATTATGTTAGGTTGTTTTCGGCTCTAAATGCATCATGAGATATTTGATGGAGTGAAATGTTATTGTTACAACCACTGATTTCTTGAAGTATTAAATGATTGAATAGAAAAAGTTCATAGATACAGAAAGCTTTATCAGAACGACAATAATCTTTTCTGCTAATAGGAAAGATCGATAACTTGGATGAACCGCATGTCTTTTTCGGCAAACAAACAAAAACTACAATATCTAAATTGATAAAACTGTTCCAAACGACCCTCCAGTTTCTAGGCATTCAATTAGAGAGGTTTTTTTATATATCAAAACAATTCTCCTTTTCAACTAAAAAAAATTTTTATGGTGTTTACTTCTTTTTGGAGATTAAATGCTAAGAAATAGATGATTCGGCGAAAATTTTACCACTTGAAAAGAAAATTCTTACTTTTGATAATTTTTATTTTGGAGAAAAAAGTTTGCTGAAGTTTGAGGCCAATATTAAAGAGCATCTTAAACCTAACAAAATTTTGAGAGTAAATGGCAGGCTGATGTTAATTAACATTAGCCTTTAGGCTGTATTTGATTGATTGACAACTAATTTTATGGCACTGATTTTTCTAATGCCTTATCTAAAATACCTATCAGTATGGTTTGCTTCTGTAAAATTATTTCATATAATGCACAAAGCTCTTGTAAAGTCATGTCTTAACATATGAAAAAGGAGAAAAAAGCAGACCCAGCCAGACCAATTCTTCTTAATTTTGACGGTGTTGACTTTTTCAACCATCCCTTTCATTGAAAGCTGATTCTTAAATTTAGTAATTTGATAAACATATGAATCGAAACTCTCCAGGATCTTTGTCTGTTAACCATTGGTTTATAACGACCCAAATTTATTATTATCATTAACTGATGAAAAATGATTAAAAGTGTTTAGAATTTACTATCATTCTTGAATAGCTGTCAAGATCTGCATAGATTATTTTGGACTTTTCCATATTGATTCATTTGATGAATTGTTAACCGTGGCCATATGGTCACGGCATCAGGCTGGGAATCATAGGGTTGGGGTTCTAACTCAGCCACCTTTTGGCGTCCTTTAACCCTGGTTGCTTCAGGAACAAAAATTCACAGCCTCATAATGAAGAAAATTTACAAGGCATACTTCAAAAAAGATTTTTAAAAACCAAGCTCTTAACTTATGTTTTAAAATGAATTGCTGGATGGCTTCGTAATTTTTATAAGGGTTTTAGAATTGTTTTATGATGTGACTAGTTTATGTGAGCATTTCACCGCTTATTCCTTTGAGTTAATTTTTGGTCCCTCGAGAACATCATTATTCTGCCTTTATTACGCGAAAGTCAACCAAGAAGTTAAACAAAAATTGTTTAAGTAATGAAAAATAAAAGAGTTCATTTTCAGGTCATCCAGATCTACCAAGCTATTCAAGCTGTACTTTTGACTTGAGTTAAATTTTAAAGGTTTCATTTAACGTTTATTTACCTTTTTCTTTTCTTCTAAACATACATATTTTGTACTTGTATTTTATAAGTTGGATTAATCATTATAAAAAATTATCTTATCAATCCATCATGGATCTGAAACATTTCATCTACGTTTGGTGTTTAATATGGAAAAAGAGATTCTAACATTGAATGTCAGTCAATGGTAATTTTCTCCGAAACTCTTCGATTATGGAAATAGTGCAAACCTAGCAAAAAAAATTCCAATTGGATATCGATAAATAGAACCTACTAAAATCATCTTCTTCTCCCCATACACGACTGTTATCAAAGAGCTTGAGTCCAAAAACTTTTTTGGCTTGACTTAGAGTCTGACTTTATTTACTTCAAGCTTGACAATCTGAGGGCAAAACAGTTACAAATTTTAATTAACAAATGGTAAACAAACCAGGTCAAACAGGAAGTTAATTAAGGCAAGTTGTTATTCTGTTGCCAAAGAATGACATGTTATCAAAAATATCTTGAGGTTGCTGTTTGTAAGAACAATTAATGATGATTTGATCACTCTCCATTCAGAATTATAGATGAAACCTCTTCTGTTTAAAAAGGAAACTCTCTCTAATGTCTGTTTGTATGTTGCCATGACAAGTTTACTAGAAGTTGTCTGGGTATATGTAGACTCACAAAACACTCTCTGCTTCTTCATATTATCTTCTTGAATGGTTTCTTTATTAATGCATCATTGGTCTAGAAGGAAAAAGAAGTATAAAGAGGAGATGTTGTTTTTTCACAATCCACATAAACCAAAGATTAGAAAAATCTTACAAGCTTAGGAAACCACTGAACAAAATATAATCAGCACGTATGAAGAATGTTTCTATTCGCCATTTATTATCATTTTCATAATTTAAAGATGAGCCATATTGTAACATTTTCATTTTCAACACTATGAGCTATCGATAATTTTTTTACCCACAATTATAACTTGTCAATTCCACAGAACCATTGAGTTAGCTTAATGTGTTTAATTGAGAATTTTAGAGATAAGCTGAAACATCAAAATAATTTAAGTATTAATTTGCAATGAAAAAGTGTTTAGCAAAGAGTTCAGCAATAAGCATATTCAAAACTTGATTGTGCAGAATAAAACTTCAGCTTCATTTTCGTGAATGATTCAACTTCTTTAAACCAGGGCAACTACAGGCAGAGAATCTTAAAGTGGTTTTAAGTGGTCGTCAGAAAGCTGGAGCAAATGTAACCATTGAGGATATTGGAGGTTTTGAACGTATGCAAAAGCACCATAAAAAATCAAGTAAAAGCTTTTTACTCAAAGTTGAATGTTATTTTATGCAGCTCCTGTAACAAATTTAAATACTCTTCCAAAGCATAAATTTTGACAAAATGTCGTTATTCTGGAAGTGACAGTGAAGAAAAATATCACTCATGTATTTTTATAGCAAATTTTGCTTTAATGATATTCTCTTTCTAACAGTTGATGATTGATAATTCAATTCTACATAATAATCTGACAAATTATATGGCATATAATTTAATCAATAAAGTGAGTGAGGTGTTAATTTCCATATTCTTTTCAATTGGTGGGTCCAAAAACTACTTACTTGACAAAAATCGAAGAAATGTGTTCTAATTGCAAGCTTTTTTTTCTACAGAAGAGAGGAATTAGAGTGGTTTGACGATGCTCAGGACACATATTAAGGCAATCAATACTCAGACAAGTTGCACAACGATGCTCAACGTAAAATAGGCCAACCAATACAAACAAAACGTTGGGTGACAAGGTACCAACTTTACTTCTCTGGATTTTTATTGCTTTCAGTAAGCATTAAGATTGTTTGACTTCCTTTTGTTTAAGATTCAAGTAAGATATAATAATAACAACATCGACAGTACTTGATAGAGTATGAAGCTTATATCCTGTTTTAAAAATAAAACCTGATTTTCTTTGTCCAATTATCAATCAGACAAAAGATGAAAAAGCAAAATGTTTCTTTGAACAATAATTTCTTCTAGAAACAGTTGACACGTCAAAAATGAAAGAAACAAAAGCTGGTAATTTTCAGTCTTACTTTCTAGCTGTTTTCGTGCAAGATTATAATCGTCACGATTTCCTTTTTTGGATCGTCAGTTTTCACTTCCAAGTCTAGGAGGAAGCAGGTAAAAAGCTTGGCTCGATCAAGTAGACATTGACTTTACATAAAATAATAGTTTCTCTAAGTATTTGCTTTCTTTATAAGCTTCATCCCTGATTTACAACAACAATCGAATGGTCAAAAAAGGGGCAGGAAAAAAGAGGCTTGAAAACTTTTTTGTTTTGTTGTTTTAAAAAAGAGAATATGAAAGAGGTTGGTAGGAAGGTAGGCTGTTTGTTAGAAAAAAAATTGTTATTGATCAAACAAGATCACGACGAGTTTTCAAATGGAATGACACGATAAGTGGTGGCACTGTCAGGGATACCAACCAAAACTAAAAATTTTTCTTTACCAAAAAAAGCAGAAAAAAGTGTTAAATTTAGATAAGGAACTTTTTCATGTTGAAATTGATGAGAGAATTGTTTGCAAAAGAAGACTTTTATTTCTTCTTCAACTAAAAAGGTTTAGAAATTCAATGGTTTCAGCTTGAAATCAAAGTATAACTTTTGCTAGAAGCTCATCAATTCTTGTCAGTTTCTTTATATTTTTAAGCTACAAGGTAAAATAGTTTCTTCATTTATCTTCTGCCTGTTTCTTCTTTTTCACACTTCACACGCTGATTCGATTTGACTTTTTTTAATATCAGAAAAGCTTTTTATGATATTTAGTTTCAACTTGATTTCAAAAGGTGTTTTTAGTCCGACAAGAAGTGTTTTCCTCACTAAGTAAATCATAATTTCTACAGAACAAAGCCTCCAAATTATTATATACTTTGGCTAACAAAAGCATCTGCTGCTGCCAAACACATTCCAAAGGAATATTCATATCAGAAAATAATATAACCACGGTATTTTTGAGATTGGAATATTATTCTATTCTGCTTTGCTTACCTCAAATGTAAAAGGTGGATGAAATATTTCGAATAACGACCTGTAACTTCAAGAATCTTGCTTGAATCGATTTTTTTGGATTGAAGAGTTGTCTGACCACGTGTTCTTTCATAAAAGGGGAGGGTCTCTTCAGTCTCAACCTTAAATATTTATCTCAGAAACAAACAGATTGACACTTGTTCAATGTTGTGTATTATAATCAGAGATGAGACGAAAACAACTGGAATAGGCCTTAGTACTCTGCTTGTCCATTCAAAATTTAAGCCTCAAGTTCAACAACAGTTCATTCAAGGTTCTCCATTCACAATTACTATTTGAAGCTGAATTTGATTGGAAGAACTGGTAAAAACTTCAATGACTTCCACTCACTTTTTCATCTGATTCAGGACTGAAAATGAGAAACATTTCGGCGAAGAAAAAGGGTCTGTGTAGCTGAAAAGTGTTGGAGGGAGGGAGAAGTGGGGATAAAAAGACTAAGAGTGAAATATTGTCTGTTTGTGCATCAGCTTTCATCATATTAGTATGTAAGTTGGGTACTTCAAACAGCTTTCAGTCTCTTCTCTTTTCTATTATTCTCCTACGTTTATAATTTTGAGAATGACAACAACGACAACTTCAGCAACATCGAAATAAGCGGCGGAAACGCCTCACCCTGAGAGTTCAAATAATCAAATCGCAAGAGAGGTGACAGACAAGATTTGCAGAATTTAGTGCAAGCCGATAAAATTCAAGTTCTCAATTCGACATGAAAAATCATTTCAAAAAAAAGAACAATTTTCCAAAACTCTTTCATTTTCTATCCAGGTTTTAGAAAGCATTTTAAGGGTTTGATCAATTTTCTTAAATTGATAATAATCATCAAATTAATTTTGATCAATTAGTTTTTCCTGTCATCATTATGTATATTAGGACTTCAAATGGTAAATGAGAGTGCCTCTCAAAAACATTACTTGTTGATTATTGAATGTAGCTTTGGAAGAAAGTTTTCTAAAAGATTTTCATTTTTAGGTAAAAGTGGCCATTCTTTTCCAGGACAGTTTTTGAGTTGTTTCACCTCTCAAGGTGTGCTGTTGTCGTTTAAGACAGCAAACAATCTTTGGCTTATAAAAGTGCATAGACATGCAACATTGGCTGCACAATTTTGTCACTGAATACTGGAAAAAAAGATTTTACAAAGACTTTTAAAGCGTTTATTCGAGTTTTTCAAAGATATCCCATGGGAATGAAAGCTCTATGAAAATCAGACTGGTTGAAAAAACCTGCCTTTTTAACAGACAAAAATGAAAACACTGACAGGCCAAATAATGAATCTTAAAAATGATATTTTTCTAGTTTGAGATAATTTCGACATATCACCACACTTATGAACAACTGAAACTCAAGTCCCAAAAAATATTGAGCAGTCTATATTTAGTACTGTTGTAATAACTTGTTTCATAATTGTTGATTTCCCTACATAGTACGGTGGGAGCTGGCTTAACTGTCAAGACAAGTTTTGAATGTTCATCAATAATTTTTAGAAGAATTTAAAAAGAAACTATCTTGTTGTTGATTGAATCTTGCAACAACGCAGAAACAAAAATAAAAGGCAAACCTGGATCTTCTTTTTCTTTTGACATCAGAGCATTCCAAATCTAATTCTCTTTGAAGATGAATAACAAACTTCATTGAGATGAATACATTAAAATTGACGTGAAAGCTTTTATAAATTTGCTAAAAACTCCAAAGGCAAGTAGACGAATTCCTTTTGAGTAGATATTAAATTGAGATCGTATACGAATGAACCTTTTTCAATCTCTGGTACATGATGGCATTCACCCTGTTAAATCACACATGCCTCATCTACAATGGATCAAAAATACTTATTCTCATGAGCACAAAATATCAAAAATAAGTAAAAATAAAGCAAATTATAAAACTTATATGCTAAAACTTAAATCCAGGGCCTAATTTTCCAACACAATCTAAAGAGTAAGAATAGTGAAAATTATTAGGCTTGCAAACCAATTCATCGACATGGGAAGCAGGAGCTCAGTGTTCAATTGCGCTAGGGAATCAAATGTGGATAGATAGGTTGCACGAAAAATAAAATAAAATACTGAGTTCCTATTTGGGGGTAATGCCTATCTGTGTAATTATTAAGGTTCTGGTAACTGAACGAAAAATTAAATTCTACTTTTTACCATACTATGTGGAAATAGCTTTTGTAGGTAAATTGAATGTATGAAAACAGTGTTGACCTAAAAAAATTGTTTCCAATCTTTTTTTAAATAGCTGCTGAATTTTACTCTACTAATTTTTTATGGAAAGTTCAAACACAAAACAAAGACCAATAAGACTTTGTCCTCTGAGATGGTTTAAGTATTGAAAGATTTTCTGTAAACTTAGATTCTGCCCACCACTACAACTCCAATAGAAGATCTGACTATTCATTCTGTAAAAGTTGATATTTTTGATGTCTAAGTCAAATTATACTGCATCAGCAAAACTAGTTGGAGATGCAGAGGGGAAGTAATTTTAACCAGAGAGATGATAAATATACTGTTCTCAACTCCCTGCAAGCTGGGCAGAAAAATTTAGGGTCCCTGCGTGGATTCAACACTGTATTCGCAATTTGCAAAAGATTAATTTATTTTATAATTCTGGTTGTAAATTGGCTCTCAAAAATAAACAAAAATTTTTTGAAATAAATCTTATCTTTTGCCAATGGCAAATACTCTCAACAGCTGAATCCGTTCCCGTACAGGGACACTGAAATTTTTGTTGTGTGCTCACTCTATGTATATTATCTCTCTGATTTTAACATAGATTAAAGTTAGTAAATATTTTTTTTCAAAAAAAGTTGTTATTTCCCCTCAATGCATGGAAGCTATAACTAAGTTGCAGACTTGGGTCAACTCGATTTTGAAAGTTGAAGTAGATTAGTTCTAAAAGTTATAGCATCTCTATCGAAATCCTTTTTGTCAAAGGCAGACTTTCCTGGGGTTTCGACTCAAAGTTTGGTGAAAAAGTCAAAATAATTTTTTGGGACGATTTTGGATGGCACAGTTTCAACACTATCAGCAATAGAATTTCTTTTGTTCTTTTTATGAATGGCAGCATATATTTGTGAAACTGGAAAATTTAATTTGTCGCTTATTTTTCGACCATTTCTGCACGTTTTTTGCGGAATATTTTTTCTA
>Ga0194133_10006844_pt1 | contig 13871 bp, 15 predicted proteins | sample TA2KigOf40mmetaG_FD_155448 | JGI IMG/M metagenome (GOLD analysis project Ga0194133, IMG submission 155448) | Freshwater microbial communities from Lake Tanganyika, Tanzania - TA2015055 Kigoma Offshore 40m | ecosystem: Environmental > Aquatic > Freshwater > Lake | place: Tanzania: Lake...
GTCTGGACCCGCAGCCACGTCCCCGAGGGCCGGCGCGCGAGATCGGGCAACACTGACGCTGCCTGAGCCGCGCCGGCCGCCACAAACAACTCGCCCCAGGCTGTGCCGCCAGCAGCAGCTGGGGCGGCGCTACGTCACATTAAGGCTCGATGCCGACCCACCCCGGGGGAACCCTGATGTCGAGGCCCAACGAGCCCCAACGAGCCCCAACGAGCCCGCGAGCGAACCATCAGAGGCCAGCCGAATCACGAGAAGACAACGCTGTGGTCGCCAGTTACCCTCCGAGTTCCAGCTCTCTCGGACTTTCCAGGGGCCGTTTGAAATTCCTATGCACACCGTGGCGGCCATCAACGGCCACGCCTACGCCGGCGGGCTGATCACGGCGCTCGGTTGCGATCACCGCATCGCGAGCGAAGGTCCACTGCAATTCTCGCTGAACGAGGTAGCCATCGGCATTCCGATGCCTGCCGTCTACTGCGAGATCATCAAGCACGCGGTCGGTCCGCGCGCGGCATCCGAATTGACCTTGTTCGGTCAAATCTATGAACTTGCTGCCGCAACCGGGTTGGGCATCGTTCAACAGACGGTCGCCTCGAACAATTTGCTGGACGCAGCCGTCGCCTGGGCTGCCCTGGTGCTACCAGACTGCCATACGGCCTATGCCTTCTCGAAACGTGCGCTACAGGCGACCACCCTGACAGCCATCGACAACGCCGCACGCCTTGATCGCGATTGGCTTGCACGCGGCATGTCCGATATCGGAAGCATCCGTGCTCACGCGCGACGCTACAGGGAACTGAAAGGCAAAGACATCACCTGGCCCCTGCCTGCCTAAAATAGCTACACTGAGGCTTCGGGTCAGAATAACGGGAGACAAAAATGCCGACCTATGTCTGTTGCACGCGCGCCGGGCAACTCTCGCCCGATCAACGCCGGCGGATCGCAAAAAGCATCACCGAGACACACCACGACGTGGCGCTGGCGCCGCGCTACTTCGTTCAGGTCATCTTCAACGAGTTGCAAGCGCATTCCCACTACGTTGCGGGTGAAGAGGCAGAACCCGGTCATATCTGGATACGCGCCGATATCAGAGGCGGCCGTACCCAGGAACAGAAGGGCCGATTGATGACGCGTATCGTGGATGAGGTTTGTGCGATATCCGGCGCGTCGAGAGAGAGTGTCTGGGTTTATATTTCAGATATCCCGGGTACAAGCGTCGTGGAGTTTGGCCACATCCTTCCTCAGCCGGGAGAGGAGGATGCCTGGTTCGCCAAACTTCCGCGCGATCTTCAAGAGAGGCTGCGCGTTCGAGCCTGAGAGCACGCCGCGGACCCCCGCAGTATTACGCCGGCGGAGACTAGCCGGCGAATTCGATAAGTCGACCTAGCGCTGCCGGCGGCTCCACTCCACGCGTTCCATCACGCGGTCGCCGCTGGCATCGAGCCGGTAAGATTTTTGCGTCGAAATTTCTGGCCTCTGCGTATTGTTGCTGCTTGGCGAATTCGCGCGCCTGCCGGATCGCGCCGATGAGCGCGAAGATGAGGCCCAGCGAGCGCGACTGCGGCCCGCCTGATCGACCGACTGCGTCTCGATCTTGCCGCCGCTGTCGTCCACCGCGGCAAGCCACTTCTCCAGCCGCGGCGGCATCTGGCGCTGCGTGATGCGATCGGCGCTGGTCACCACCACCGGATCCCTCGCGGCGGTAAGCGATTGCGCGAGTTCGCGATCGAAGGTGTGCAGGTCGGAGAACACCACCGGGCGGCGCAGTGAGTCTTTTGCAGCTCCGCCTGTGGGGCAGGATGGGCACGCCCTGCACAGTGCGGGCAGCCACTTCTGGATCCCTGCCGTCACCGCCTGGCTTAAAAAGCACGGGTTCTAGCTGGCCGTTGCCCGACCCTGAGGCCTTTAGGGTGCACAGTTAACGGATTGAACCTCTGCGGCGGTGTGGCCGAACCCTGTCCCGCGCCGCCCTCGGAGTGACCCCTCCTGGGGTATGCAGGCGAGCCCCAACGAGCCCGCGAGCGAACCATCAGAGGCCGGCCGAATCACGAGAAGACAACGCTGTGGCCGCCAGTTACCCTCCGAGTTCCAGCTCTCTCGGACTTTCCAGGGGCCGTTTGAAATTCCTATGCACAAAAGCGCGCTTCAGACGGGAAAAACCTTTAGGTCGTTGTCTACCAAGGCTCTTCAGAATGCAGTTTTGGCGTGCCTGTCGATGGCGTCGGATCTTTCGCCGATCATCGCGATTCGGTAGGGGCCGCGCATGCAGCGCCCTACCTTGTCCGCGCACTCGCGCTGGCGGGACCCGCGGCCCAGCCGCTCACTGCGCGACCTCGCTTGATTGGGTCCGCCGCGAACTATCCCCGCGACAGGTCTCGGATGCCGTCCATCCGCTGATCGACGGTCGGTAACCGCTGATGCTACTGACTACCTGCCCGCCAAACGCTCCTTGAGCACGTCCTTCTGCACCTTGCCCAGCGCGGTCTTGGGCAGCGTCTCGGCAAACACCACCTCGCGCGGGTGCTTGTAACGCGCCAGCCGGCCCTCGAAGAGCGCCTTGACGCGCTCCGCGTCGAGCGTCGTACCCGGCTTGGGCACGACGACCGCGACGGCCATCTCGCCCCATTTGTCGTCGGCACGGCCGATCACCGCCGACTCGACGATGTCCGGGCAGTCGGCCAGGACGTTTTCCAGCTCCGCGGGGTAGATGTTCTCGCCACCCGAGATAATCATGTCCTTGGAGCGGCCGACGACCCAGTAGAAGCCATCCGCATCGACGCGTGCCAGGTCGCCTGAGCGAAACCAGCCGTCCTTGAACGCGGGGTTGGCAGGGTCCTTCCAGTAGCCCGCGGCGACGTTCTTGCCGCGCAGCCAGATTTCGCCTGGCTGGTCGATGGCTACTTCCTTTCCGTCCGGCCCGACCAGGCGCGCTTCGACGTGCAAGGCGGGCTTGCCGGTGCTGCCTTCGTGGGTGAAGGCGTCCTCGGCGCGCAGCACGATCGATACCGGACCGGTCTCGGTCGCGCCGTAGACCTGGCCCACCGGTACGCCGCGCGCGTGAAAGGCCTGGATCATCGACAGCGGCACCGTGGACGACCCAGCGTTGATGAAGCGCAGCGACGACAGGTCGGTCACCGGCCAATCCGGATGGTCCTGCACGGCGCGGATGGTGGCCGGCACCAGGAGCGAGAGCGTCGGCTTCTCGCGCGCGAGGTCATAAAGCCACGCACCGGGTTCGAAGCGCGGGTGCAGGATCACGGTGCCGCCGGCGTTCAAGACCGGCAGGGTCTGGATATTGAGGCCGCCGACGTGGAACATCGGCAGGGCCATCAAGAGACGGTCGCTCGATGTGATGTCCTGGCTGGCGGTGGCGGCGGCGATGTTCCACAACAGGTTGGCCTGGGTATGTACCGCACCCTTGGGTCGCCCGGTGGTGCCCGAGGTGTAGACGAGCATGACCGGGTCATCGTCGGCGCCCGCGCAGTCCGCCACGGGGGGCTGCCCTTCCTCGAGCAGCGATTCCGCCTTGAGAAGCGGAACATGCGACTGCGCAACGACCGCTTCGGCCAGGGCGCGCATCGGCGGGTCGGCGAAAAAAAGCGCAGCTTCGGCGTGGTCAAGCACCCCGGCCAACTCTAGGGCCGCCAGACGAAAATTGAGCGGCACGGCGATGGCGCCCAGGCGCGCGCAGGCCATCAGAAAGGCCAGGAAGTCCGGGTGATTCAAGCCCAGCCAGGCGACGCGATCGCCGTGACGCACACCGCGCGCGGCCAGGCCGTCGGTCGCAACAAGCGTGCGTCGCCACAACTCGGCATAGGTCACATCGTCGCCGGCGCAACGCACGGCCACCTTGGCCGGCGCCATGCCGGCCCAATGTTCGATGATGCGCGACAGGTTCATCGGCGCGCTATTGCAAGGCCTCTTCGTCGCGCTCGCCGGGCTCGTACAGACATTCGCGGCCCAGCCGGTCCAGGCAAAGCTCGGCGGTCCACGGCAGCATCAGGCTGCCGCAGCGCGAATCGCGGTACATGCGCTCCAGCGGCAGGGTCTTCAACATCGACTGGCCGCCGCAGGTGCGTACCGCCAGGCGGCAGATCTCGTTGGCAGCCTCCATGATGCTGTAGTGCGCGGCGTAGATCGCCATGCGCGTGTCCTTGGGCGGGTCGACGCGCGCGTCGGCGGCGTTGCGCAGGAAGAGCGCGCGCGTCTGCTCGAGCTTGATGCGCATCTCGGCCACCGTGATCTGCTTGGTCGGGTACATGCGGCGCTTCACAGGCGGCATGCCCGGCACCTCGCCGCGCAGGTACTGCACGGTGAAGTCGTAGGCCGCCTGCGCGATACCCATGTAGGTGGGCGAGAGGGTCGCGAACATGTGCGGCCAGCGCATCGCGGCCTGCGCGTACATGCCCTCGGGCATGAGGCGTGCCTCGTCGGGGACCAGCACGTCCTTGAGGATCAGGGTGCGCGAGACCGTTCCACGCATGCCCAGCGGATCCCAGTCACCGGTCACCGACACGCCGGACGCGTCGGCGGGTACCGCGAGATACAGCGAGTCCCTGAGCGTTGCGCCGGGCTTGTCGACGGTGCACAGGATGCCGTAATAGTCGGCGGCGCCGGAGAGCGATGCGAAGATCTTGCGCCCGCTGACGACGTAGCCGCCATCGACCTTTCTGGCCAGCGTGCCCCAGGGCGCCTTGCCGGCCGCCGCCGCCCCGCCTTCGGAGAAGGGCTGCGAGTAGACCTTGCCTTCCTCGACGATGCGCCGGTAGTGCACCGCGCGGTGCTTTTCGTGGGTTGCGCGATCGGCGTCGCTCATGTCGAGATCGTCGGCGATGAACCCGGACCACATCCCGGAACATGCGTGCATGTTGAAAGTCAGCGCGGTCGAGCCGCAGTGCCGCCCCAGTTCGGCCGAAACCATCACGTAGGTGGTGAAGTCGGCGCCCCAGCCGCCGTACTGCTCCGGCACGCAGATGCGCAGGAGACCGGCCTCGCGCATGTCGGCGTAGTTCTCGAAGGGGAAGCTGGCTTCGCGGTCGTAGCGTTCGGCGCGCGCGGCGAACTTCTCGCGCCCCAGGCGTGCAGCGATGTCGAGCAAGGTGCGCTGCTTGTCGGTCAGCGGATAGGCCGGACCGGCGATGGACGGCGGCTGGTAGCGCAGGGGCTCACGTGGTGCGACAGGGACAGCGGACATTTCGGATCCTCCAGGAAAGCGGCTACATGAAACGACGTTGCACGAACTCGACCACCGCGGCGTTGAACGCTGCCGGGGTCTCCATGTTGGCGATGTGACCCGCACCGGCAAGAATCCGGAACTCCGCGCCCGGGATCGTCTGTGCCATGCGGCGCATCACCTTGGCCGGCGCGACGGCGTCGTGCTCGCCCGCCAGGCAAAGCGTTGGTACATCGATGGCGGGCAGTTCGGCGAGACGGTTGAACGAGACGATGGCCGCGAGCGCAGCGCGGTAGGTGCTCTCCGGAACGCGTGCCATGATGCCGGCCGCGTGAGCGACCACGGCTTCACTCATCCCCGGGGCCAGCATGCCGCGCGCCAGGGTGGGCGCCAGCCCGGCCATGCCGATGCCGGCATCCAGCGGCGCAAAGCGGCTGGCGAGGAATTCGCGCTGCCAGTCGCCGCCGGGTTTGCCGAATGCAGGCGAAGTGGCCGAAAGGATCAGGCCCTGCACCCGGCCGGGGTAGCGCGCAACGACTTCCTGGGCGATCATGCCGCCCATGCTGTGGCCGCACAGCACCGACACAGGCGCGCCGACGTCATCCAGCAGCGTGACGAGCGCATGCGCGAAGGCCGCGTTGTCAAGCCGCGCAAGCGGGGCCGACGCGCCGTAGCCGGGCGCGTCCCACGCAACCGCGCGACAGCTGGCGGCCGCGATCGCCTCCAGGTTGTCCTGCCAGGCTTCCTTGCCGCCGCCGACACCGTGCAGCAGAAAGACCGCGACGTCGCCGCTGCCGCGCACAATCGTCGCCGGCAGGCTCACGCCAGTTCTCCTTGCAGGACGCCGCCGTCGACGACCAGCTTGCCATCCAGCATGACCGTCGTGTTGCGAAACGGCAGGTCGAAGTGGCCCAGGGTGTGGCGTCCGGCGACTTCGTTGGCGCCAGTGGAGTAAAGGAAGTTTCCGCCGAAGGCGCGCAGTTCGGTGCCGTTGAAGTCGCGCTTGTCGTAGAAGGCCATCGAGTCCCAGCGCGCTCTCGGGTTCATGCCCCAGCCGACGTGCGAGACGGCATAGGCCTCGCGGTCTCCCCAGGCCGCGAAGTACTCGCGCATCAGCGCGCCGTCCAGATGATCTCCGTCGATGCCGACCACGTAGTCATCCTTGATGGTGAGCGTGATGGGGCGCTCCAGGTAACGCTTGAAGGTGAGATTGACATCGCCGGCATCCATGACCAGCGTGCCGTTGACGCTGGCCTCGGCCGGGAACGCCAGGCACAGGCCACCCGGCCAGTGCGTGATCGAACCGGGGCGCGACGAATAGCCCCAGCCGCCGCCGACCCGGGACCCCTCCAGGCCGATGACGAGGTCGGTCCCGGCGGCGGAGGTCACGTGCATGCGCTTGGCGCCCTTCAGCATCCTCATGCCGGCCTTGACCTTGGGTTCGAGGGCCGGGTCGGGCATGAGGCGCTCGAGCACCTCGGGGTGCTCGTTGGAAACCATCAGCACGCGCGCGCCGCCCTTCAAGATGTCGGGCAGCTCGGGCGCGTGCAGCAGGCCCTCGATGGTCAGGTCGGCGACGAAGGTCGACTGTGCGAGCGCGCTCACCACCGGTCCGATGCGCGCGATCGCATCCGACGCGCCGGTCGAGCGCACCGGCACCGGCGCAGACTGACGCGGCGTGGACAGCACGATATGGAAAACCGTCGCGCCCAGGCGCGCCAGGGCCAGTTCAGCCAACTGCACATTGACCCGGCGCGACTGGGTCTCGGAGAGCACCACGGCGACGTCGCCGGCCTTGACACCGCACAGGCCGAAAGTCGTGGCGAAGCTCTCCACCCACTTGGCTTCGATGCGTTCCCCTTGCATGTCACTGCTCCTTGCGTTCGGCCCAGGTCGCCGCCAGCTTGGGCGCGCGTCCGGGCGTGCTCCACGGGCACGCGGCAATGCAGATGCCGCAGCCGTAGGTCTCGTTGAAATAAGGAATGCACTTGTCGAAATCGACCCACCACTTGTGCTCGCCGCGCACCCAGTCCTTGACCGGTGAAATCGCCTGCGGCGGGCAGGCATCGGTACAGACCCGGCAGCGGGCGCAGAAGTCGTCGGCGCCGAACGAATCCGGGCGGTCCGCCATGAGCGGCATGTCGGTCTCGACCGCGGCCAAGCGAAACGACGATCCGAAGGTACGATTGATGATCGAGCCGTGCTTGCCCATTTCACCAAAGCCGGCGGCCAGCGCCGCGGGGATCAGGTTCAGCGAACCAACCCAGGGCCCCGCATGCGGACGCGCGTCGTAGCCCTGCTCGCGGATCCACTGCGCGGTGTAGTTGGCCACCCGCGCCCCGCGGTTGTACTGGTCGGCCACCTCGAGCGCGCTGACCGGATGTTCGGGGTCCAGCGTGACCTGCGACAGCCGCGCGTGGTCCATGACGATGCCCATGACCACCACGAAAGGCAGGCCGCTGCCCTTTCCTTCATACACCCACTCTTCGCGCAGCGCGGCGATGCCGACCAGCTCCGCCTCGCTGCCGGTTCCCGGGTAGCCGTCCGGGCGCCCGCCCGGCAGATTGCGCACGAACGCCTTGACGCGCGCGGTCAGCTGGGCCGCATCGGCCGGTGCGCGCGCCTCGGCGACCGGCACGGGTCTGCGCGGGCCGCGATCAGCATGCGCGTAGACCTCGTGCAAGACCTTGGGGCCATTGAAGCGCCCGACCACGGCGCGCAACAGGTCGGCGTGGGTCACGTCGTCTGCATTGCGTGCCCAGAAAATCTGCCGCGGCCGGCGCGGCTTGGTCTCGTCGACACCATTGATGGTGTTGCCGGAAACCGGCGCCAGGAGCGCGCTGATCTCCGCCGGCGCAACCCAAGGCGCTTTGCGCCAGTCGCGGCGCGCGGGCTTCACAGCAAGCCGCCGAGCAAGCGGTAGTGCCCGGAATGAAACAGCAGTGGCTCCTGCTCGGAAGCCGAATGGCGCAATACGGCGCCGATGAAAAGCACATGGTCGCCCGCCGCCTGGCGCGACTCCGTGCGGCACTCGAACCACGCGGCCGCACCGTGCAGCAGCGGTACGCCCGAATCGTTGACCGCGTAGGCCACCTCGGCAAACTTGTCGGGAACGCGCGAGGCAAAACGCCGCGACAGGTCGGCCTGCGCATCGGCCAGCACGTTGACAGCGAAATGTGCACCCACCTCGAAAGCGAAGAGCGAGGGCGAGTCGGCACGCAGGGACCAGAGAATCAGGGGGGGATCCAACGAAAGCGAGGTGAACGAATTCGCGGTCAGCCCGACCGGCCCGCCGCCGTTGCCGGCCGCGGTCATGATGGTCACCCCGGTGGCGAAACGGCCCAGGCTCGCGCGCAACGCGCGCGGGTCCCCCGCATTCACCGCATCCCCAGACTGCTCGCGCATCGCCGTACCGCCGCCCGGGGATGCGGGCATCGAAGCAGGCGCTTGCGGAGGGCATCTCATCGGACTATATTACATGAATATTCATGCAAAACAAGCCACTTCCGGGGAAGCGGCGCCGCGCGCGCTTCATCGACGATTACCTGTCCTACCTGCTGGCTTTGGCAAGCTACGCGGTCTACCGCGACTTCGGCCGCGAGGTCAGGAACGCAGGCCTGAGTTCACTCGAGTGGCGCGTGCTGGCGAGCCTGGCCGACAACGACGGTGCCAGCGTTGGCGACCTGGCGCGCGAGGTGCTCGCCAAGCAGCCGACCCTGACCAAGCTCGTCAATCGCATGCAGGCCGCCGGGCTGGTCGAGCGCGCCGCCGACCCGGTCGACGCGCGCCGCACCCTGGTCATGGCCACTTCCGCGGGGCGCGCCAAGGTCGCGCGCCTGCTGGCGGAAGCCAAGCGCCACGAGGCGCGTATCCTCATGCCATTCACGGTGGCCGAGATCGCCGCCCTGAAGAAGATTCTCCGTACCCTGGCCCGCACCGCCAAGCCATGACGCCGTCGCTCCGTGGCATCCGCCTGTTCGTCGCTGCCTGCGAGGAACTCTCCTTCACGCTTGCGGCACAGCGCGAGAACGCCACCCAGTCCGGCGTCTCGCAGCATATCGGCGAGCTCGAGCGCGCGGCGAATGGTCGGTGATCCTGCCGCTCATCATGCTGGCCGGCGACCTCGACGGCACGCGCTATACGGTGAATCCCCTGGTCGACCCGCCGCTGCTGCTCGAGCTATTCGTCATCGACGCGGCGCGCAAGCCCATGGGCGAGGCGGCGGCAAGCTTTCTCGATCACCTCAAGCGCGAGGTCGAGCGCGTGCACCGCGCCGGCCGCGCCCTGACCGCACGCGCGAGATCGGGCAACACTGACGCTGCCTGAGCCGCGCCGGCCGCCACAAACAACTCGCCCCAGGCTGTGCCGCCAGCAGCAGCTGGGGCGGCGCTGCGTCACATTAAGGCTCGATGCCGACCCACCCCGGGGGAACCCTGATGTCGAGGCCCAACGAGCCCCAACGAGCCCGCGAGCGAACCATCAGAGGCCGGCCGAATCACGAGAAGACAACGCTGTGGTCGCCAGTTGCCATCCCAGTTCCAGCTCTCTCGGACTTTCCAGGGGCCGTTTGAAATTCCTATGCACTGACGTCGCCCTTATGGACCCAATGCTCGTGGCCCCCGGACCATTTGACCGCACTCATGCACAACTCCTTGTGACCGACTGATGAAAGATGATTGATTTGCAACGATGGTGCAAGAATGCGCCGGCTGGTGCTCAGGCAGGGTTTTCTGGCGGTTAGAGATCACCGCATCATGCCGGGCAGCCACAGCGAGATGATGGGAAAGGCGATCAGGATGCCCAGGCGCGCCACATCGGCCCAAACGAAGGGCCAGATGCCCCGATACAAGATAGCCAGATTGACATTCGGCAGCAGCGAGTTGAGCACAAAAAGGTTCAGGCCAACCGGCGGCGAGATCATGCCGATCTCCACGATGGTCACGATCAGAATGCCGAACCACACCGGATCGAAGCCCAACCCCACAATCACCGGAAAGAACACCGGAATCGTCAGCAGCACGATGGCCAACTCTTCCATGATCATGCCCAGCAGCAGGTAAATGCCCATCATGACCACAACCACCAAGATGGGCGTGGGGCTGAACTGCACTACGAAGTCGCGCAGGTCGGCCGGCATGCTGGTGAAGTTGATGAAGCTGGTGAAGATCATCGCGCCGATCAAAATGCTAAAGAGCATGGCCGTGGTGCGCGAGCTTTCTACCAAGATGTCGATCAACACCTTCGGAGTCAGCGTGCCCCTGGCTAGCGCAAAGACAAACGCGCCGGCCGCCCCCACGCCGGCTCCCTCGGTGGCGGTAAACACCCCGCCGTAGATGCCCCCGATGACCAGGGCGAAGAGCAAGGCCACACCCCAGATGCCTCGGATGGCCTTGAGTCTCTCGCCCCAGGTAAATCGCTCGGCGGGTGGTCCGGCCTGCGGATCACGCCAAGTGACCCAGACGACGGCCAGGCACAGGCAGGCGATAGCTACCAGGCCCGGCAAGATACCGGCGACAAAAAGCTTGCCGATATCCGTTTCGGTGATGATGCCGTAGATCACCAGGACCGTCGAGGGCGGAATCAGGATGCCCAGGGTGCCCCCCGATGCAATGGCGCCCGTGGCCAGGGTGTCCTTGTAACCGTGTCGCTTCATCTCAGGATACGCAACGCGGGACATGGTGGCGGCGGTGGCAATCGATGAGCCGCAGATTGAGCCAAAGCCGCCCGAGGCGATCACCGTCGCCATGGCCAGGCCGCCCCGGCGGTGGCCGACAAAGGCATTGGCAGCGGTGAACAACTCGCGCGCCATCCCCGCTCGTGCGACCAGGTTGCCCATCAGGACAAACAGGGGGATGACCGACAACACATAATGAAATCCGGTCTCAAAAATGACCTGGCTGGTGCTGGCGAAGGAGGCGGGCCATCCGCGCATCAGGCCGAGGCCGGCGAAGCCGGCAATCGCCATGGCCAGGGCCAGCGGTACACGCATAAAGGCCAGCAGGAAGACGGCCGCAAAGCCCAGGGCGGCTTCGGTCACGGGGTCTCTCTGGTGGCGCCATGGCCAGGTACAGGGGCGACTGCCGCGAAAAGAAGATGCACCAGTGCTGTGGTCAGCAGCAGGGCCGCCATCAGCCAGGCCACCGGCGCCAGGGACAGTTGCAGGTGTATGGTGACATCGCCGTATTCGGCAAAGCGGCGGGCGCGCAGGCTCAGCAGATAGGCCATCATTCCCAGCGTACCCGCGCAGACCAGATGCACCAGGCGTGCCTGCAGGGTTTTGAGCCAGGCCGGTACATAGGGGTCGAGTGTGTCGAACACCACATGCTCGCCGCGCCAGGACACTAAAGGCAGCGCCCCAAAAATCACCACCACCATCAGGATTTCAGTGATTTCCAGGCTGCCGGGGATCGAGTTATTCAGAAACTTGCGACCCGTGACATCGAACAGGGTCAGCCACATGATCCCGAACAAGGCCGCGGCAGCAGTCAGTCCGGCGCTCCACTGCAGGATTTTTTCGAGGTGTTTGAGCATGGGGCCTGAGTCTGTTCAAGCTGTAAAAAACCGGCGGGACCGCCACTGCCCCGCCGGTTGCCTGGGTAAAGCCTATGACAGGAGCTGCGGGGCCTTACCTGAGTTTGGCAATTTCTGCCCGTAGTTCGGCCAGGACGCCTTTGGCGTTTTTCAGACCTTTGCCTTCGGCTGCTGCCACCCAGCGGTCTTCAAGAGCCGCTTGTTTGGCGCGTATCTCTCCAACGAAAGCCTCGCTGGCCCCCACCCTCTGTACCCCTTGGGCCTTTTGCGCCTCGCGCGCGGCTGCATCCACCCGGTCCCAGCCCTCGGCAAAGATGCGGGCCGCTGTCTCGCCCGAAATCTTGTCAACCACCGCCTTGTCTTGAGCCGACAGGCTGTTGTACTTGCCTGGGTTCATCATAAAAACGAAGCTGGTGTTGTACAGGCCGCCAGGAAAGGTGGTGGCATGCTTGATCATGCTGAGCTTGAAAGAAGAGATTGATTCGTCCGGAAAGAAAGTCCCATCCATGACACCGGTTGACAGGAGTTCAAACGATTCTGGGGCGGGTTTAAGGGTGGTGTTCCAGCCCATGGCCTTGGACAGTTCATTGATATTGCCGCCGCCCACCCGGAACTTCAGCGATGCGGCATCGGCCGCCGAGACGACGGGCTTCTTGCTGTTGAAGATGATGCCCGGTCCGTGGGTGAAGACCCCCAAGACCTTCACGCCGCGATGCTCGCCCAGCGGCGCAAAGTGTTTGCTATAAACACGCTGGTACGCCACCGAGGTCAGCACCGAACTGTCGCCCAGGAAGGGAAATTCGGCGACTTGGGTATTGATGAAGCGGCCCGGGGTGTAGCCATCGACCGTGAAGGAAATATCGGCCAGACCGTCGCGCACGGCATCAAATGTGCCCGGTGGGGCGGTCACTGCTTTGGGCAGGATGTTGCACTTCATGCGCCCGCTGCTTTCCTTTTCAAGCAGCGCGCACCAGGTGGCTTGCGACTGGCTCAGCGTGTGGCCGGGTGGCAGCCAGCTGGAGGCGGTAAAGACGGTCTGGGCAAAGACCTGGCTGGCGCCCAGCAAGGTGGCGGCAAGGGCAAGCGATCGCAGTTTCATGGGGCTCTCCACGGAGGGGTTGTCGTTTCGCAAAAGTCTTCAGGCCCCAGCAGGGCCGACCTATGAGCTTAGTGCAAGCAAAGGCAGCGCCGGCCCCTGAGTTTCCCTGATGGCGGGGGCTACCGGCTCCCAGGCTTGGGGCCAGTCCTGCGGGTAAACTGCCCAATCAGGGAGACGCCTTCATGCTCGTTGAGCGTATTGAACACAAGTGGCTGTCTGCGTTCGTCCGAACCTTCGAGCTCTGCCGTGTCGAGGGGGGCCAGACCGCGGCGATCTTGACGGAGACGCAGTCGCGTCGGGTTCTTGTGGATTTGGCCCGCTTGGCGCTTGAGCAATTGGGAGCCCGGGTTTTCGAAATCACGCTGACCTCGCCGCCTCTGAGGGCACCCGTGCCGGTTCGTTCAACCGGAGCGAGCGATGCGATCGGGCAACTCGCCCCCGTGGTCGCAAGCCTGGCCCGGTCCGATTTTGTGGTGGACTGCACCGTTGAGGGTTTGCTGCATGCGCCGGAGTTGCCGGCTATCTTGCAAGGATCCGACGGTCGACGCCCGCGGGTGTTGATGATTTCTAATGAACACCCGGAAATCCTTGAGCGTACGGCGCCTGACGCGGCGCTTGAAACGGTGGTTCGTGCGGCGATGAAGCGGCTCAAATCGTCGCGTCAGATGACCGTGACATCGGCCGCCGGTACGGCCCTTCAGATCAGCCTGGATCGCGCGGTGATCGGTGGGGTCTGGGGTTTTTGCGACAAGCCGGGCATGGTTTCGCATTGGCCTGGGGGTTTGGCGCTGGCGTTTCCTGCCGCCGGCAGTGTGCAGGGCCGGCTGGTGCTGGCACCGGGCGATGTCAATCTGACCTTCAAGCGCTATGTGCGCGATCGCATCAGCCTGACCATTGAGGACGACCATGTTGTGGCCATCGAGGGGCAGGGCCTTGACGCCGACCACGAGCGCTCGCGGGCAGGCATGGCCAAAGACTCCGAGCGCCAGCGCTCCAGGGTGTCAACAGAGACCCCCACCTCGCGAGAAACCTCGCCAACAGACGCCGTATTCGGTGGCAGCAGCTTGG
>Ga0194133_10006847_pt1 | contig 13867 bp, 15 predicted proteins | sample TA2KigOf40mmetaG_FD_155448 | JGI IMG/M metagenome (GOLD analysis project Ga0194133, IMG submission 155448) | Freshwater microbial communities from Lake Tanganyika, Tanzania - TA2015055 Kigoma Offshore 40m | ecosystem: Environmental > Aquatic > Freshwater > Lake | place: Tanzania: Lake...
CGAGGAGTCAGGATACGCACTGGCCGGGCGCGGTCGTATCGTTTCCCCACGGTCATCAATCGTTCCGGTGGTGCTGCATGTGCCCCTCCTGGCATCGCGTGGCAGACGAGATCGAGGCCCTGGCCCCGGACCGGCTGATCGCGGCCCGGGGGAACCGGATGAGGCTGAGCGCCGGCCGCTCGGGTGGGAGGCCCGGCTGCTGCACATGGTGGCGGACGCCGCCCTCGGCCAGCCCACCCACGGCTGGATGGTGCACTCGGCCTGCCAGGGCGTGGTGGTGCACTGCGACCTGTTCGTGATGTGGGGCATAAGCCAGGAGGCCGATGATCACCTGCGGGCACTCGCCGTGCGGGCGGGTCGCGTGCCCGGCGAGTCGGGGCGCCTGCCGGGTGCGCTGGAGGTGCCTCGCGCGGTGTTGGGCATGCCGCTCGATCACGCCGGTGGGCGTGTCGTCCACGCGCACGCGCCCATGCCCGCACCTACGCCCAGGCCCGCGCCCGGGCCCATGACCGCGATGAGGGCGATCACCAGCGCGCCCAGCACGCCGGTGCCGATGACATGACGGGCTTCATGGGCCGTGACGCCAGGAGGGGTTTTGGCGAATCGTGCGAGCCCCGCGTTCGGGAAAGCGTCGGCACATGTAAGGACCGCGCGACGCGGCTACGCGCAGAGGTTGGCCCCCATCACATCGACGCACACCTTGAATGGGTCGATCTGCACGCTTGCGCCCACGCTGATTCCCCAGGTGTGCCAGCTGCCCCAACTCCACTTCCAGGGCTCGTACCAGGGCGAGGCGTTCCAGGTCTGCACCGACACGTCGGCGCCCGCGCTTGCCGACAATGCGCCGTAGGGGGCGTAGCTGCCGAGGAACAGGCTGATGTTGTAGTCAAAGCAGGCCTGGGCCTGGATGAACACCAGGTCGACCGTGCCCGAGCACACGTTGGCGCCGGCGGGTGGCAGCGGCACGGGTGAGTGCCACCGGCTCACATCACCATTTCCATCTGCCGGTGTTCCGTAACGCACACCGTTGGTGCTGGACATCTCGGGCACGGTGCCCTACGTTTCCCTTTGGCACTCAGGCGGGGCGAGTGCCACGAGGATCGCCCCGCAGTCGCAGATATTCGACATGGAGGACAGATGAGCATCACGCCGCTTGGTGACCGCGTCATCGTGACCGCGGGCGAGTCCGAGGAAGTCACGGCCAGTGGAATCGTGCTCCCCGACACGGCCAAGGAGAAGCCGCAGCGCGGCACCGTGGTGGCCGTTGGTCCGGGTCGCGTCGTGGATGGTGAGCGCGTGGCGCCGGATGTCGAGGTGGGTGACGTGGTCATCTACTCGAAGTACGGCGGCACCGACCTGAACATCGATGGCGAGGACGTGGTCGTGCTGAGCGAGCACGACATCCTCGCGAAGCTCGACGCGCCCAAGAAGGCCGCGAAGGGCAAGAAGTAAGGCATCTCGGGAAACGCGAAAGGACGCTGAGAGAATGGCCAAGGAGATCAAGTTCCACGAGGATGCCCGGCGCTCGCTTGAGAGCGGCGTGAACATCCTCGCCGACGCCGTCAAGGTGACGCTCGGCCCGAAGGGTCGCTACGTCGTGATCGACAAGATGTTCGGCGCGCCGACCATCACGAACGATGGCGTGACCATCGCCCGCGAGATCGACATCGAGGACCCCTTCGAGAACCAGGGCGCCCAGCTGGTGCGCGAGGTGGCCACGGCCACCAACGACGTCGCCGGTGATGGCACCACCACCGCCACCCTTCTTGCCCAGGCCATCGTGCGCGAGGGCCTGAAGAACGTGGCCGCCGGCGCCAACCCCATGGGTCTCAAGCGCGGCATCGAGCAGGCCGTCGACACCGTGGTCGGCGAGATCCACAAGCAGAGTCGCGAGATCTCCAGCAAGGAGGAGATCGCCCGCGTCGCCACCATTTCCGCCCGTGATCGTGAGATCGGCGACGTGATCGCCGACGCCATCGAGAAGGTCGGCAAGGACGGCGTGGTGAACGTGGAGGAGGGCCAGACCTTCGGGATGGAGCTGGAGTTCACCGAGGGCATGCAGTTCGACCGCGGTTACATGTCGCCGTATATGGTCACCGACCAGGAGCGCATGGAGGCTGTGCTGGAGGACTGCTACGTGCTCGCGCACGGCGGCAAGATCCAGAACGTCAAGGACATCCTCCCGCTGCTTGAGAAGGTGATCCAGACCGGCAAGCCGCTCCTGATCATCGCCGAGGACGTCGAGGGCGAGGCGCTGGCCACCCTCATCGTCAACAAGCTGCGCGGCACCTTCACCGGCATCGCCGTGAAGGCGCCGGGCTTCGGTGACCGCCGCAAGCGCATGCTCGAGGACATCGCGATCCTCACCGGCGGCGAGCAGATCTCCGAGGAGATGGGCCTGAAGCTCGAGAACACCGAGCTCAGCCAGCTGGGCCGCGCCCGCAAGGTCGTGGTGAGCAAGGACGCCACCACCATCATCGACGGTGCCGGTGCCTCCGAGGAGATCAAGGGGCGGATCAAGCAGATCCGGGTGGAGATCGAGAACAGCGACTCCGACTTCGACCGCGAGAAGCTCCAGGAGCGGCTCGCCAAGATGGCCGGTGGCGTGGCGGTCGTGAAGGTCGGCGCCGCCACCGAGACCGAGATGAAGGAGAAGAAGCACCGCGTCGAGGACGCCCTGCAGGCCACCCGCGCCGCCCTCGAGGAGGGCATCGTGCCGGGCGGCGGAGTGGCGCTCGTCAACGCTGAGCCGGCCCTGGGCAAGGCGAAGTTGAAGGGAGACGAGGCCACGGGCATCGAGATCGTGCGCCGCGCGCTGGAGGAGCCGCTCCGCCAGCTGGCCGACAACGCCGGGCTCGAGGGCTCGATCGTGGTGGGCAGGGTGCGCGAGCTGCCCGCCGGCCAGGGGCTCAACGTGGACACCGGTGAGTACATCGACCTGGTCGACGCCGGCATCATCGACCCGGCCATGGTCACGCGCTCGGCGCTGCAGAACGCCGCGTCGATCGCGAAGAACATCATCACCACCGAGTGCGTCGTGGTCACCAAGCCCGACGACATGGGCCCGATGGGTGGCGCGGCGCCGAACATGGGCGGCATGGGCGCCATGGGCGGCATGATGTAGGACGAGCCACCGGGCTCAGTTGTTCCGCTTCACAGGGGGCGGGCCTTCGGGTCCGCCCCCTGCTGTTTTCGGGGGGTTATCCCCCGACGCGCCGCAGCGGGTGCCCGCGCCCGGGGCCAGGCTTGGCCCCGAAGGCCTCCCCGCGTCCCCTCGTTCGCATCATCGCGCTGCTCGCCGTGCCGGCCGGCACGCGCCGCGGATCGGTGGTGTGCTGGGTGAGGGCGCAGGTGCGCACGGGCACTCCGGTGACGGTGCGCTACCGGGCGGTGGCGCGCCGGGCCGGCACGGTGAGCGTGCTCGGCACCGCGGTGGCGGGCAACGCCGCGCGGGTGAGCGACCGGTCGTCGCTGCCCGTGCTGGGCGTCAGCGGCTGATTCCGCGCCGCGGCGAGCGGGGTACGGCGCGCGCCGACGCCGCGCGGTCAATGGACCACGTGGCCAGGTGGCGCACCGCCACGATCACCGCCACGGTGGCGATGGACGGCCAGGTGGTGGCCACGGTGAGCATCAGCAGGCCCGCGGCCAGCCAGATGTCCAGGCCCAGGCCGGCGCCGGTGCGCCAGTGGCCGCGCGAGGCGCATACTGCCGCAGCCAGCACCCCGAGCGCCACCAGCACCGGCACGGCGCCGTAGGTAATGGCGTCGGACAGCCAGCCGTCCATGGCTAGTGGCGGGGTGTGGGCAGGGGCGGCATGTCCTCGCCGCGCTCGGCCAGCTCGGCCTTCTGCGACTCGATCTCCTTGGCGAGGAAGTAGTTGAGAAGGGTGCGGATTGCCGCGATGGCGGCGAGCTGGCCGATTTCGGTGAAGGTCGGCGCCACAGCGGTCTTCAGCACGTCGGCGGCCAGCTGGAATTCGAGGCCGAGCACCAGGTACGAGGCCAGCACCAGGCGCATGCGGGTGAACGACCCGGGCTCGGTGGGCCGCGTGAGGGCGCGCACCAGCAGCACGACTGCGATGACCACGCCAAGGGCGATGATCAGCGCGCCGAGGGATTCGATGACGAGGACGATCCAGTCGACTGCCTCGCGCACGGTGTCTTGCGCGGTTTCCACCGCTGGCGAGCCTAGCCCGCAGGTGGCGTAAGATCCTTGCCCGGCCTTTGGGAATCACCCCAAATGCATTAGGTTATTTTGGCATTTTCCGAACACGCATCTCACCACGCAGGAGAATCCAGCCGAATGAGCGACCACCACCGCGAGACCATCGCCCTCCACGGGGGGCAGGTGCCGGACCCGACCACCAACGCCCGGGCCGTGCCGATCTACCAGACGACCTCGTTCGTCTTCAACGACGCCCAACATGCCGCGAACCTGTTCGCGCTCGCCGAGCCGGGCAATATCTACACGCGCATCATGAACCCCACCTGGGACGTGCTGGAGCAGCGCGTGGCCCAGATGGAGGGCGGCATCGCCGCATGTGCGCTGGCGTCCGGCCAGGCGGCCGTGGCGTACTCGCTGATGAACGTGTGCCGCGCCGGTGACAACGTCATCGCCGAGCCGCAGCTGTACGGCGGCACCTACAACCTGTTCGCGCACACGCTGCCGCAGTTCGGCATCGAGGTGCGGTTCGCCGACCAGGACGACCCGTCGTCGGTGGCGCGCCTGGCCGACGAGAACACCCGCGCGGTGTTCGTGGAGTCGCTCGGCAACCCGAGCCTTGACGTGATCGACCTTCCGGCCTGGGCCGACGCCGCGCACGCCGCGGGCGTGCCGCTCATCGTGGACAACACGGTGGCCACGCCCATCCTGTGCCGTCCGTTCGAGCAGGGCGCCGACATCGTGGTGCATTCGCTCACGAAGTTCATCGGCGGCCACGGCACGTCGATCGGCGGCATCATCGTCGACAGCGGCAACTTCGACTGGGTTTCCAACGGCGACCGCTTCCCGGGCCTCACCAAGCCCGACCCCAGCTACCACGGGGTGGTATGGAGCGACGCACTGGGCCCCGCGGCCTACATCGGGCGCATTCGTACGGTGCTGCTGCGCAACATCGGCGCCGCGCTGTCGCCGTTCAACGCGTTCCTCATCCTGCAGGGCATCGAGACGCTGCACCTGCGCATGGAGCGCCATTGCAGCAACGCGCTGGCGATCGCCCAGCACCTCGAGGCGCACCCCGAGGTGGAGTGGGTCGACTACCCCGGCCTGCCATCGTCGAAGTACCACGAGCTCGCCAACGAGGTGCTGGACGGGGGCTACGGCGCCATCCTCACCTTCGGCATCCGCGGTGGCCGCGACGCCGGCCAGGCGTTCATCTCCAACCTGGAGCTGTTCAGCCACCTGGCCAATATCGGCGACGCCAAGTCGCTGGCCATCCACCCGGCCACCACCACGCACTCGCAGCTGAACGACGAGGAGCTCTCGCTCGCCGGCGTGACGCCCGAGATGGTGCGCCTGTCGGTGGGCATCGAGAACGTCGGGGACCTCATCTCGGACCTCGACCAGGCCATCGCCAAGGCGACGGCCGGGGTGGGGGCTCCCGCCTGACCACCAGCACTCCAGCCGGGGGGATCGGCCTCACCGAGACCCAGCGGGTCGTCCTGTTCACGCAGGACGACCCGCTCGTGCTGGAGTCGGGCGCCACGCTGTGCCCCGTCGAGGTGGCGTACGAGACCTACGGCACCCTCAACGCCGATCGCAGCAATGCGATCTACGTGTGCCACGCGCTCACGGGCGACGCCCACGCGGCGGGCCACCAGGGCGAGCCCGACCGCCGCGGCTGGTGGGACAACATCATCGGCCCGGGGCGGCCGGTGGACACCGACCGCTTCTTCGTGGTCTGCTCAAACCTGCTGGGCGGGTGCCAGGGCACCACGGGGCCGTCGTCGGAGGACCCGGCGACGGGGCGGCCCTACGGGCTGTCATTCCCGCTGTTCACGGTGCGCGACCTGGTGGAGGTGCATCGGGCGCTGCTGGCGCACCTGGGCATCGAGCACCTGGCCGGCGCCATCGGCGGGTCGCTCGGCGGCATGCAGGTGCTGCAGTGGGTCATCGACCACCCGCACGAGATCAGTGCCGCGATGGTGATCTGCTCGTCGTCGCGCCTCTCGGCCCAGAACATCGCCTTCAGCGCGGTGGCCCGCGAGGCCATCATGCGCGACCCCGACTTCCAGGGCGGCGACTACTACGGCTCCGGGCGCGCGCCCGATACCGGGCTGTCGATCGCGCGGATGATGGCCCACATCACGTACCTGTCCGAGGAGTCCATGAGGGAGAAGTTCGGGCGCCGCCTGCAGCATGGCGATGCCCCGCGCTTCGACTTCTCGGTGGACTTCCAGGTGGAGTCGTACCTGCAGCACCAGGGCGAGTCGTTCCTCAAGCGCTTCGACGCGAACACCTACCTCTACATGACGAGGGTGATGGACTACTTCGACGCCTTTGCCGACCCCGCCGCGGTGGGCGCGTGCCTCGAGGGCACCTCCACGAAGTTCCTGGTCATCTCGTTCGACAGCGACTGGCGCTTCGACACCGACCACTCGCGCGAGATCGTGCGCCAGCTGCAGTCGTGGCGCGTGCCCGTGACCTCGCGCGAGATCGAGAGCCCCTGGGGCCACGACTCGTTCCTGCTTGAGATTCCCGAGTACCACCGCACGGTCGAGGCGTTCCTGGACCGCGCGGCAGACGACCTGGGTATCTAGAGGCGCCGGGTCGGTGACAGTCACCAGCCGGGCTTGGTGACAGTCACCCACTCCCCCTGGTGACTGTCACCGGTCCCGACCTCCTCGCGCGGATGGGGCGCCTTTCGGCCAGCGCGATCGCATCGGCGGTGCCGGCCTCAACGACTCGTCGGAATGCCCTCTGCGTGTCGCCAGCCCTCCCTCCCGGCCGCACGAAGAGCGGGGCAAGTCGACCGAGATCGAGTGTGCCGCTGGGGATCTTGCCGATCACCATTGCCGTGTAGCTGCTCCATGGCCAGTCCTCGGGTCGACGGACGAGCCCGGCGCGCACTGGGTTGAGCGCGACGTATCGCAGGGCAGCCACCATCTGGTCGTGCTCTGTGATCACCACGTGGTGGAAGCGCTCCCCGAAGAGGTGCCCCGATCGCTGGTGACGCTTGTTGTATGCGCGGGCATGGGCACCCAGGACGTCCCTCATGCCGGCGCTGATCGCATCGGGGTCACCGGTCACGACCAGGTGCACGTGGTTGCCCATCAGGCAGTAGGCGAGGGATGCCCACGCGTAGCGTTGGGTCGCCGAGCCGAGATAACGAAGAAAGCGGTTGCGGTCTGCATCGTCGTCGAAGATCGCGCGCTTGTTGGTCCCCCGGGTGGTGAGGTGGTACGTGGCTCCGGGCGGCATGTGACGGGCGGTGCGGGGCATGTGCGGCCTCCTGGTCGGTGTTGTACCGAGGCAATCGCAGACCGCCGCGCGTGGGTGTGACCGACCGTGCCAGCAGAGCGCCATCAGACGATCGGTGACAGTCACCGAGCGTGGCTGGTGACTGTCACCGATCGGGTAGGCGGTAGCCTCCGCAGGATGTCCCTTCGCCCCGACCTCGACGTGGTGGCCGCCATGGTGCACCGCGGCCGGCGCGTGCTCGACCTGGGCTGCGGCGACGGCGCGCTGCTCGCGTACCTCATCACCGAACAGGGGTGCGACGGCACCGGGGTGGAGATCTCCGACGAGGGGTTCCACGCCTGCGTGGCGCGCGGGGTGCCCGTGGTGGTGGCCGACATCGACCAGGGGCTGGGCGACGTGGACGACGACGCCTACGACGTGGTGATCCTCTCGCAGACCCTGCAGGCCACGCACCGCCCCGCGCTGGTGCTGCAGGAGATGATGCGCGTGGGCAAGGTCGGGATCGTGTCGTTCCCCAACTTCGGCCACTGGCGCCTCAGGTGGTCGCTGGCTGCCCGCGGCCGCATGCCGGCCAGCCCGTCGCTGCCCTACCACTGGTACGACACCCCCAACATCCACCTGTGCACCATCCGCGACTTCGAGGCCCTCATGGCACGTGAACAGCTGCGCACCATCCGTCGCGTGCTGCTCGACGAGCGCGGGCGCCCGGTGGACGACGCCCGCCGCCGCCGCCCCAACCTGCTCGCCGCGGGCGCCGTGTACATGGTGGGGCCCTCCACTCCGTGACCCTCGCCGCCCTCTCGGCGCTGATCATCATCGGGATCGGCGTGCTGCTCAGGCAGCTCGGCGTGATGAAGCGCGAGCACGCACCGGTCCTCGTGCAGGCCACGCTCTACGTCCTGCTGCCCGCCCTGGTGCTGGACATCATGATCGGCGCCAATCTCGACTGGGGCCTCATCCTGGTGCCCTTCGTGTCGTACGCGGTCACCGCCGTGATGACGCCCTTCGCGCTGATGTTCGCCCGCATGATGCGCCTGGGCCGGGCGGCCACCGGCGGGGTGATCCTCATGATCGCCGTGGCCAACACCGGGTTCTTTGGCCTGCCGCTCATCGCTGCATCGGGCGGGGAGTTCTCGCTCACCGTGGCCGTCATGTACGACGCCATCGGCACGGGAATCCTCATCTGGACCTTCAACCCCATCGTGGCCGCATGGTTCGGCCGCGGCGAGGTGGAGGACGCCATGACCATCCGCCAGTCGCTCAAGGGCCTGCTGCTGCCGCCCATGTGGATGCTCATCACCGGGCTCGTGCTCAACCTCGTGGGAATCCACGAGCTCTGGAACTGGCTGCAGGTGCCGGTCGACTACCTTGCGGCCGCCTTGTTCCCGGTGGTCATGCTCTACGCCGGCCTCGTGCTCGACTGGTCGGGCATCAAGGACAACTGGCGCACGATCGCGGGCGTGTCGGTGCTGAAGTTGGCGCTCATGCCCGTGGCGGCGTTCGGCATCGCCTACCTGTTCGGCTTCCGCGGCAACCAGCTCGACACCCTCATCGTGCTGGGCGCCATGCCCAGCGGCATGATGGCCCTCGTCATGGGCGCGCACTACCGTCTGCCCGTCAACCTGCTCGCGGCGTGCGTGGCCGTCACCACGGTGCTCTCGCTCGTCACCATCCCGATCGTCACGGCGGTGATCACCTGACCCCTCAGCCATTCAGCCAGCGCCTTACCGCCAACGTTCAGGCCCGCCGCAGCCAGCTGGTGCTGGGGCTCGACCCCGACCCCGCCCGGGTGGACGGCGGCGCCCGTGGCGCCCGCGACTTCTGCCTGCGGGTGATCGAGCAGGCCGCGCCCCATTGCGTGGCGGCCAAGCCGCAGATGGCCTGCTTCGAGCGCTTCGGCGCCGAGGGGTGGCAGGCGTTCGAGGACGTGGCGCAGGCCGCCAGCGACGCCGGCCTGCTGGTGATCGCCGACGGCAAGCGCGGCGACGTGGACGCCACCGCGCGCCACTACGCCGCGGCGTTCCTGCGGCCTCCCGTGGACGCCCTCACCGTCAACCCCATGCTGGGCACCGACGCCGTGCAGCCATTCCTCGATGCCGCTGCAGCCAACGGCACAGGGCTGTTCGTGCTGGTGCGCACATCCAACCCCGGCGCCGCTGAGCTTGAGGACATCACCCTGGCCGATGGCCGTCCGTGGCATGAGGCCGTGGCCGACCGCGTGCGCGACTGGGGTGCGAGGGTGCCCCCGCGGGATGCCGGGCTGTCGTCGATCGGCGCCGTGGTGGGGGCCACGGTTCCTGAGCGCATCGATCGCCTTCGCGAGCTGATGCCCGACCAGCCCTTCCTGCTGCCCGGCGTGGGCGCGCAGGGGGGAGACCCCGCGCGCCTGGGCCCGGCGTTCGGCGGCCACATCGCCGGCGCGCTGGTGTCGGCCAGCCGCTCGGTGATCTACGCCGATGACCCCGCAGCTGCCGCCCGCGACCTTCGCGATGTGGTGTGGAGCGTCGGGGAGTCGGTGGGGGCGTAGCCCGGCGCGCGGGGCCGGGCCTACCCCAGGTGCAGGCTGGCCGCACGCACGAGGAGGTTGTTCATCACCGCGTACCAGACCTCATTGAGGGCGATCGTGGCGCCCGACTCCTCGCGCCCGGTGCCCTTGAGCGCCGTGTAGATGCCCTGCGACCAGTCGCGCTGCCACACCGGGTAGCTCATGTTCTGGCCGCTCCACTGCAGGAACGCCGTCCACTCGCGGATGAGTTCCTCGCCCGACTCCACGGCGTTGCGCAGCAGCGCGGGCTCGTAGGCCGCGCCGGCTTCCTCTCCAAGGCCGAAGCCCGTGAGCCCGTATGCGCTGCCGCTGGAGAGCGTGGTGCCCAGCACGTAGTAGGTGGTGGCGTAGGCCGACATGGTGATCGCCTCGCGCAGCGACCCGGCGCTCCCGGCCGCGGCCCCGGCCTCGTCCGACAGCGCCTCGAGCACCGGGTAGATGTCGGTGGCGTCCTGGGCCGCGCTATCGAGGCCCCCCGGCCCGGCCTGGGTCTCGTACAGGCGGCGGCTGTCGGCACCCGCGCGTGAGAGGAAGGTGCTGTAGCCGTCGAGGAACTCCGCGGCGGCGTGCTCTTCCACCTCGGTGCGCGATGCCGATGCCCTCACCATGGCCACCGCGTCGGGGCCGAAGCGCTCGATCGACACCCGCTGGTCCTCGGCCACGGCGGCGATGTCGGCCAGGCGCACGAGCCGCTCGGCCTCGTCGGGGATCGTCGGGGGCTTCTGCAGGGCGGCGTTCATCGACTGCAGCACGCCCTGGGCATACACCCCCCAGCCCATGGCTGACGGCAGCGACAGCCACTGCTCCACGCGCATGCCCGAGGGGTCGGACTGCGCGGCCACCAGGGCGTCGGCCTTGCCGAGCAGCGCCGCCACCTCGTCGGCCAGCGCCTGCCGCGTGGCCACGAAGCCCTTGTCGCGCGCCATCTGCGTGGTGCGCGCCCGCGCGCTGGTGCGCCCGATGCGGTAGGTGGCGTCCACCACCTGCCCGTAGGCCGCGCCCACCCTGCCGGCACGCAGCGCGGCGGCAGCGGCGTCGAGCTCTACGGCCACCGCGCTGCGCGTGGCCGCGGGGATGATCGCCAAGTTCCTGGCCAGGTCGGCCCGGGCGGCGGCGAGCGTGCGCCTGGTGGTGGTCACCGCCACCGCCGCGGACGCCGGCGCGAGCTCGGCCGGACGCGCCACCGGCGGCGCGATGGTCTTGCCGGTGAAGAGGGGATAGGCCTCGTTGATGTCACGCACCGTCCGCACGGTGACGCCCAGCGAGCGCCCGAGGGCGATGCTGTCGACGGGCGTGTTGATGGCCGCGTCGACCGACACCTCGGTGCCCACGGGGATGAGGAACAGCTCGTAGCCCTGGCGCGCCGCCGCGCGCAACTTCTGCGGCACCAGCCCCACCTTGCCTACCGTGCCGTCGGGCGCGATGGTGCCGGTTATCAGCACCTTGGGCCTCACGGCGTCGCCACGGATGGCGGCGATGGTGCCGAGCGTCAGCGCCGCTCCCCCCGACGGCCCGTCGATGGGCCCGGTGATCTCGTATCCGATGCTGAGTGTTGATGGATCGGCGCCGGTGAACAGCGTGGCCACCGTGGCCGCCGCGGCGGTGGACGCCTGCCACTGTGCGCCGGCGCCCTTCGCCTTGATGTCCTCGAGGTTCACCGAGAACGAGGGGTCGTCGGTGGCCCGCACCTGGATGCCCGCGGGCTCGATGCCGCTGGCGGGCGTGCCGCCGGAGCCTGTGCCGGCCCAGGGCACCGGGAAGGTGATGGATGTCGGGGGCACCTGCCACCAGGTCTGGGCCTCCTGGGCGCTCGACCCGCATCCCGATGCCATCAGCACCACCGCGGCGGCCGCGCCGATCACGGCGCCACCGGCCAGCGCGCATCGCGCGGTGAGGGAGAGGGGCATGGGCACGCGGTGAATCTACCTCGGGACCCGTGGCTACACTCGGCCGCGTGCGCTCACGCCGCGCCCTCCTCGTCGCCTCCACATGCCTGATCGCACCCGCGATGGTCGCCGCGGGGTGCGGATCGTCGGCGAGCACGTCCATCACCCCGCGCGAGATCACCTTCCCGGTGCTGTGGGCCGGAAGCAATGCAGACGGCACCCCCGGCGCCGGAATCGAGCCCGCCACCATCGCCGTGGGCACCGAGGGCGATTCCCAGTTCACGCTCGACCTCGACGACGTGCGCGCCAAGAAGGCGGGTCCGCAGTGGCTGGCGGCCACCGCCAGCGCCGCGGCGGTGGCAACCCTGCTCACAGGCGCCGACCAGTCGGCCGTGGACCTTCGCTACGGCATCACGGGTCCGATCGACGGGCCGTCGGGCGGGGCGGCGCTGACGGTGGGAACCATGGCCGCCATCACCGGCGACCCCGTGAAGCCCAAGGTGGCGATGACCGGCACCATCAGCCCCGACGGCACGGTGGGCACGGTGTCGCAGGTGCCCGCGAAGGTGCGCGCCGCCAAGAAGGCCGGGTATGAACTGGTGCTGGTGCCCTGGGGCAGCCGCAGGGGGTTCGACCCGCAGAGCGGCAGGGACGTGAGCCTTCCCGCCCTCGGCAGGTCGCTGGGCATCGAGGTGCGCGTGGTGCGCAGCATAGGGGAGGCCTACCGGGCCTTCACCGGCAGCACCATCGTCCCCCCGCCCAAGGCGAAGCCGGTCATCACCCCGCAGGCCCTGCAGGTGGCCCAGCGCACCACACGGCGGTCGGTGGCCGCGCTCAGTCGGGAGTTCGCTGCCGGCGGCAACCTGCTTTCGGTACAGGACCGCACCGCAATCGCCCCCGAGGTGCAGAGCGCACGCGCCGCGCTGGCCGCCGGGAAGTACGGGCTGGCCTACGGGCTCTCGGTGCACGCCACCTACGTGCTCAAGCGCGCTCTGGCCAAGGGGGCCAGCCGGGCGCTGGCGCGCATGAGGGGCGTGGCCGCCGCGCGCCAGGCGCTGCTGGATGAGTCGAAGACGCTGCTGGCCACGGCCGAGCGCGAGATGCAGGGGCAGTCCGACCCCACGGGCCTCACGCCCGGGCAGCAACTGGCGCTGCCCATGGCGCTTGGCTGGTACGCCTACTCGCAGGCGGTGCTCACGTCGTTCGTGAGGGAACTCGGCCCGGGCAGCACCTGGAACGGGCCCGAGCTCGAGCGCGTCGCCGCGGTGCTCGGCGACGTGGAGGCCTCGCTGCAGCGGTTCGGCCCCGATGCCGTCGCCATGGTCCGGGCCGCTCCCGGCGGGGGCACGGGCACCGATGCGTCGACTGCCGCGTTCCTGTCGGGCTACACCAACTTCCTCGTGCGGGCGGGCGATGCCAACCGCGACTACTACGTGACCGTCGCCTATGGATCGCTCGAGTTGAAGGGCAGCCCGAACGACATCGTGCCGGTGCTCAAGGCCATGTCCGACATCTCCAATGCGATTCCACCCGATGAGAACTCGGTGCAGGACGAGATCGTCCAGGCCGCGCACGCCACCACCTACAACGTGCTGGGCGCGTCGGTGGTGAGCGGCGCGAGCTTCGGCATGCAGGGCGCCGGCCTGGGTGAGGATCCCCCGGCGGTGCAGGCCCCCGCGCTGCTGGCGAGCTCCCTGCAGCAATCATCGGAGACCGTCTACTGGTGGGCGTCGCACCTGCAGCCCATGGGCGTCAACCTCAGCTACGCGCTGTGGCAGCGCCAGTGGGCCGACGCCCTCGTCGCGACCTACGCGGGCACGCCCACCGCCCCGGCCGCCGGAACCATCGCGCTGAACGAGCTCTGGTACGCCGCCGCCGGCGCGCTGATGGCGAACTCGGCCCAGGCCAACCTGACGGGGGAGTCCGGCGGATGACGACATCCGCGCACTGCGCGAGGGAAACCGCGGCTGGTAGCCTCGCCGACTGACCCCTCGCGACCGCCTTGCAGCCATCGCCT
>Ga0194133_10006848_pt1 | contig 13865 bp, 14 predicted proteins | sample TA2KigOf40mmetaG_FD_155448 | JGI IMG/M metagenome (GOLD analysis project Ga0194133, IMG submission 155448) | Freshwater microbial communities from Lake Tanganyika, Tanzania - TA2015055 Kigoma Offshore 40m | ecosystem: Environmental > Aquatic > Freshwater > Lake | place: Tanzania: Lake...
TCCCGGTGTTGGAGGGATCCGTCTGCCACAACAAGGAGGAGTGCCTGTTAGAGGAGTTGCTCAAATCACACAACCCACCGTTACGTCTACCACAGTTGGACAGAATCTCGTCATAAAACAGCCAGGTACCATTTCCTTTCATTTCAGGCAGTTTGGCAAATATTTCGCGTTGTCTTGCAAAGTCTGAAAATAGTAATTAATCATGCTGAGCAAATAAAAACGAAACTCTAATTTTTCAGGCGCTCAGATATCCGTCCCTTTGCATGCCTTGCAAAATTTACGCCCTGGCCAAGGAATACCAGCTGGTCAAGGAGGACATTTACTGTTCAAGACGGACTCAGGGCAATACCAAATCATGAGAGTTGGTCAAACACTTGCGCAAGGACCGAACGGCACAGTGGCTGTCAGCCAGCTTCCCACCGTACCAATCTCGCCAAACTCCATGGCCATAAGAGCTGTTTCTGTTACTCAGAGCGGAGTAGCTATGGTTGCATCTCAAAGAGCAATTGTTTCATCAGTGAATGCATCTACAGTGTCCACCAGGCCAGCTATGGTGTCCTCGGTAGGAAGTGGATCTGTAGGGTCTGGAACAAGCGGTAGCAATAGTGGTGGAGGAAACATGAGCAGTAACATGACACCTGATACTGCGAAACTAAAGTGCAAAAACTTTCTTGCAACTTTACTCAGGCTTGCGGGGGAACAGCCAGTCGCAATAGCCAACAATGTTCGGAATCTGATTCAAGGTCTTATAGACGGAACAGTTGAGCCTGAAGTGTTTACAAACAAGCTTCAAAAAGAGTTGAACTCATCCCCCCAGCCGTGTTTAGTGCCGTTCCTCAAAAAGAGTCTGCCTTACCTTCAAAATTCTCTGAGCAACGGTGAGCTTTCAATAGAGGGTGTTAATGCACCTCCCGTGCCAGTGCGCTTGGCGCAAAGGTCTCAAGTTCAAATTCACCAACCGGGAGCCTTAAAAGTGCAAGTTATAGGCGGGCAAGGAGTGCAACTTCCTCAACGACCAGTAATGCTAAATACATTGAGAGGTCAAAATTCTCAAACAGTTAGACCGATGCTGGCAACGTCCTCGGGAGTCTCACAAGTGCGGACAATTGGGTTTAACAATGGTGCTGTAAGGACAGTTTCTGGCATGCCTAAAGCTCCCGTAGGTTATGCCTCGGTGAATCGTGGTGGGGTGCATCAAATCCAACCAACAATGTCTGCTTCTGGCATGGCTAAAACAAACATGCCAACTTTTAGTGGAGCCCCAAAAGTTCCTTCATTAGCTGCAATTATTTCTTCTGCAAATGCCATGGCTGCTGCAAATCAGCCCAAGGTAGAGAGGAAAACGTCTGGTGGTACGTCTTTTTCGTCAGCCGGAGATGAAGATATAAACGATGTTGCCACAATGGGAGGTGTGAACTTGGTAGGAGATTTGAGATAAATTTTTCCCTTTGAATATTTCTTCCAATGGAATTTTTCTGTTCCAATTAGGCTGAGGAAAGTCAGCGCATGCAGGTGCCAACTGATTTGATGATAGGAACACAAATTCGCTCATGCAAAGACGAAACATTTCTACACTATGCACTGTTGCGTCAAAAAATAGCAAAGATCTGTCAGGAGCGTGAGCTTGGTGAGCCCTCAGAAGATGTTGTTGCACTTGTTTCTCACGCTACTCAAGAGCGGCTTAAAACATTGATTGAAAAGCTTAATGTGATATCAGAACACAGGCTCGACGTGGTCAAGTCCGACGGAGTCTACGAAGTAACCCAGGTAATAGTGTACCTCAGATTTTTTACATTCAAACTTTTTTTCAAACATTTGTGGTTTTATTAGGACGTCCGCAGTCAGATAAAATTTCTCGGCGAGCTTGACAGGATAGAAAGGAAGCGCCACGAAGAGGCCGAACGAGAAGCTCTGCTAAAAGCTGCCAAGTCCAGGACAAAGACTGAAGATCCCGACAAAGAAAAATTAAAAGCCAAAGCTAAGGAACTCCAGCGAATCGAAGAAGAACAACTTCGTCACGAAAAAGCTAATAGTGCTGCCCTGATGGCTATCGGATTACCAAAGAAGAAAATGAGACTTGATGAGAGTGCAACCGGTGGCTCGAGCAACCATTATGAAACTTCCAGTGGCTTGGGTTTGCGTCCTCGCGTAAAGCGTGTTCACATGCGAGATATGTTGTTCCTCATGGAACAAGAGAAAGACCTGAAGCGATCACCATTAGTATGGAAGGCTTACACAAGCTGAAAGAGAAAAAATACCTACTCATTAACACTGATGAAGACTAATAAGTTTGAATTGAAATTGAAATTGAAACAAATATATTTTTGTAGAGACGAAGTGTTCTTTTTATACTTCTTCTGTTTCTTTTTGTTATCTTTTTACAAAATTGTTATGCCTGCCTTTCTATTGTGATAAATGTGGGTCGACCAAAATAAACTTTTCCTTTGACAACTTAGTTGATGCTTAAATCACGTTGTGCATTTGAATTAATTTTTACCATTTATAAAAAAAATTATGCTCCATTAAGAATACCTTGGCCGGCTGGTGGCGCGACTCATCTCAAACGGGGTCAACTAACCTTCAATTCAGACCAGTCTTGGAGCCTTGGACTCCACGATGTCAAAAGATTTTTCAGTAGTTAATATAGGGTTCTAGGCACTTGTTTAGGCCGAATTTAAAGAAAGCTAACTATTTTAACTTTTTCAAATTAATTTGAAGATTTATTCTTGAAATAATTTTTAAGCAACTTAGTAGTTGTTGAAAAAGTTTTCACAAACTAAAACGTGGATTGTAAAGTTTAGAAAACGAATGCCACAATATTTTTCTGCGAATCGATCGCCTCTGATATGGGATATTTGTACCACAGAACTCTACCTTAGTAATGCCGTCATTTAACATATATATATGTGGTGAAATTACAAAATTTGGTTCTAATCTTCAGTTTCAGTAATAGTAATTCAGTTGGAAAAAAACATTTGTTTTTGTTATATTTAATTGACCTTATGGTATAATTTTTAGAGAATATGGCATCTAAAAAGATTCTCACACTAGCTTTCATTTACAAAGGAGAAAAAGTACTTTTAGGGTACAAGAAGAGAGGTTTTGGCGAAGGAAGATGGAACGGGTTCGGTGGGAAGGTCCAGTCTGGTAACTTAAAATCATAACCATTCAGATTGTGTTTTTAACTTTTCCCATAATACACTTTACAAAAAAAAATATAACATGTCAATTTTAGGAGAGACAATTGCAGAAGGGGCCCAAAGGTAGGAAATGTTTTTCGCTGTTCTTCAATCAAATGATCAACTCACGTGCCTGAAACTAACCCAGGGAAATATTTGAAGAATGCGGACTTACAGTGGATTTGCAAGATCTTGTTTACGTTGCATCTATTGATTTCGAATTCAAAGGCGATCCTGTCATTCTTGAGGTCCACGTCTTCATGAGTAACAAGTTTAGAGGTAAAACGTGTTCAATCGCCTATTTGAACGGCAGATCCGATAAAGCTATATGTTTAGGGGAGGTCAAGGAGTCAGAAGAAATGGCCCCAAAATGGTTCTCTTCAAGTGATCTCCCATATGATAAGGTAACTCAACTCAAATCTCTAAATAGTTTTAAAAATCACAGCCTTCTTTATCCTCTACAGATGTGGCCTGACGATAGACTGTGGGTTCCTGCTATTTTTGCAGGTCAAAAGTTCAATGGCTACTTTCTTTTCGATGGTCTCGATACTATCGTTAGTCACAAAATGGAGTCGAAAACAGCCCTCGACTTGAGCAATGAAAAGTTAGTTTTTTGAGATTGACACAAGTACAACCCTGAACTAATTAATGAATGGTCAATGATGCAGCCATCAAATAATCTAGATAATTCTTACTCTTACCACATTTACATTGTTTACCTTTTAACTCAGTGGGTTTGTGTACGTTTAAAAAGTGTAAAAAATTAAGGGAACATCAAAATCTAAATACATTTAAAGTCCCAATAATGAGGCAAAATTTTTTGTCTTATTCTCTTATGGCAAAGTCCTCAAAAAGTGGGAGGCAATAGTTCCTCCTATTTTCATGTGGCTGCATATATATTGAATTTCATGGAATAATATTTTCAATTATATACATATATACAAAATCAAAAGGCAAACTGAATAAAGACTTCAAGACGTAATTGTATATGTCATGACTTTTATCTTGAAATGGAAGTTTGATAAAAATAGTGCATGACACGAGTTCAAAGGGAAAGAATTTATCATTATAATCAGATGACTTAAGAAATTCTTGTGTGTAGGAAAATTCCTTAGTTATTGTCTTAATTGAATTTTCAAGAGCTGTTTTCATGGAGACTGCAAAACAGCTTGCTGGATGTCTCGAAAAATACCAAGATCCAAATCTGGTGTGGCAATTCCAGGTAGAGCTTTTTGTTGTCAAATTTTACTCTGTCTTTTAAAAGAGCCATTGGATATCATTTTTGTCTTTTTTTTAGAACTTCTTTGGAGTAGAGAAAGTCCAAACGATCGAACGCAAAAAGGGACAGAAGTTTATTGCCCTAGAAGTAGGTCATGATAAAAAGGGTGAAAAAAAGGATAATCCAACGGAAGACAAGTGGTCTGATGAAGAATCTGATGATCAAGTAACATCCGAGAACATTATTTATTACTTAATCAAGTAGCCAAAAATATTCTCAATTACAATTAGTTTTGGCCCCATAAAAAACCTTACCCTTTAATTTTGTTGCAGTAACCGCCTGTGGCAAGTTATTTTTCTATTTGGATCCCAATTGGGTGATGAAACCTACTATGCTATTTTCTTCAGCTTCTGGTTTTGGAATATTGACGGTGCTGTTGGTAGGAGGGTTGTCCTTGTCTGGAACCTCATCATGTACATCGGTAAAGAAGCTGACCAGGGTTTGACCTTTAAGCCTGTTTTCTCATTCATTTTTCACCCCAATGAAGGTCAAGGGATGAAAGACATTTTGAGGTTGCCACGACCTGCAATGCCACCTGTTGTGCAATTGGAGTCCAAGTGGGCATTGGAATATGGAATGCCTTCAACTCATGCAATGGTTGGACTGGCTGTGCCGTGTAGTATTTTATTTTTCACTCACGGGCGATATGTGGTAAGGGTTTTCAATAATTTGGCCCATCAAAAGACTAAAAAATGGCCTTTCATTCATTTCAGTATCCTTTTCCTGTTTGGAGTTTCCTTGCTGTCACATGGTGTGCACTTGTTTGTTGTAGCAGGCTTTACCTGGGGATGCACACTGTGGCTGTAGGATAAAGATTATTTTTACTCTTTATAGCTCATTTTATTTTTCTATAAAAAAAACCCCCATTTTTCCAGGATATCATTGGTGGCCTCATCTTTTCTTCTTTTTTACTTGTTTTCATCATACCAATTGCAGATTGGAGTGACGAGTTTATTTTGACAAGGTAATTTTTCAATTCATAATGCCCATTTTTATCACTTTAAGAAATTACAAATCTTTCAGTCCGTATGCACCATTTGTGACAATCGGACTGTCCTTGTTGGGTATAATTTTTTATCCTGGCTGTGACCGTTGGACGCCTGCAAGGTAAGGCAAATCGTAGAAGAGCCTAACCTTAATAATTGTGACAGCGTACTGAAAATCATAGAGGAGATACCACCGTCATCCTAGGCAGCTACCTTGGCATTCAATTAGGATTTTGGCTGAACTATCAAACTGGAGTTCTGAAAGGTCCTCCTATTCCTCCACCTTATCCTATTCTTTGGCCCAATTACGAGCAATATGGGGAGACACTGTTGAGGATGGCTGTTGGAGGTGTCATGATCATCGCCACAAGGTCTCTTTCAAAGTAAAATGAATTCTTCCAGACCCTGGTTTTTATTGCATTATTTTCAGGGCGATTTTCAAGCCTCTGACTTACCACTCAATTTGTGCTCTTCTCGGGGTGGATGCGTCCAGACTTCGAAAAGAAAGTGTTGATGTCAACAATAAACCTAAACTTGTAACAGAGCTTACCACGAAGCTTGTCACCTATGTGGCCATTGGTGTCGTTGTCATGTATTTGGCTCCTCTTGCATTCAGAACGATTGGCTGTGAACGTGCCACTTTTCATACAGAAGTTTAGCTAAAGTAAGTGACGCGACCCGAGATGGTGTCTTCCCACATATTTTTGTACTTAGATGAAAAATAACCATTCACCCGCTTTGCACACGTGAACTGACCTATGGTCATTGTCCGTTCAACAGTTTTCCAATATTTTTGAAAAAAAGCAATCAAAGATTTTCAAAAAAGAAATTGAAGATGTGCTTATTTGAAAATTTATAGGGCAATAATCCTTTTCCTATTTAAATAGTATTCACTGGAAAAGGTTTAGGTCTCCATATGCAAATCCTCTACTAGCCAGATGAGCCATGAATGTGATACCCCAAGAGGCAGTGAGGTCGAATGTGGGGGTCTTTCTTCCATTTTACAGCTTATTTTTTTGATTGTATGATCAGCTTTTCGTTATAACTAATAAATAAATAAATCGCCTACAAAAAATGGAGCTGGGACTCTGACCCCAAACTTCTTTCAAGCTCAGGGGCAGGCCTTATTGAAAATTTTCAATAAGCAGATCCTAGTTAATTTATCAAGCTTCCACTATTTTGCCTTAAAGTTTATATCAAAATTTGTTTCATGAAATGAAAACTTAAGTTAGCATCACAACTTTTCAAATCAACGAAGCTTCAAGTCTGCTTCGATGCCTTGGATAGCAACATGCATCATATTGGGAATGTTCTTTTTGAACGTGTCAATGGCCAACTGTCTCGTTTTTTCCCACGCATACATGGCCCTGAAATTGAAAAAAGGACTTAAATTATTAGCCAATACACAAGACCAGAATGAAAATAATATGAAATGGGACCTGTAGATGGGCCTAAGGTACTTCATACGTCCTTGCTCAGACACCATTTGAACTGCTAATGGAACGATCGGCTCCCACTCTGCTTTCAATCCAAGCCTTATCCAAGCTGATCTTATTTCATAGTTGGTACTGTTACCAAAACCATAAAGTTCGCTCATCAAGGCAACTTTAGAAGCACTGAAAGGTCAGAGTTAAGGTTCGGAAGACTCTGGGTTCTGATTAAAATACTCTAGTTACCCCAAAGGCTGCTCCTCCAAAAGTTCCGCCAAGAACTCTTCAACTTGATCAGGAGAAAAGCTCTCCAAGTCTTTGTGTGAAAACTTCGAAGAACTGTTATCTTCACTTGATGACCATAAAGAGCTTAAGTTGGTACAGACCTTTAAATGGAAAAAGTATCACTCCAAATGTGGTTGCTAAATTTGATGGTAAATGTGATTACTTTTGCCAGAGAATCGTCATAATGTGGCTTCTGTTTGGGCATTCCTGGAGATTTGAACCAATCCTCCCAATCTACTTTCTAAATATTAGGTTGAAAAGCTAGGAAAAAAATTCCATGCAGGCTCTAACTAAAAAACGAACCTTGGCAACTTCCTCAAAGTGCTTTTCGAAAAACTCTTTAAACTGATACGAGTCGATTGATAAGAACTTGAAGTGATCGTAGTATGCCATCAAAAAGGGTTCAAACTTTGCTGGAAAAGACGAAGCTTGCATCTAAACAAATTGATCAGAAAAGCAAATATTTGGAAATTCTTACCTGGACCTCCAACCATTTCTTCCAAATACCAAAGAAATGCTGATCCCTTTTCATAAGGCACAGCAGAAAATGCATCGTCTGGATCTGTGCCTGTGAGGTCAATCACCAAAGAGGTCAGTGGATTGGACTCTCCGAAAACACTGACCTAAAATTGAAAAAAGAGTTGAGATATTTTGGCTTCAAATTGAGGGATATGTAATACTCACGGCATATTTCAGAGTTTTCCATCCACCAATGGCTTCAAAGTGGCGTGACGCCTCACCAAACATTCTACAGAATACATTCGTATGAAAGTCAACTTTTCTTCGACAAGACCTGAACTACATCTTACCGGCCCTTGATTTTTCTCTCTGTAAAGACAGTGAACCCCTCGTTTAACCAGAAGTGCTCGAAATTTTTGTTTGTGACGAGATTTCCAGTCCAACTGTGAGCTATCTCGTGAGCAATAACGCCTGCCAAACTTCGATCCCCTGTCTAAAGATTATTTCGGACTCTACTTGGCTCTTGGGAAATGTCACGTAAATGTTTACCAAAAGTGTTGGGGTAGCAAAAGTTAAGCACGGATTTTCCATTCCTCCGTATGGAAAACTGGGTGGCAAAACCAGGATATCGTAAACCCCCCATACATATGGACCACAGAGCTCTTCTGCAGCTTTAAGCATCACCTCTGTTTCAGAGAAGTCAAAAGCTGCTTTGTCAACCAACTCCTAAGGTAAAACAATAATTAATTGTCTAAATGGAAAGAGAAACGATGAAAATTTAAAAAAATGCGACTAGGTGTTTAGGGAGTACCGGAATTACCCATATTCGACTAACCTTTTCAGACCAAACGTGGGACCTGGGTCCAATCTTCCTCGATTCGACTTTTCCAACAGCAATGGCAATAAGGTAAGACTGGAAGTGGCGTTAAAGATTAATTTTTGGTTTTGTTTTCTGAAACAATATTTTCATAAAACCTGAATAGGAATCTTTTGTAGGAAGTTATGTACGTTGGTAGCATCTCCCGGAGTGGCATCTTGGCGCACAGCACTCATTAATACAGTAAGGTTGGCAGGTGCCGAAATCTGTAATCGATCAGTGTGAAAAATCACAAATGAAGATCACTTTTAACCTTTTATACCTTTGCATTGTAAGATGCTTTCACAGACGGCGTATCCTGACAGGGTATCATTGACCTGCAGTGGATAGCCTGGCACTGTGAAAACATGTAGGGATCTGTTTTCGAGGCAGTTTGCTCTGGGTCTAGCCATTGCAACGCGCTGCATTTGGAAGTAGTGCGATACACCAGCTTGATTTTTACTCTGAAAGCAGGGTATTTCTCAACTTTCATATTCTGCAAATGGCAATTCAATTCAAGCTAAAGTAGAGGGATTCTCACTGTTTTTCTTGTGTCTTCGGTAACTCAACCTCCAGTTTGGACCCAACAAATCCTTCTGGTCCTAGGTTGAAATTGAGCTTTTCACCAGTTTCAGCATTGCTTGCAGAGTCAATCTCGAGAAAACGAGAGTCAAAGATCTAAAGGAAAATTTTCATTCTGATTTGATATCTTTAATTTCAATAAAAGAAAAAAAATGACTAAATAATGAAATGCATTTAAGTTGTCATCTGCCTTCACATGAGGTTACTTAGATCTTTTTTTGACCTAAATAAACAGGATCGATTGATATAACCTTTGCAAGGTTCATTACCACTTGAGTGGCTGAGGGGTTGACTTTCTCCACCGTGTGAATCACAAAACCTTCCAAGATTTTCTTTGTAAAATTCACCTCTAGGTTAATATCGATGTTCACAACCTTGGCAATCTCTATAAAATTACATTGTGTCGAGACATTCAAATCAAAAATGCAAGTTATTCAAAGTATGAAAAATCAACAGTACCTGGTCTTGAGAATGAACTAGGGTCTCCATCACTTAATCTGCCCTCTTTTGCCATCTTGACGCTATGATCAGTCCAAACTTAATTAACAGACTAACTTTAGTCTGCTAAGATAAAATAGATAACAAAATTTGTTCAAGATATTAATCTCAATTTATCACAATATTGACATATGACGTTCATTTTTGTACCAAAAGCAATTTTTTAGCTGCGTGAAACTCGGGAAAGATTATCGAACTGAACATAAATGTAAACAAACTTTATAAACTTGGAAAAGTTAGCTTAAGGTTTTTGCCAATGGCGCTTCAATTTCCAAAAAATTAATTTTTACGGCAATCAGGACCACCTCAGCAGGGTTGACCTCAAGTCATCAGATAGATAGCAAATTTGCCTTAAGGTTTCCAGCAACCTTCAGACCCTGCTAGATGCAGTTGACCACGAACCCTGACTTCTCAATTAAAAATGTTTTTTTTAATGTGGAAAATATTTTATTAATGAAAATGCTTCTTGAAGAACAATGACATCAGAAATTGCAATACAAGAAGAATTTCTTGACAGATCCTGATTATGTTGCTAGCTTTTGATCGAGGTCCATGTGGAAATGTGAGCGAGATAATACTGGAACTCGAAATTTTACAATGAGGAGGTTGTCCATATTTCAGGGCAGACAAAAGAAAAATCATTTCAAAGTTATTTGGGCTGAAATGGTGAGTCTTGTAACCCACAAGCACTTTGGCAAAGGCTAAACTAGAGCTTAAAATAAAGAAATGACCTCTTTGGTTTCTCGCAGGGCATCTAGTAAGCTTGAAGGTCTAATGACAAGAGTTGATGAGCTGTCTTGGCATACAAAAGGATTCTTCATTTATGGGGTATTAAAGGTTTTATGAGTAAATTTTTTCAGTTTGGCTCGACTACAAAGGAAATAATGAAAGATAAAAAGTAAACTCAGGCATATACCTTAATTAAAAGGAAGCTGTAAATTTCAGTTTTAAGCCTTGTTTAAGTTTTGAAAAGTTACAAATGTGGTTAAAACTTTGACTTTAATCCCAAAGGATTTTGCTTTACTTTTAATTGAGCTATCAAAAATAGAGAAAACCAATGTTTGCAGTCCTTCTTCCATGATTTTCATTTGAGACCCTCTACAAAGACTGAAATTAATATCCACCTGTGAAATATTTTTGAGTTGGTTATTGATTTAAAGACACAAGCTAAATTTCGTAAGGTTCTTACCCCTCGCTGATTGATTGAAGCCTCGGCCACCTCGGCCGTTCCCGCGGAAACCATTATCACGGTTATACCTGCCACCGCCATTACTATACCCATTGTTATAACCTTGACCAAAAAACTTTCTTTAGTTATGGCATGGAATTTCAACACTAACGTGACAAACTTACCTGTGTTGTAGCCGCCGCCACCACCATCACCTCCTCCTCGATGATACCCTCCGTGACTGTAATTGCCCCCTCGTCCCCTGCTGTACCCTCCAGCTCCTGCTCCTCCGCCCCAAGAGAAGCCTCTATTATTGTAAAAGCCTCGGCCTCTAAAGGGACCACCGAATCCTGTTGCTCCGAAGGTTTCACTAAAAAAATGCAAAATACATATATTGTGGCAATAAGTTGGCTTTGTAGAGAAATAAAGATATAAAATATCTGAAATGAAACAAGCTTTCCTCAGAAAAATCAGAATGAACAGAAATACATTTACCGGTTAAGTTTTTTCTCAGCTTTCCAGTCTGGTCTCGATACATTTCCCTTGGATCGTTCCAAAGCTTCACACGAGATGTTGTCAAAGAACGACTTGGACTAAAAATTACTTTTTAAGCACGGAGAGCCATTTTTTCAAAATAAAGTATCATGAAACTACCTTGTCATAAAAAGTACCGTTCGGGTCACTCGTTCCTTTGTCTGATTGATCATCATCCCGTGGTCGTTCCTCAACCTCATCCAAAGAAACATCATATTCCCCATTCTTTTCTTCAAGAGCGCACTTGTCAAACTGAGATAAGAACTCCTTGAATTGTTCATTGGCTTGCTCAAAGTCATAATCATCATCAAACTTCAACGGGTCTTTTCGTTGTGGTCTGCCTTGCTGAAATCCTGCTCCACGAGCTTCTCCTGCAGCCCCACCATCGTTTCTAGATAAAAAATAAAAGGAAAAGTGTGAGCCTTATTTTTGGACATATTACTATACTTTTTCAACTTGGCAACCAGAAGTGTTCAAACATAGATAGTTCTCAAGACCGATAGAATTCGTTCAAGAATAATGTATTTCACCTGTAGCCACCTCTGTGATTGCCTCGTTGAAGATTGCCCCTATAGTTTCCGCCTCGAAAGCTTCCATCACTGGGAGGACCTCTTCCATGCCCGCCTCTATGACCTGGGGTTCTGTCAGGGCCCCTAAATTTAAGATTGACAATAAGATAATGTAATCCTTTCTACAAGTCTGAAGTCCAGAGTTCATAAAACACTCCTTTTGATTCGAAATTAGCAACTTACTTTCCTCCCCGACCACCACGACGGCGTTGCGCTTGGTCATTTCCAGGTGACTTGAGACTTGAGTCTGGCCTGCTTTCAGAATTTTCTGCCACTGCAGGAGTTGACACTCCTGATCTTGCACCAACGTGTTGACCATCTATTGATGGAGATTCATCTTTAAAAATGATAAGACATCGGTTGTCGCTTACTTCCAAAAACGTTGAAGTAAAAAAGCCCTACCTATATGCCTTACGTCCGACGCAGAAGATTGAGCTTGCAGCGCAATAGGCACATTTGCAAATCCGGCTGATTGAGGTTCATAACCACCTACACAAACAAGAAGGCAATTCTTTCACTTTTCAGTCTCTAGGCTTTAACTAATAATGGCCGCAATCAGAGACCTATATCAAAGGTTGCAAAAAAAAGATTTACCACTTTGTCCGAAAGGTTGGCCAGGCTTAGGTCCGTTCTGGACAGTCCCAAACCCAAAAGCGTTCGTCATTCCTGGTGTTGGATAGGGCCCTGCTCCCCCTGGCGCTGAATGCTGTGAATAGTAAAAAAGGCTATTAACAAACCATGTCATAAAAAAACTTACAACGATCAAGTCAAATAAACTGGGAAATTTTTAATACCTGCAAAATGGCCGGATCATTTGACAGACCTCCATCCTGAACAGGCTGTGGCTTAGGAGGCTGGCACACTCGTATATCTTTGATATCAGGTCCTCTGAAGATAATATATTCATAAACTTCGTCGCGTGGAGCAATCGGCCTTTCTGTTGGTCGGTCCTCAGTTCCAAAAGATCGAACTAGAATTAGAAATTCGTCGCTTTGAAACTCTACTCGTGGTTTTTGAGAGCTTGCAGCCTTGCGACCCTAACCTCCCGCGTGGGCTCTCAAAAGCAAGGAATAAAACTGATTATACTGTGCCTTACTGCATGTCTTGTACAACTAAATACTTCTTGTAATTTAAGAGAAAAGCTGGCCAACCTTTAGCTAAAGCCACCGTCGACTCCTTTGTATCGATCGTGTACAAAATTCCTTCATAACGTATTTCAGATTTCGAGATGAGGGATATTTTAGATCCAAGATATGGTACATCGTTGGCCATCTTGGTCTCGCAATAAGCAGCACAAAAGGAATATTTATATCTTTCCTAACCACAATTGATGGACGAGACACTCAACGAAGGAATTGTTTAGAGCCACAAGTCTTGTCCCAGGGCAGGACTAGCGCAACTTTGCGTTTTCGGATATTAGACGGCCCGCTCACCAAACGATTTTATAAATAAAGAATAAGCAGCAACCCCAGTAAGGTTCAGCTGCTGCTCGTAATTCCTTCTCGCACCAAAAGCAAATAAAATCGGCAAAAAAAGAGAAAAAGAAAAAAAAGCTTGAAACAAACGGAACAGGCCAAAAGTTATGACGCTATCCGCAAGCAATAAATAGCGCACTAATACAACCGTCCGTTGAGATGATATCAGTCATCCATTCTAAAGAACTGAATGATTTTTAATTAGTATTCGAATCCTAGCATGAAATATAGTTGTTGCTATTGTAAGTAATTTTTTTAAAGTCTTTAGGAGCGCATGTTGCGTTTGATAGTGAGTAAGAAACGCCATATCTGCACTTGTGGAAAAAGTAGACAACTTAAGAGAGAAAATTAGGCGAGTTCATCGAAGCTTTCGCGCGTGCAGTGCACGAGCGCGCGCTGGAAGAGATGCATAGACTTCACTGTGAGCGGATTCGCCAATATCTTTCTCACCGACAGGATAGATGTTGAGAAAAAGCTGGTGCAGACTCGGCCCTTTAAAAAAAAGGGGTTGAAAAACTTATTTGAATTGTCATTTGAAGATACAAAAGTTGCAATCAGAAATGCA
>Ga0194133_10006849_pt1 | contig 13863 bp, 13 predicted proteins | sample TA2KigOf40mmetaG_FD_155448 | JGI IMG/M metagenome (GOLD analysis project Ga0194133, IMG submission 155448) | Freshwater microbial communities from Lake Tanganyika, Tanzania - TA2015055 Kigoma Offshore 40m | ecosystem: Environmental > Aquatic > Freshwater > Lake | place: Tanzania: Lake...
GGGTCGACTCGCCCGTGTCAAAGGCGATTATTCCGTCCGGTGCGTCGATGAATGTCTGGTTCGACAGGCCGTTGCCGACATAACACCAGACCGCCGGACAAACCTCATAAAAACCTTTGCGAAGCACATCGCTTTGGGCGAGGTGATCGCGATGAACCCGCGCGCCATTGGGCGCCACAACGGTGTTGCGGTCGTCCGGCTCAAAACTTCGGGCGGTCATGCTGCGATCGTTCGAATTGGAAGACGAAGATTTAACGGAGTGTCCGCCACAGTAATTGGGCCGTGATCATCTGCGCAAATGCTACAACGCGATACCTACCGATACAGATTGGGCAACTATGCCGTCTTTCAATGTCGCATTGCAAAACTTAATCGGCCTCACCCGAACTGCCTTCTACGAAAAGTCGGCGTTCTTTTGGTCACCAGCATTTTCGTCTGGGTTCATCTAGTCACCAAATTTCATTCTACGATTGGCTTGATCTTATGGACGCCCTGCAACGCAATGCGCGCACGCTGATTGTTGTTCATTGTGCTGCGACCCTATTTATGGTCGGCCTAATCTGGACAATTCACTACGTTCATTACCCGTTGTTCGCTTACGTCGGCGAAACAACATATGTCGACTTTCAAGATGCTCACGTCGAACGAATCGGCAGGCTTCTTTTTGCGCCGTGGCTCATCGAAGCAGTCACACTCGCCGGTGTTCTCGCATTGGCATTTCTTGGTGGTCACAAAACTTTGCGGGTGCCGGCAATTTTCAATGGTGCAGCAATGGCCGTGGTTCTCGTAATTAGTGGTTTTTGGTCGGCACCAGCACACGGCAAACTTGCCGACGGCTTTGATAGTTCAGTTCATCAACAGTTGATGACTGCAAATCTCATTCGCAGCCTCGCGTGGACTATCTGTGGTATCAGCGCAATATGGCTTTTGGTAGCAACGCAGGCTGACAGTCGCCCCAGTAGGTTCAAACGGTGACCTCCGTCCTGCGAAGAATGGAGTGGGCGACCATGACTCCGAGCGACCGACGCCGTTTCTGTGATCGCACGCTCGCCAATGTCATACCCGCGACCCTGCGCGACGAGATAGCCAAACTGATCGACGATGTCCGCGAGCGTGGTGACGATGCCGTAGTCGACGCGACGCGACACTTCGACGGCGTAGCGCTGTCCCCCGCCGAACTGCGAGTTACAGAAGCAGAGATCGACGCGGCACAAGTGGAACCCGCTCTACACGACGCATTGCGGCTGGCGATTAACCAAGTCCGAAAATTCAATGAGCAGGTGCGGCAACGGCTGTGCAATTGGTCAATCGAAGCAAGTCCGGGTGTGCATGTCGGCGAGCGAATCACACCCATCGCCTCCGCCGGAATCTTCGTACCGAGCGGCAAGGCCAGCTATCCCTCCGTCGCGTACCAGTTGGCGGTACCCGCTGTCGTCGCGGGCGTGCCGCGCATCGCGCTTCTCGTGCCGCCATTACCGAACCAGTTTGGTCGTGTAGACCCCGCCGTACTGGTCGTCTGTCGCGAGCTCGGTATACGCGAGGTTTACTGCGCTAATGGTCCGGCGGGCATCGCAGCACTCGGGTTTGGCACAGCAACCATTCCACCAGTGCGCAAAATTGTTGGGCCAGGCAGCCCCGCCGTCACGGCCGCCCAAGTCGAGATGCAGCGACATGGCATCGCGACGATGATGGTGCTCGGTCCGACGGAAAGCATGGTCGTCGCCGATCACACCACCGACCCACGACGCGCCGCCCTCGACCTTCTTATCGAGGCAGAACACGGCGAGGACTCGACGGTTGTGCTCGTCGCCGCCGACCCCAGCGTCGTCGATTCGATCGATCGACACCTCGACTTGCTCGTCGCCGACCTGCCAGAGCCACGGGCTCGCGCCGCACGCGCCGCCCTCGGATCGCTTGGCGGAGCCGTGCTGGTCTCATCGATAGACGAAGCCGTTGAGGTCGTCGATCGATTCGCCCCCGAGCACCTGCAGATCGCGCTCGACGATGCGCACGCAACCGATGTTGCGGCGCGCATCACACACGCCGGCGAGATCCTCATCGGTCAGAACACGCCCTTCTCGGCCGCAAACTTCATTCTCGGATGCCCCGCATCGCTGCCCACCAGTGGATTCGCCGCGGTCTCGTCGGGCATCACCGCAGCCGCATTCCTCAAGAGCACCGCGGTTGCGAACAGCTCCGAGTCGGCGCTTCGACGGCTAGGTCCGTCGATCACAGCGATCTCCGACCACGAGGGATTCCCTGCGCATGGCAAGGCGATTCGCGACCGCTTCGATCGCGCCACCCGTTAGACCCTTTAGGCGGCGGACTTTTCGTTCTCGCAAAATTCGCGGACAAGTTCGCGCACGAAATGCACGCATCGTTCCAGCTGCTGTTCGGAAATCGATTCGTTGGGGCGATGCGCGTCGGCAATATCCCCCGGACCGCAGATGACGACAGGGGCACGCAGGGCAGTCGTGAGCAGCCCGCCCTCCGTGCCGTAACCAAGGGCTGTGGCCGGCCCCGCGTCAGCGAGACCCAAGACTCGGATAAACGCGGGGTTGGCGAAGTCGGATGCCATCGCGGGATAGCTCGACAAAAGCTCCGTGACCGCCGATCCACCGACCTTCTTGAGTCGGGCGTCCACATTGTGCAACGCATCCTCGTACGGACGAAGTACCTGCAGTGGGTCGTGGTCCACGTCATGGCGGACCTCAAACTCGACAGTGCACTCACCCGCGATTACGTTCGTCGCCGTACCACCTCGGATCGTGCCACAGTTTACGGAGTAAGGCGGCACATCTGGCTCTGCACCCAAAGGGGCAGCCGACTGAACACTCGAAAGGACACAAACGAGCTCGGCCGCGGCCGCGATCGCACTCGGGGCAGTCGCGGCCCTACTCGAGTGCGTCTCCGGTGCGCGCACGACGAGACGGTACATCTGCTTACCGAGATGGGAGTGGCGCGGCCTCATCATCGTCGGCTCGCCGATCACGATGATTTCGGGACAGATCGTCGGGTCGTCGGCCAAAAGGGGCAAGACATCGCGAACTCCTCGACATCCGATCTCCTCGTCATACGACGCGACGAGATGCACGGGCGCGATCAGGCGCCTCGCGTCGAAGTTTTCCAGAGCGTGAAGCACAGTCGCAAAGAAACCTTTCATGTCGGCCGTGCCTCGGCCGACTAGGCGGTCGCCTCGGCGCACGAGACGCCAAGGGTCAGAGGTCCAACCGTCGCCCGGTGGCACGACATCGGTGTGGCCCGAAAGCATCACGCCGCCGGCAGATTGGGGACCGATTGACGCGATGAGATTAGCGCGATCCGCGTGCGGCCCGTCGACAACCCGCACGCGCGCTCCGAGCGACTCGAGTTGCGCGGCGAGCCAGCCGAGGAGTTCTCGGTTCGATGTGCGACTAACCGTAGGGAAGGCGACGAGTTGCTGGAGCAGGTCGGCGACCTGATCCGACATGATAACGACTTACACCGCGATCAGCCCGAGGTGACTACCGCGTTCCAAGTGCTACTGAACAGCTCGGAACTGCCATGCTCAGACGGCGTCAATCGCTTGCGAACCTCGTCGTTAACAGCGATCCCACCGTCCTCGATTAGCGCAATGTATTCGTCTGAGAGCAACTTGGCGGCCTCCAAATTCGGCGTGAAACCAAGGATGAACTCGGTAATCTTCGCCCCCACATCGGCCTCAAGCATGTAGTTGATTAGCACATGGGCCGTGTACGCGTCGGGCGCATCACTCGGAATCATAAAGTTGTCCTGCCACATGATGCCACCCTCGTCTGGCACGACGAATTTGACGTCGGGGTTGTCGAGACGGGCGATCCCCGCGGCGAAGCCCCACGCCTCGGCGATTACAACCTCACCGCTCGCGAGGTTGCCGATGAAATTGGCTGAGTCGAACGCGCTTATGCACTTCTTTGCCTCGATGAGCAGGTCGCGCGCCTTGGCGTGCCCCTCGGGGTCTTCCGACGAGAATTCATAGCCGAGGTACACCAGGGCTGCACCGACCGCCTCGTACTGGTCGTCCAGGATCGAAGACTTATTGCAGTGCTCGTTTTTGTCGAAGATTGCCGACCAACTCGTGGGTGGGTTGTCGAACGCTGTTTGGTTGTACGCGATGCCGGTCGTCGAGTACTGATATGGCAGCGAGTACTCGTTGGCTGGGTCGTAGTACAACCCAAGTTGGTTCGGGTCAATATTTTTCGCGTTGGGTATCTGCGACTTGTCAAGCTTCTGCGCCAAACCGCTCTGAATGATTTGCTCGGCGGCGTAGTCAGTTGGTATGACGAGGCTGTAGCCAGAGTTGCCAGCCTGAAGCTTGGCGATTAGCTCCTGATTCGATGTGTAGGTGTCCATCGTTATAGCGACGCCACATTCGGCCTCGAAGTCCGTTAGCACCTCGGGGTCGATGTAATCGGCCCAGTTGTAAAAGTTGAGGCTGTCACCGAGCTTGCTCTCGTCGCCGCATCGTCCTGTGACAGGGGCATCGCCTGACCCCGCTCCATCCGCATCGCCGTCGTCGCTCCCGCACGAGGCGATAATTAGAACTGGTGCGATCGCGAACAAAACTGCTTTAAACACTCGATGCCTTGACACTGTCTTATCCCCCTTGCACGGGCGCTTCCGCCGATTGCTTATGTCGAGCCGAGCCTAGTGCTTGGGCGAAGAGTGCCGCAAATAGCACGATTATGGAGGTAGCGAAAATAAGGGTCGCCACCGCATTGATGCTCGGGCTAATCGTGCGACGAAGACGGGCGTAGATTTCAATCGGTAACGTGGTCGACCCTGGGCCCGTCACGAAGAAGGTGATGACGAAGTTGTCAATAGACAAGGTCAGCGCCATTAGTGCACCGCCAAGGACTCCGGGACGGATCGCAGGAAGAATGACCCGCCAGAACGTCTGCCAACGAGTCGCTCCGAGATCAAGCGACGCTTCTGCAAGCGCCGGATCAAGATTGCGCAGACTGGCCCGCACGATCAGCGTCGCAAACGCCGTGTCGAAGGCGATGTGGGCGAGCAGAATCGTCGGCCGCCCAAATCGGATCGCGTCGGCGTTCCCCCGCCCAAGCACGTCGTTGAGGAACCGCAAGGCAAGCGACATCGCCGCCAGCAACGACACCCCCGTGATGATTTCCGGGGCGACGATCGGCAAGTTGAGCACCTGCTCCGTCGATCGCTTGCCACGAAATCGCCCGCCCTCCATGCCCAGTGCGAGCATCGTGGCAAGCACGGTCGACACTGGAGTCGCGATGAGCGCGATCCACAGCGAGTTGGAGATGGCACGCATCAGCTGACGGTCATCGGGAATGCTGCGATACCAGTCGAGAGTGAACGATTCCCATACCGCGCCAGTGCGGGCAGAGTTGAACGAGAAGACCACGAGGACGGCGACTGGAAGATAAAGCATGAACAGTGCCACCGCACTGATCGACCCGAGCGTCCAAGTCGACGCGACGCGGCGTGCGCGGGCGGTTGTCAAGAGCGAGCCTCACTGTTGATTTTCGCGCTCCACAAGGTTCCCATCAGGCTGAGGACAACGAGCGTTACCGCGATCGCGGAACCCATCGGCCAGTTTTGAGCTTCGCCGAATTGGTTCTCGATGACATTCGCAATCATGTTCGCCTTGCCACCGCCAAGCAGCGTCGGCACGAGGTACTGGCTCACAGAGAGCACGAAGACAAGCATGCAGCCAGCGACGAGCCCGACCCGCACAAGGGGAATGAAAGCCGTGAAGAAAACCTGCACCGCGTTGGCACCGAGATCGCGGGCAGCGCTCAAAATGTTGCGGTCGACACGCTCGACCGCCGCGTAGAGAGGCAACACCATAAAAGGCAGGGCTGTGTAAACGAGGCCGACGAAGACGATTCCCGGCGAGTTCAGGAAGACTCGACGCTCGAGACCGACCAAATCTAGCCAGCCGTTGATGGGCCCATTGTTTGCCAACAGAAATCTCACGGCGTAGATTCGCACGAGCATCGACGTCCAAAACGGCACGACCACGGCGACCAGCAAAGCGTTCTTCGCGAACGTGGTGCGACGACCGGCGATAAACACGGCGAGCGGTAGCGACAACACGAGTGTTACGACCGTCGCGCACGCCGACCACCAGACCGATCGCCAGAGAAGCGTCACGTAACCGTTGTAAAGAGAGGCGCGCTCGTCGGCGCGAAGCAGTTCGCGATACGAATCGAGCGTCCACTGCCAACGCACACCCCCGGCTGGCGCAGGGCTAAGAAACGAATAGGCGACGACCAACGACATCGGTACGACATAAAGTGCGACAACTAGCAACACCCCAGGGCTGCGAAGAGCAAGTAGCAGTCGCTTCTCGCGCCGTTCGAGCGGGCTGCTCATCGGACCAGCGCGTGAACCGCTGTCGGCTCGCACGCGAGCTGCACCGAGTCGCCGATCTGCAGATCGCCGAACGCACTCACGCCCTCGACATTTAAACGCACCGCTGTCACTTGCTGATCGGACTCGTCAAGTCGCACCACGGCGCTCGTCGCGTCGCCGAGAAATGTCATCTCCATTACTACTCCGGTAGGCCAGGCGGTTGCGCCTGTTGCCGCACCTCCGCTCAACTGCAGAAGCTTCACGCGCTGAGGCCGCACGCTCAAGGTGATTGCGGTTCCGGTTATGGCGGAAAGTTTGCATTTCGCGAGTAGCTCACCATTACCCAACTTTACGGTCACGCAATCCCCTTCTGCGCGTGCGACCACCGCATCAAGCAGGTTCGCATCGCCAATGAAGCTGGCGACAAAACGCGATGCGGGTCGCTCGTAGAGCTCCTCAGGGCGATCCAACTGCAATACGCGCCCCTCATGCATGACCGCCACGCGGTCGCTCATGGTGAGCGCCTCACCCTGGTCGTGGGTGACGAAGACGAACGTAATCCCCAGCTGACGGTGAATCCTCTTCAACTCGAGCCGCATGGCTTGACGCAGCTTCAGGTCTAAGGCACTGAGCGGCTCGTCGAGCAGCAACACTCGAGGCCTCGCAACGATCGCACGGGCCAGAGCGACCCGCTGCTGTTGCCCGCCTGAGATCTGCCGGGGGAAATAGTCAGCATGGTCACCCATCCGCACCATCTCGAGAGCGTCGTGCACCTGCGCGGCAATCTCCCTTCGACCCGCACGGCGCAGACGGAGTGCGTAGGCGATGTTGTCCGACACGGAAAGATGGGGAAACAGTGCATAGCTTTGGAAAACCGTATTCACCGCTCGCTTGTGAGGCGGTAGATCGGTGATGTCAGTACCGTCGAGCGAAAGGCGACCCTCTGACGGTTGCTCGAGACCGGCGATCATTCGCAGGGTCGTCGACTTGCCACAACCCGACGGTCCGAGCAGCGAGAGAAACTCGCCGCCCTCAATCCGCAGATCCATCGCGTCGACAACCACGTGGCTTCCGAACCGCTTTGTAACATTGTGCAATTCGACGAGGCCCTGCATACGAACCCGAACTCCTTTACTCATCGCGACCGCGGGGACGCCGTCGTCAAAAGGTTTGACACGTCGATGATTCGACAGTAAGCATAGTTGGTCATGCGTGATCCGCGTTTCGATGTGATGTTCGAGCAGGTAAAGATCGGACCAAAGGTTGCGCGCAATCGATTCTTCCAAGTGCCCCAATGCAGCGGGATGGGCTACCGAGATCCGTCCGCTCACGCAGAGATGCGCGCAATTAAGGCCGAGGGTGGCTGGGCAGTGGTTTGTACCGAGCAGGCCGAGATCCACCACTCCTCCGAAATCACACCGTTCATCGAGCAGCGCATTTGGGACAGCATCGACCTCCCCGCGCTAGAGCTGACCACCTCGCGTGTACATAAAAACGGTGCCCTCGCAGCGATCGAGCTTTGTTACAACGGTATGAACGGGCCGAACTTCTTCAGTCGTGTCGCCCCGATGGGCCCGATACACCTGCCCGTCGCCTCCTTTAACTATGACCCGGTGCAGGCACGCTCGATGACGCTTAGCGACATCGCCGATCTCCGGCGCTGGCATCGGCGGGCTGTGCGACGCTCCGTCGACGTCGGCTTTGACATAATCTATGTTTACGCGGGCCACGCCCTCGGCGGCATCCACCACTTTCTTTCGCCGCGATACAACCAGCGCACCGATGCTTACGGCGGCTCACCAGAAAATCGAATGCGGCTGCTGCGCGAGCTCATCGAGGACGCGCTTGACGAAGCGGGCGGGCGCGCGGCGATTGGATGTCGGATCAGTGTCACGGAACTCGGCGTTGCCGACGGTCTAACTCGCGAAGACATCTTTGACATTGTGAGCTCTATGGCAGAGCTCCCTGACCTTTGGGACTTTGTGATGGGCAGCTGGGAGGACGACAGCATCACCTCCCGATTCGGCCCGGAGGGGCATGAAGAAAAATATATACGTGGCCTCAAGCAGCTCACCTCTAAACCTGTCGTCGGCGTGGGCCGATTTACTTCACCCGAGACCATGTTGCGCATGGTCAAGGATGGTCTGCTGGATTTCATTGGAGCCGCTCGTCCCTCGATCGCGGACCCTTTCCTACCGTCCAAAATCTCTGAAGGCCGGATGGACGAGATCCGCGAATGCATCGGCTGCAACATCTGCGTTTCGGGGGATTTCACGATGAGTCCGATTCGATGTACGCAAAACCCGAGCATGGGCGAGGAGTGGCGTCGTGGATGGCATCCCGAGAGAATGCGCCATCGCCACGCCGACGAGCGGGTCCTTATCGTTGGCGCAGGTCCGGCGGGCCTCGAGGCCGCAATGTCGACCGGGCGTCGCGGCTATGAGGTTGTGCTCGTCGAGGCGACGCGTAATCTTGGCGGTCGCGTGGCCACCGAGGCGCGACTCCCCGGTCTCAGCGCGTGGATCCGCGTCGTTGACTACCGGCTTGGTCAACTCGAGCGACTCGCAAACGTTGACGTCTACCGCGAGAGCGAAATGACAGCAGATCAGGTGCTCGCCTACGGATTTAACCACGTCGCGATTGCGACCGGCGCGCGGTGGCGCGCCGACGGTGCCGGCCGATGGCATACGCGAGGCATCCCCTTATCAAAAGACCTCCCTATCTTCACTCCCGACGACATTCTTGAGGGTCGGCGACCAGAAGGTTGCCGAGTAGTGCTATTCGATGACGATCATTACTACATGGGCGGCGTCATCGCCGAGTTACTAGTCGGCGTCGGGTGCAGCGTCACGCTGGTTACTCCGAGCCCGACGGTCTCGGCCTGGACCGTAAACACACTCGAACTGGACCGAGTGCAACATCGTGTCCGGTCGCTTGGCGTGAACTTACGGCTCTCCCATACGCTGCTTCGTACAGAGGGCCGTACGGCAATCATCGCCTGCCGACACACGGGAGCAGAGTCTTCCATCAATGCCGACGCACTGGTGCTCGTTACCGCAAGACTGCCGCGCGAAGATCTTGCACTCGCGCTCCAGAATCGCAATCAGGAGTGGGCCGACGCGGGTCTGCAATCGGTCACTGTCGTGGGCGACGCGTTGGCGCCGTCAACGATCGCGGCAGCGGTTTGGGACGGGCGTCGTTTCGCTGAAGACCTTGGCGAGCGACGAGACGGCGACGACACGCCGTTCCGTCGAGAGGTCGTGCTGATCGGTCATGACGCCGCACCGCCACAGCAAAGCGAAGTTTCGCGTGACGGCTGAGGAGACCGAGGTCGTTGTCGTCGGTGGCGGCCAGGCCGGGCTGGCGATGAGCGAACACCTTGGCCAACTTGACATACCGCACCTTGTGCTCGAGCGCAACCGCATCGCGGAACGCTGGCGCACCGAGCGGTGGGACTCGCTCGTCGCCAACGGGCCGGCGTGGCACGACCGCTTCCCCTCCATGGAGTTCTCATGTGCGCCCGACGCGTTCGCCGGTCGCGATGAGATGGTCGACTACCTCGTCGCATACGCGAACAAGATCGGTGCGCCCGTGCGCACCGGCGTTGAAGTCACCCGCGTCGTGCCTCGCACTGGCACACCGCGATTCCTCCTCGAAACATCCGCTGGGCCGATCGGTGCGCAGTACGTTGTAGCCGCGACCGGTCCGTTCCAACGGCCCACGTACCCCGGGTTGGTTCCCGCTGACGCTGGCATCACGCAACTGCACTCGAGTATGTATCGCAATCCGCAGGAGCTTCCCACCGGAGCCGTTCTCGTCGTCGGCGCGGGCTCGTCCGGGGCGCAGATCGCCGACGACCTGCTGCGCGCGGGGCGAAATGTGTACCTCTCCGTCGGCGCACATGGACGACCTCCACGGCGCTACCGTGGCCGCGATTTTGTTTGGTGGCTGGGCGTGCTCGGCAAGTGGGACCTCGAGGCGACTCCGGGGGTGACGCATGTGACCATCGCAGTGAGCGGGGTCGACGGCGGTTGCACTGTTGACTTCCGCCGGCTGGCCGCGCGTGGCATGACACTCGTCGGCACAACTGATTCGTGGCACGAAGGCTCGGTGCGGTTCGCGCCCGACCTCGCGCGCAATCTCGCCGCGGGCGACGCCGACTACCTCGGTCTGCTTGACGAAGCCGATGCGTACGTGGCGACTCACGGGCTCGATTTCCCTGAAGAACCCGAGGCACGCACGATCGACGCCGACCCACCGTGTGTCACGCGGCCGTTGCGCGAACTCGACCTCAAGGCCGCGGGCGTAAGCACGATCCTCTGGGCGACGGGCTACGGGCTCGACTTCGGCTGGCTCGGCGGTCGCGCGATCGATGCGGGCGGAAACCCCTTGCATCGGCGCGGCATCTCCGCGGAGCCCGGGGTCTACTTCCTTGGACTACCTTGGCAGACACGGCGTGGCTCGGCGTTCATCTGGGGAGTTTGGTATGACGCGAAGTACCTCGCCGACCACATCGCCAAGCAACGCGCCTATACCGCATACCGCCCCGCCGACGCAATAACGGAAGCCGCCCACCGTCCTAGTAGGAGGAGCAAATGATCCATCGTCGCATCAGACCCTTCAACACCAAAAACACTTACCCCGAGCAGCAACTAGACAACGATCTATCGCATGCCGTGATCGCGCGAGGCACCGTAGTCTTCCTTCGCGGTCAGACCCCGCAGCACCTCGACACTGCGATCGACATCGGTGTGGGCGACCCGATTGCACAGACCCACCAGGTGATGCAAAACATCCGCCAGCTTCTCGAAGAGTCGGGTAGTTCGATGGAACACCTGTGTAAACTCGTCGTCTATCTCACCGATGTACGTCATCGTGAACCCGTGTACCGCACCATGGGCGAGTACTTCAAGGGCGTTCATCCAGTCTGCACGGGGCTCGTGGTGACGGCACTTGCAAGACCAGGGTGGCTGGTTGAGATCGACGCCACCGCGGTCATCCCCGACTGAGCCCCACATGACCTTCTCTATCGTCGCCAGGTGCGCCGCGACCGGGCAAATTGGTGTTGCGATCTCGTCTTCATCGCCCGCAGTCGCAGCCCGCTGTGTGCAAGCGCGCGCAGGCGTTGGCGCTGTCGCAACACAGAACGTCACCAACCCGGCGCTAGGCCCGCTGATGCTTGACCGTCTCGCCGCCGGACTGAGTGCCGCCGGAGCCGTGTCCGCCGCCGTCGTCGCCGATGCACACGCCGATTACCGACAACTGCTCGCGATCGACCGCCACGGCGCGACCGCAGTTCACTCGGGCTGCCACGCACTTGGGGTCTGGGGAACCGCGCAGGGTCGCGACTGCGCCGCGGGCGGCAACCTGCTGGCGGATGTGACGATTCCGAGCGCCATGGTCGCGGCGTTCGAACGCTCGTCCGGTCCGCTCGCCGATCGGTTGCTCGGTGCTATGCGCGCGGCGCTTGATCTTGGTGGCGAGAAGGGACCGCTGCGATCGGCGGGTCTGCTCGTAGTACACGAACAGTCATGGCCCTACATTGACCTGCGTGCCGACTGGGACGATGCGGCGCGGCCGATCGAGTTTGTCGCACACGCTTGGGAGATTTACGCCCCGCAGGCGGACCAGTACGTCACTCGTGCTCTAAGGCCGATGGAGGCGCCGTCGTTTGGGGTGCCCGGAGACGAGTGAGACGAATGGATATATATAAAGGTATCTGGCAACCTAACCCCTACTTCATCCCCAGCCACTTACCGAGTTTCATTCGCCGCCCACCCCGCGACATCGGTATGCCCGTCTTCTTCGACACTCGCCTCTTGGCTTTAGTCAACCCAAGCGCACGCTTCCACGAAAACGATAAACCAGGACCAAGTTTCATACAGCCTCCCGTATCAACCCCAACCTAGTTCACTAACCACAAACACAAATACCATCAGTGGATAAACCTGCGCCCCAACCCAAACCCCCGCCGAAGTTCGGGTAATCACTTCGCCGGCCGGAACCGCTTTTCGTTTCGATTTATCTTGGCGTTGGCCTCAGCCAAGAAATCAACTTCAAGAATCGACGTTTTGCCCTCCAAACTTGTTCTTTAAGTCGACCACTACGTCACCCGACCAGCCATCTAACTCTCGATTCTTGAGAAAAGTTATGATCAAATTATTGGATAATCTAAGTTGGTGACACCAAGAAAACGCCGTTCCGGGGCGAAGCGGACTCATAGAAAAACGCGACCTGCTGGGAGGTCACGTAAGCCCAAAAGCCCACAAACTGAACGCCTGTTTGCTGATCCATCAGAATTATTTGATGCGCCACCCGATAACAGATCTGTCGAAGTTGGTGACCTTTATTCTGTGGACGGGTTAATCAGACTGATGTCCATACCTCATATCGGCAGCATTAGAGCTGTCAAATTAGCAAAACACTTTCATGAGTGGGCGAATCTTGCTGAAGCAAGTCAACTAGACCTACAACAAGTCATTGGGCGTAAGCATTTAGAGCAAATTCATCTCAATATTTCTGAGTCCGCAGATGATCCCAAAATACCAAAAGGTACGAATGCAATCGGTTGCTTTGACGCGCTTTGGCCACAGTGGCTCAAGACCATTCCAAATCCACCTGCTGTGGTGTTTATACGTGGAACAATTCCACCAGGCGACTCTCTCGGGGTTGTCGGCACGAGAACGCCTACGCGTTTTGGACTCAGGGTTGTCGAATCTGTGGTACACGAGGCAGCAAAACACAATGTGGGCATTGTCTCGGGTCTTGCGTTAGGAATTGACGAAGCCGCTCATCGCGAAGCCCTCAAACAGGGTCTTTTGACTTGGGCGATTTTAGGAAGTGGCGTAGACATCCCCAGCCCCAATGAAAACCTTAAATTATCAGATGAAATTCTCGAAGCTGGCGGGGGTCTCTTATCGGAGCAATTACCAGGAACTCTTCCTTTCCCCGGTTCGCTTGTCGCACGAAACCGTTTACAGTCTGCTGCGTCATTTGCAGTGGTGGTGGCACAATGTGGAATTCCTTCTGGAACTTTGCATACAGCTCGGTTCGCAATTGAGCAAGGCCGACGGTTGGTGGTACCACGACCGAAAACACCTTGGGATCTAGAACCACAGTCCAAAGGCAATATGGCTTTGACTGATCAAAATGGCTGTGATGCATCGATTTTAAAAGCCACAGGAACTATCGCGAGAATTATCTCGCAAAAAAAACCTATTGCAGACGTCGTGATTCGAGAATCAACTGAAGCATTTAAGATTTGGGTGTAAAAGTGTCTATTGCTTCTAAGCTGACCTATATCGTTTCGAATTTTCTGTTCAGTCAGTTACGAAATCTAACTATTTTAAAAGGCTGAATATCTTGCCATTCGCTAAACGCGTTCACGAGATTGCTGAAGAACTGGGAATGACCAACGCTGAGGTCATTGACCTTTGCGGAAAACTTGGCATTGGCGTAAAGGGTCCATCGTCGACGGTTATCGACTCTCAGGCAAATCGCATTCGCGCTCGCGCA
>Ga0194133_10006850_pt1 | contig 13861 bp, 8 predicted proteins | sample TA2KigOf40mmetaG_FD_155448 | JGI IMG/M metagenome (GOLD analysis project Ga0194133, IMG submission 155448) | Freshwater microbial communities from Lake Tanganyika, Tanzania - TA2015055 Kigoma Offshore 40m | ecosystem: Environmental > Aquatic > Freshwater > Lake | place: Tanzania: Lake Tanganyika...
AAAATCGTTGGCTAGCTATATCCTAAACAAAAAAAGTTTATGGAATATTTTTTACACAATTTGTGACAAATTGTTTTGCTCACAAACATTTCAACCGCATCTTGAATTAAGTCATTAAGTTTGGTAGGATTCGTATGTTTATTTGTATTATTTGTGGTCAGAGGAATTTTTTATCAAGCCTTTTTTTTACACTCTTCAAAAATTGAATATTCTTCCAGCCATCCCAGACAAAATTTTTTGAATTTGTATGCATTAAAGCAAATAACTTCCCTATATTAAAGTTAGTTACGCTTCCCACGAAACAGAAAACCGCTTATAAAGACTAACATTTAAAAATTTTAATTAGGGTTGTAACCAATAACTAACAGCTAAAATAAAGTAAATCTAAAATAAAAATCAATATATTAAACTGTGCATTGATTTTTCTTGTTAAATTTAATATTTTTGAGGTAATTTTGCAACAGAAAAAAAAGCAACAAAAGGTTAACTTTTTTAAATTTCCATCTTTATAAGAAAATGTACTTAAATAAATATTTTCTTTCATTCATGTAAATTATTCTAGAGCTTGAAATGAAATGATTAAAATTGACTTTTTTGCTAGGATAAAAGTCTTAGACTGTTATTTTTTCATTTTTTAAAAAAGTCAATAAAAACCTGTGTTTGAATCATTATTTCTTCCTTGTTCATTTTTAATTCTATTGATCAAAATTTCAAGTAAGCTCAATCTGCAGAACCAACTGACGCGTTTCAATATTGTTTGAAGGTGTTGTAATTATTGTCATTGATTTTACAATATAGAGCACAATGAATCACAATTATTAGAGCAAATTACTTGTGGCACAAACATTTTTCTCCAACAGATGTTTGATTAATTGTCATTTCATGTCATTTAATTGTAAGATGAAGCCTTTAGAAAGAAATACAAATACAAATACAAATACATCTTGACACTGCAAAGCTAAAAATCTTTGAAAATTTAAAAGGAAGAAAAGATATTCAACTTTCTTGGAGACTAAAATGAAGGTTGCAAATCAAAGTCAGTGTTTTCAGTAACTTGAAACACTAGTACAGCATATGTGGCCTTATGATTACTTCTTTTTAATTATTGGCTGTCTGAGCATAAGTTAAAAAATGTAAGTTACCAAATAACATTTTTAAAAAATTGGTAATTTATCAAAATATATGCTCAAATACCCCATTTTTTGCTCTACAATATTTTTCACTTATTGCAAGTTCAAAGCCTTTTCTAACAGGCTGCCATAGGTTTGTCCTTCCTTCCATGTAATGTAAGTCATTCCAAACAGGCTGCCTTGTTTTATTTTTTTTCCCGCCATTTCAGTTCTACCCTCTTCAAAGATGTCCATTATTTTCTTGATCCGATCCTTTTTCTCCCTTTTGTATACAAAGCTCCTGTTTCCCATCAATAAACAGTTCAATATTGATTCTTTTCTTGATTTGGAAGGTCTTCACTGGGATTTTTGCTCACAGTTTCCGCCTTTGGTTTAACTCCTCCCGACGCACCTTACTCGCTAAATAAGTTGTGAGAAGTGTTTGTTAAGATTTTTTTAAGTACCTACATCTTGCAGTCTAGCTCATAAAGGGCGCACTCTGGTGGTCTTATTTCTTTGGTTTACCCATAACTGGGAGTCAAACTTGGGTTGCCAGATAGAATTCTAGCTTCAAACAGTATGACCACCATGAACTCATAATTAAAAAACTGACAACTCCTATTTCAGAGACTTTTACTGTATTTTTTTTCTATACAATTTTTTTTAAAGAAATTTTCCATAAATTTCCATCACAAAAAAGGCATGGAAAACTTGTTGTTCAAACACTTAGTCCAATCTTTGCAAATTAAGGAGAGACGAGTTTACCTTATAGTTTATTTTTCATACATCAGTGAAGACCAGCACACCTTTTTATCACGTGTATTACAGGCCTTTTTGGCAGGGATTTGGACCTTTTGGATGTTTTGGGGGTTAAGGTTGGTGCCTGCGGGATTGAAAACTATGCTGTTAGGCTTTATCAACCCCATAGTTATCAACTAGGTTTGCCCAATGTCCAAATGGTCTAGAGATTCTATCAGAAATTAGTGTGATAGGGGTCACCGTGGCCGAGTGTCATGGTATCAGGCTGAGAATCCGAGGGTCTGGGGTTTGAACCCCGGCGGCTCCAGGCAACCTTTGACTGACTCCGTGTTGCCAAAAAAAATTACATTAAGTGATTCCCAGCCAAAAAAAGTGTGCCTTTAATGAATGAATTTGCAAGGCACACTTTAAAAGATTTTAAAAAAATACCTGCAACTAACTTGCCCTGACTTGCTAGGCGAGAACTATGGAGCCTTAGTCACCCCAAACTAATCAAGACATTAAAAACTTTTGCTTAACAGTTTTTTTAGCATTCATCATTAGTATTTTGAAAAATCCATGTTTTCTGGAAATTCTTTTTTCTGTTTATATGACTTACCATAGAATTTATGTTTTGTGGTGAATGTTTAAATCTAAGAACTTCAAGAAGAAAAACATTTGAAGGAGCTGATTTGGCCCATTCTAGTGATGGGTCCGGGTCAAATTTTTGTTGCTCAGGTCGGCTCTGGTCAGCCATCTGTGGTTTGGGTATGGATTTAGAAAATTTCCCCTTAAAATGTCAAATTTTTCAATTTTTTGCCCTTCTGATAAAAAAAAATGTTATCGGGTCAGATCAAAAAGTACCCGGGTCAGAGCCGGGTTGGCCTTTTATTTACGGCGAGTCAAAAGTATGTTCGAGTCGGGTCAGGGCCCATCTCTAGCACATTCCCCATTCTTTTCCTCATTAAATAATAATTCTTTACGTCAAAATTGAGACTTTTATTGAGTTTGATAAAAAATTGGAATTTTCCAGGTGACACAAATTTGGCAGCGCTTCAAAAATGTTTGAAAATACATTAAAATTTTTAACAGCAGTTTAAAATGATATGTTAGTAAGATATTAGTGTTATGAATTATTGTTCTACACCTTTAGGATAACAGAAAGAAATTTATTGTTCCTTGACAAGTCAGAAACAAGTTATCTTTTAAGAAAATGGATTTTTCTGTATTGAAAAAAATAAGAAAAAAAAGTTTAATCTTGAGAAAGGAAAACTGTTAATTAAACAGAAAGTTTAGGGAAAAAAATTCAGTCAAAGAAAAATTTAAATTTCTAGTAGCTGCCTAACTTTCTTGACTTTTTTTACTATAAAAATGTCAAGAAATCAGCTACTTCATTGAACTATCACAAATTGGAACGGATGGGGCTGTCAAAAAATTGTCTGAAAAATTATTCAAGGTATTCTTTGAGAACCGGAACAAATATCATAAGACAGTGGTCAAGCTATTTTTAAACTTTGAGTATACTTTTTGGTTTTCGTCAAATAACTAATATGTTTTTCAGATAAATAGAAGAAAAATGAGAAAAATTAACACTTCCTTTTGTCACAATTTCAAATTTTTCTTATGGTGTGAGAAAAAAGTAAATTTAAACGTAGCGAGCAATCAACAAAAGCATGAAAAGATTTTGGCAAAATATTTTCTCAAGAGAAAACAAAAATGCCTTACATTAAAAAAAGTATTATGCCTGGCTTTTGAGGAAAAAAGTAAGCTTCTTTTTTTAGAAACAGAAATTCTAATTCTTTTTGACAAATTTGGCTAAGCAGTATGAGATAGCGTGAAATGTAGTTTTTTAATGAGTGCAATAAATCACTATTTTAAGCCAAAGGAGACTTAAGATAAGGGGCTTTGTTTTCTCAAATCTTATTTTGTGCATGTAACAATAGAAATTTATCAAGAGAGAGAAGTTTCAATTAGGTTAATCTTTTTGTTTTGTAAATATTTATGCTGTTGCTGTGCAAACAAATTGCTATATTTGTGTTGTAAAATTAATATTATTTCTTAAAAAAGCTTTTAAATATGTTATATTTTTTGAAAAGTTAGTCATAGCTCTATTAAAAAATCTGCTGAATGCAACAATTTTTCAAATTATCAGTTGAAAAGTCTAGGCCTTAAAGTCAAAAAGTATTTATAAAAGTACGTTATGGTTTTCATCATTGGCATTATAACAAACTCTAATTAAAATCTGAAAGGAAATAGTAATAATTATAACCTGCAGGAAAAATATAAAACTCCCAATGCATTAAATTATTGTTTGTGTAGAAAAATAGTAAGTTTTTTCCAAATGTTAAAAGTAGGCATTCCTATGCCTTTCCTAATTTAAGAAATGAGATGGATTTGTTTTACACTACTTTCTAATGTTTGTTGTTTCTCCAAGTAATGATTGTAACATTAGTTTGTTGCCTAAGATCAAACAAGACACAAAGATAGGAGGCAAAAGAATAAAGCACAAAATTTAAAAAAATTATATTCATGTTAACTAAAAATCAAGGCACATTTCCTCACCTGTGAGTAAGTTTTGCAATTATTTTGATATCTGTAGATAAAGTAGCAAAATATTTAAAGCATTTAATAATGTCAACAGAAATTTCTTTCTTTGTTTATTTTTGAATGCTTTTCCAAGTTGTATCAAAAATTGTTCAACTTTAAATGTTGATTTCAGGATGAAAAAATGTCTTTTTTTCAACAAAGGATTTCATTTAAAGGATCAGAAGACAGTATTGATTTTTTCACAAAGCTTTTAAGGGATGTAAAAATCTTTCATGGATTAAACAGTGCAGATGTTTTACTTTCAGCTGCAGGACATTGGCTGGCTAGGTAAATTTAATGTTCTTACTAATTTAGACCTTCAAATTGTTTAATAAGAGAGATGATATATGTAGAGTGTGGAAGTGGATATATTTCTGGGGTCCCCTTACCAGCATGGATTGGCTTAAAAAATTTTTGTATGTATTTTTGGGAACAATAGACGCTGAGAATAATAAAATAAATGTAATCTTTTGCCGATGGTGAATACTCTTTACAGCTGACTCCATGCTGGTAAAGGGACCCTGAATTTTTTCTGCTCACCCTGCAGGGATACAAGCACTCTATACATTTCATCTTTCTGGTTTGAATAACTGAAAAGCTACCAAACTGCAGGTAATCAAAAACCCATACGAGGTCGTCATAAATCATGGCTATGGCAACTGGCTGAGGATTGGGAGACTGAGGTTCAATCAATAGCCTGGGCATATCTTTGATGTCTGGATTTGCCTTAAAAAATTATCTAACATGGTGGTTACCTTAGTCAGGATTGATGGCAATGCAGATTACAAGAAAAAAACTTTATTTTAATTATTAAAAGTGCAAAATAATTACCTCAGAAATTACCATTCCCAAAATTTAACCAGAGATAGTTTAGGTGATTGTAAGACACAATAATAGTGTAAAGCATTGTTGTAAAGTCTAACACTTAAGTATTAGAATAATCAGCTCCTCAAACGACTGTACTAACAATTTATCAATCAATATGTTTAAGGTTGCTCTGAAGCATGATTGTTTTATAACCTAAAATAATTTATAGCCTAAAATAATAATAATCTTGTGCAGTATAGACTCATTCCGATGTAAATGCATGATCAACATCTTTGTAAGAGTCCCGCCATAGAAGTCTATATAGTCACTGCAGATTACTATTAACCTGACTGAGGGTGCCTAGTTGGTTTTTTTGCAATCCAGGGTTGAAAAATTGCTGGCATGGGTGGCTGGGCATTGAACCTTAGATCTTTATTCTCAGTCAGGTGCCTATGACCTCTCAGCCACGGTGGCCCTGTAACCGACCCAACAAAGGAAAAAGTTTGTTTATGCAAGGCAAAGCAAACTTAGATTACTCTTGCAAAGATGATTACCTTGAGTAAGTCCTTGGTGGAGTCCATACTGCCCCAGATTATTATATTATCATTCATAGTAAATCATTTACTTTTACACTTTTTTGAAGGCCTCTTTCCAGTCCGATTCCAAGTTGCACAGCCCAATCTAGAAGAGGATGTTCCAGGATATTTTACCTTCAAATTCTCACTTCTACTTTTATCATTTGCAAACTCAATGCTGAGTTGGAGAGACTACAAAGAGATCCAACACTTAGAATGATTCTTGAAGCTCAGCACAGAATAAACAGACAGGAATTCCTTCTGGAGGCACTTATAATTGTGCTTGAATTCTACAAAAATTATGCAACAAATAGATTTATGAAGCCACCTCTGCCAACACCATCTTATGTTTCAAACCCTGAAAGTTTGAGATCTTTGAAGATACTTGATAATGAATGCTCGGAGTTGCTAAGTTCTGAGTCGAACAAGTTTAAATCACCTCTGAAAACCGATAACAATGAAGCTAGGTACATCTCAAAGTACACTGGCTCAAAGAGTTCCCATCAGATTACAAGTGACATGGTTGACTTTCGATTGAATCAAAGATGCTTCACACCTGAAATCACAAGTAAAAGTTCTTCAGCAAATTTAGGAAACAGCGGATATAAGGAAAATCAGCCTGAGCAACATCTTATTTCATGGAGAAAAAGGTTGCGAGACCAGCAGCTGGCTGAAAATAGGAAACTTACGGAATCAATTAGAAGTCGAAGCAGTGCATCAAGGCAAAATTCAGTTGAGAGAAATTCTGAACCTGACCAAGAAAAAACTTTTCTTAGATCGAGGTCATTATCTCGGCCTCCATTACCTCCAACATCCGTCAACCACTCTGATCATAATAACAACATCCCAGTCATCAAAACGATTCCAACTGTCCAGAATAAGAAGTCTACTCACCTGATAAATAACTCTCTGCAACCCCAACCTTCATCCAGTTCATTTTTACAAGGGCCAAGGAAGTTCAAATCAAAGCTAAGGCCTAAATACGAAATATTGTTGGACCAACAAAGTGAGCCTATAATGACTTTGAAGGAAAGAAATAAACAGTGTGAAGTTTTGTCCCAATACCTTAATGTTCAAACTGAGGAGAACCGCATTGTACCTGGATTCTGTGAGCCTTGGTCGAAATTTCAGAGAACCAAGGAAGGAATTGACTGTGATGAAGTTTATCCAGGTAAATAGATACTTCAAAAGACTTATTTGATCTTTCTGAAAACATGTTCGTCTTCTCAACCCATAAAAATTAAAATTGTTTCAAACAATAGTAATAATCTTGTGCAGTATAGACTCAGGTGACGTTGATGCGCAACAACACCTTTTAAGAGTCCCGCCATAGCAGTTTATGGTCACTGCAGGTTACTATTACGTACCCTGACTGAGAGTGCCTTGTTGATTTTTTTTGCAATCTGGGGTTGAAAAATTGCTGGCATGGGTGGCTGGGGATTGAACCCACAAGCTAAGATCTTAGTTTTCAGTCAGGTGCCTATGACCTCTCGGCCACGGTGACCAGGCTAGTTAAATTTTTTTTACCCAAGTATCCCGTCCAAAAATAAGGCTGTGTGAGTATTTTGATTTTAGGGTGTTTACATGTGTTTTATGGCGGTTTACAACAAAGTTTGCACCACTTGCACTTGTATGCCGGTGTGCCACATGTAAACCAGGCCCCAATACACCTGACAGCGGGTGGATACACCTGAAAGTTGGCATACAGTGTGTCTTATTTTTATTGGTAGGGATAAAGCCGGAAAATCTTAATTTTAGGAATCATTCTTGGAAATGGAGCAACCTTGCGTTGCAAAGATTACTTGAAAAGAATCGGTATAACACACATTTTAAATGCTGCAGAGTATACAGGAGTTAACCTAGATGAGGTATGACATTCAAATACCGAGGCATTCAAAAGTGCTTTTTAAATGTCTTTTCCAAACAGAGTTTTTTCAAAGGAGAATTCCAATACCTTGGATTGAGGGTTGAAGATACCCCTCAAACTCAAATTTGCAGGTGCTTTTAAGTTTTGAATAATTTAACATATCACAAAAGAAACTTAATTGCCTACCAAAAAAGTACGAAATTTTGTTTTTTGCTCAACTTTGGATGAAAGAAAAATCAGCAAAAAAGATGCAAGCTAGCTGCTTATTTGTTTAAACAAAAACTTTAATTTTATTTTACAATGATTAAAATTTTATCCTAATTTTAGGTACTTTTTGGATGTGGCTGAATACATTGATGAGGCACTATTAAATGAGGGTAAAGTTTATGTGAATTGTGTGTTTGGAAAGTCCAGATCCACGAGCTGTGTGATGGCCTATCTTCTTTTGGTAAGAACAATCTGAATTCACTTACTTCTAAGATCTTATTCAATGACAGCAAAAATGTGCTGGAGTTCAAATGAAATTGTAAATAATAAAGCTTCAATTTGAAAAGGCCCAAAACTGGAGTGCTCTGAAAGCTCTCCAACATATCCGCAGGAGGCGTCCAGTCAATCTAAACTATGGATTCCTTCAACAAATTGCAGATCTGGAAAGCAAGTTGATAATGTCAACTAATGGATTCAACATCCAACGACTTTCAAACAAATTATGAAGCTGAAAAATTGATTGCATTAAAATTGTGTTACCCATTAGTACAATCTTTTATGAATTTATATGCTTTCATAGATATTTTCCTCTTGCTTCAAGTTTACTACAATATTAATTTTTAAAGGCTCCAGTTAGGCCACATTTCTGTTTCAATTATCTGTCAATTAAATACTTGAATACACTAAGCTGGAATAATGAAAATATGATTCTTAAATATTGGGTTGAAACACCTTAAAGATGAATATGGTGGAGATTTTACTATATACTTCTGGATTAAAAAAAAATTTGTGTCGTTAATTTTTCCAAAGTAATCTCATAGCACTGCAAAGGACAGGCTGAACTCACATAATACCTTTATATTTGATTGTTGCAATTTACAATACTTCATTTTTTTACCTCTCTCTTACTCTTACTCTTGGGCATTCTAATCGATGATATCATCAGTTGACTTGCTTTTTAAGAGTGCAGAGAGAATGCTGATGGTTTTTGACAGAATGATTTTTTCTTTTCATGAGTGGTCATCTTTTTCTGATGGATGGATGTTTTGGATGGGCGTCCTTGAGCTTGAGCTTGGCAGATTTTTGTGCCGATACCCCTTTTCGAAGGTGGTCATCTTTTTTTCTGATGTTAGGATGTGTTTGACCGGGGTGGGAGTCAAACCCGGGCCTCTTTGAGCTTGAGCTTGGCAGATTTTTGCACCAATACCACCACCTTGCCGTTGTGATTCAGTTATTAACCCTTTGCATATTTGGGAGGTCTCTCATAAAGATAATAATCCTGTACATTTTGTCACCTGAGCACAATAAAATTTAAAAGATGTGCTTTTAGTATCTACCCAACAACCCCTTGTTCATCTCACGCACATCACACTGCTGCAAAGTAGGCTTGGAGTCAATGTGAGCCCTGGAAGAAACTGGAAGATCGCATTCGACGTCTTGTCTCTCAGCCAGTTAACTCTTGAATGAGAAGTCCCAAGCCAGTTGGATTGGCTGGTCTACACAGGGATATATTTCTTTGGCTCAGGTTCACTGTATATATCACTGTGCTTGCTTAAGGATTTGTTTTGATTCCAACAAATCCTCAAGAATCCTCATAATTCTGACTACCACGAGACTATAGAAACCCTATAGTCCTGTAGTTGTTTGTTTGTGTTTCTACAAAAAGCTGACTTTTCTGCTCGGTGTTGCTTGTAAAGTTTCAGCATTTTTTGCAGAAAAATGCAGAACTGGTGCCCATCCGCCACACTTGCCTGCACATCTAACCCTATCCTGGAAAAAAACCCGTAACTCAGCCCCAAGACAAAATTTCAAAATCCCTTGAGTGACTTTTTTTCCATTACTATGAGAATTCTATATGCAAAATTTCAGCTCTCAAACTTTAAAACTGAGGAAGGAGTTTAAGCTGACAGACGGATGACTTGTTGCTCCCCTATACCTGCGGGCGTGGGGCGAAATCTATCTTAGTAAAAACTTTAACCTCTCCACTCAATCGTTTTAAGAGCTCATGTCTGTCATAGTGATGGGTCCGGGTCAGGATCAGGTCTGGTCAGCCATTTATGGTTTGGGTTTGGAAAATTTCCCCTAAAAATGTCAAATTTTTGAAATTTTTTCCCTTCGGATCAAAAAAAATCTCTTTGGGTCGGGTCAAAGGCGGGTCAGCCTCTTATTTACTGCGGGTCAAAAGTAAGCTTGGGTCGGGTCGGGTCGGGTCAGGACCCATTTCTAATGTCTCAACATTTCAATTACTCAGCTCAAGAAAGGATGGATATTACTGTTATGAAAAGCTTAAAGTTTAACCTTTTTATAAATTCAGGAGAATCTGAAGCCATAGGCACTTAGTTTGAAATTAACCCCAATGCCAAATAATACTCGAAGATGTTACAAAAATCTAAATGAAAAATTATTTTAACATTTTTCAAATATACAAACTTTTTTGGAACTTATCAAAATATTACACAAAACCTTTCCTAATTTAGTAATGTCCTCAATCCATTTTTTGGCATAATCTGGAAATTTAAATTTTGAAAATGAATTATAAAAGCGAAATTAAAATTCCCAAATTTTAAAGCTCAAATTTCCCCCTTATATTAAGCGTTTGAGGATATGAAAAATGAAAAAATTTCGATTTTTTCCGGTTGACCTGTGAGAAAAATCAGGCTCATAAATTTTCGTCCACTGGCTATTTCAAGGTTGCGAGACAATTAAACTTTATTCAAGGACATCAATGGTAAGAAATAGGCTTTTCAGTCTCTTTTCGAAAGAAATTGATGGTATGTAGAAACATTTTGGGAGTCTCCTTATCAGTAAGGTTGAAAAAGTTAAAGAGCCAGTCGATTGATTTGTGGGATTTAAAGATTGCATTTTTCTGTAAAAGAGGCTGACCAATTTTGAGACAGTTTGTTTAGCCTTATATTTTCATTGTAAAACTTTTCACAGTCGAGACTTTGGAATTTAAAAAATTTTAAATAGTTTTACACACGCAGCCCTCTTTTTTTTAGTAAAGTAGGCGAGAGATAAGCCGACATTTACAACAGTATTTGTTGAAATTACTTGGAAACTGGACATTAAATTTTTTATTTTTTTTCCCAGTTCAAAAGATTGTGTTCTGTAATGCCCTCTGTTTGTGAATCAAATGACGAGTAAACGCAGATTTATTACATCTAAAATGTAACAAAAAAAATGTTTTTTAACTTTTCAGTATAACACTCTGAGAAAAAATGATAAAAACTTAAGATCTCACACCAATTTGATGAGGGTAATAAAAAATCTTTTCCCTGAAATGTTTTGTTCATATTTTAAACCTTTTTCTGACCAGATTAGGAAATGCAAATCAAGAAAAATAAGTGACCAAAAAGTAAAGTTTTCCCTGAAGCTTGGATTGAATAATATTATTATTGAGTTAGTAACAGCATAACATTCTTTTTTGACCACTAATTCACTATTTAAAAAAGAGTTTTCCCTAGCTGAGATGCATTTTCTAAAGTTTCAAAGACAATTTGAAACACTGAATACGAATTACACATTCTGATTTGCAAAATCATAACACATAGGCATTTACTTGTAACAAAGAAATATGCAAAAATATTAAAAAAGTCATTTGGAAAGATCAGTTTTGGATATATGTTATTTTTTACAAGAGTTTAAAAATGAAATGGTCACTTTTCATCTTATTTGCCATACATCAGAGTTGCAATTAAAATGGATTGCCAAGTGTTCAATGACGTGCCTTAAATACCAAGTATTCTTTTCCATCTGTCAGCAGTCCATGATGAACAATTTCAGCTTTAATCTTTCCAAAAGTTTGACCTAATGATTGTTTTTTTTTCTCTCTCTCTGTCTCTCAGACCAGGCAATAATTACTAACATTTCATCAATTGACTTCTCCACTCATTCTTGAGTTTCTCTCCACCCCAAAAAATTGATCTGAAGAGATTGTTTGAGACACGTTTATCAGATTCTCCCATTAGCTGAACTCTCATCTTGTAACAAAATAGCCACAGTTGTTACGGATCTTTCCTTATCAGGAATGTTGCAGATGGGGAAATAAAAGGGACGACCGGGTGTTGCTCATCATCTCAAATTTTGATTTCTTATATTAAAGATAACATTATAGCCGCGCACGTGTTTGTTCACAAACATCCGGAATATTTAATACAATATTATCTTTCTAAAAGCTAAAAAAAATGACAAGATGGACAATAATTTCTAACCAGAAAAAGTCAAGTGTATATAATCACATTTCTTTTAGATTTTGATCAAGTGCTTTCTTCAATAAAGCGGAAGTTTTCTTTCAGCACATGTTGAATCTGATTCAAACCTGTTCTTGCAGCGTAGAGGGAAGTAAAGCATCTCTGAAAACATCTAGTCAGCAATATGGAAACTTCAACGACCCTATCTCTATATGCTTTTAATAGCTGCTGTAAGATTAAAAAATAAAAATAAGAAATGTGACTGACACTATTAAGTTAACATCATCACACATTTCAGTCCATAAATAGTGTCCTTTCCTCATTTTTTACTTCCAACATTTACCTGTTGACTCCCTGATTTGATAGATAATTGTTTTCCAGATTGAATCTTATCTACTAGGGAGGTTTTCAAATATTTTCACAGTCGAATCGCATCTCATTTTTTTTTTGCTGAATGACAATTGCATCACTGAGCATGATAATTCAGACCAGAAAAACCAACTTGACTGACCAAGGCAAAAGGGTTAGAGAGATAGATTAAGAAAAGACCCAATTAAATTGAAAACAATGGTCACCAGATTTCTAAATGGCAGATATTTAATTCGTGAGAGATGAAAATGCCGATGGAAATAAGAAGGGAGGAAAAAATATTGTTGAAAAAGACAGGCAGACAGAGAAGAGAGAGAAGAGAGACCTCAAGATTGTCAAAGATAAGAAGCATGGAAGGGCAGGGCCAAATTTTATCTTACTTGAGAGTTAGAGCTTGTGAGTTTGGGTGGGTACTTGGGCGTTCGGGCAGCCACCATTAGCTTTTTGAGAAGGTATATTAAAGATAAGAATCTCCTGAGAATGTCGCCAGTGCATGTCTTCACATGATATGCATGAATGAAACACAGTGAAAAACGTATTTGGTCAAAGAGAGAATAGATAAATAAAATAATAGATGAAAAATTGCTTATTGCCACTGGTATTTCGACCAAGTTGATGATCAATGCCAGCCAATTTTATTTTCTGCAAACAATAGACTTTTTGTACTGATGCAGTTTTCCTGGAATTTGCCACTCGCCATTTTATCACTTTCTAAAATAAACTTTTTATATATATTTTTTTAAGAGAGAGAGAGGTTGAGTGGCAAAGACATTTTTTTAAAAATCTAATGCTGCATAAAACTTGAAAATATGATGATGTCAATCGGCCGTAAGAAAAGCAGAGTGAGCGTTTATTCGTTATCCAAAACTGTCAATTCGGTAGATGGCCAATCAGTCGAATTGACTTAGATACAAAAAAAGTAAGTTGCTAAGAGAAAAAGCTGATGAAACATTTATCAAGCCGAAAAAAAAGTTTTATCTGGTGGTTCATCTACTTAAAAAATTTCAATTTTGCGAGGTCGCCGGAAAGCTCAACGCCAGCACTCAATACAATCTAAAATGATTTGACTTTTTTCCCCATCCAGATGGATGATAAACATTCACAAAGGCGTTGATATATCAAAAATAAAAAAATCAGCATCGCCACCGACGCTTTTTTAATTAACAGCAACAGATTTTTTTTGTCCAACGAAATTTTTATCACTCTCCTCTCTCTCTCTCTCTCTGAGACAAACTTCTTAGGAAAAATGTTACGTAAAAAGATTTTTGAGTTACAAATGAAGAAAAAATAGAAAAATTGTATCATTGGGTAAAGGTAGGTAGGGAAACAAAATATAGAGAGACAGATAGATTGAAAAGTTGAATTCTTATTCCAACATTTTTTTAGTGTTTGAATCGATGGCGTTAAAAAGTC
>Ga0194133_10006852_pt1 | contig 13859 bp, 5 predicted proteins | sample TA2KigOf40mmetaG_FD_155448 | JGI IMG/M metagenome (GOLD analysis project Ga0194133, IMG submission 155448) | Freshwater microbial communities from Lake Tanganyika, Tanzania - TA2015055 Kigoma Offshore 40m | ecosystem: Environmental > Aquatic > Freshwater > Lake | place: Tanzania: Lake Tanganyika...
GCGACCACTGGTCGCGCGTTTCCTGCGCGCTCCTGGCGGGCGGCGGGATGAAGACGGGGCAAATGATTGGCAAGACTGACCGCCAAGCGGGTGAGGCCAGCGAAAGACCGGTCCACATCGGGGAAGTATTCGCCACGCTCTACCAGCGCATGGGCATCGACACCCAGCAGACCACTATCACCGATCTCGGTGGCCGCCCGCAGTATCTCGTGGACCTCGAGCATCACCCGATCTCCGAACTCGTCTGATCTTTATGCTCACGATCCTTGGATCTAGAGAAGGCCGGTTCTGCGACGGCGTCTCGCGTCGCAACTTCCTGCAACTCGGCGCGCTCGGCCTGGGCGGGCTGACGCTGCCGCAACTGCTCGAAGCCGAGGCGCGCGCCGGCACCGGCAAGTCGCACAAGGCCATTATCAACATCTTTCTGGCCGGCGGCCCACCGCATCAGGACATGTTCGACCTAAAGCCAGACGCGCCGAAGGAAGTTCGTGGTGAATTCAGGCCCATCAAAACCAACGTCCCCGGCCTCGAAATCTGCGAGTTGTTCCCACAGCTTGCCAAATGTGCGGATAAATACTCCGTCATCCGCTCGATGGTCGGCGCAGCGGGCGGGCACGACGCCTTCCAGTGTCACACCGGCCGTGCCCCGCGCAACCAACCTGCCGGCGGCTGGCCCTCGATGGGTGCCACGCTCTCCAAACTCCACGGCAACACCGTTCCCGGCATGCCGGCTTTCGTCGGTCTGGCGCCAGTCACGGGGCATCGGCCATGGGGCGACCCCGGCCAAGCCGGCTTCCTGGGCCCTGCGCACAGCGCGTTCAAGCCAAACAAGGAAGGCAAGGACGACATGGTGCTTAACGGCATTTCCTCGAGCCGCTTGGATGAGCGCCGTTCCTTGCTAACCGCCTTCGACCATTTCCGTCGGGACGTGGACAACAGCGGCTCGGTCGAGGGTCTGGACACCTTCCACCAGCAAGCCCTTGCGATGCTGACCTCCAGCCGGCTTGCCGAGGCGCTGGACCTGAGCAAGGAGGACCAAAAGCTGCGTGACCGCTACGGGCGCGGCTTCCCGAACTTAAAGGACGATGGCTCCCATCGCTTGCTTGACGACTTCCTCATGGCGCGGCGGCTGGTTGAAGCTGGTGTGCGCTGCGTGACCATCGCATTCAGCCGGTGGGACTGGCACGGGAACAACTTTGGCCAAGCGCGCGAGGAATTTCCGCTGCTCGACAAGGGCCTCTCGGCGCTCATCGAGGATCTTCACGCCCGCGGCATGGACCGCGACGTGAGCGTCGTGGTTTGGGGCGAGTTTGGGCGCACTCCGAAGATCAACAAGGACGCCGGCCGCGACCATTGGCCGAACGTCTCCTTCGCCCTCCTTGCCGGCGGCGGCATGCGCCACGGTCAGGTCATCGGGGCCACCACCCGTGACGCCGGCGAATGCGCGGACCGCCCTGTGAAATTTGGTGATGTCTTTGCCACGCTTTACCAGCGGCTCGGCCTCAACCCGCATAGTGACATGGTCAATGACCTCACAGGCCGACCGCAACATCTCGTTGATCCGGGCTGTGAGCCGCTGCGCGAGCTAGTTTGAAACTTGGCTCGACATACTTGGTCGAGCCATGAATAGCGCCGCAGTTACGTCAATTGGTTGACTCGCCCGCTTGTTTCAGCCCGCGAATCCACTCGCCAAGCATTTTCACGGCGGGTTCATCCACGATTGATTTTGCCAGTGGCGGCATGCCGCCCTGGCCAACGCGCAGCACCCTTTGCATTAGGATGCTGCGCTCCGGCGCGCCGGGGGCGACCAGCAGGGCGTTCGTCAGGCCGAACTGATCGTGCTGAGGGACGACCCCAAAGAGCAGCATCTTTTCCGACGGAGTGTCCCAGCGCAACGTGATGGCAGAATTGCCCCCACCGGCCTCGACGTGGCAGTGCGCGCAGTTGGCGTGCAGGTAAGAGCGCGCGCGCTGATCCAAGGGCGCGGATTCATCGTAGGGGTTGGGCAGCGCGGCCATCTTCTCGGGCGCTTTGGACAACTTCACTAGGCCGTCCTTGTTGGGCTTGAGGTTAAACGCGCCTATGTGCTTCAGAGTGCGGAGCTGGTTGGCCCGCCCGCCGGCGTAATCGTGCTCGCGGTTCAATTGGAGCGTGCTCACGCCCAGCACGAACTGCGCAGCGCGGCTGTGGCAGGTCATGCACTCGGCGCGGCTCGGGTAGTGCCACGTCTGCTTGCGTGTGCCGCCGGGCGCGTTGCGGTCCTGAATCTTGAACTCGCGGTCCGCGCCCTTCGCTTCCACGAGTTCAGCGTCGGTCTGTGAGTCGTTCCAGCGGTAGCTGTAGCCGACCCACTCGTTTTGCTGAAAGAGCATGAAACGCGTTTCAATCCACCTGCGCGATTTGGGATTTCCGGCTTCTAGATCGAGCGCGAAGCTCTTCACCAGCACTGTCTCTTCGGGAAACTTCCAGCTGCCGTTCTCGCTGTAAGCGATTTGGTTCGTGCCCGGCAATGCAATCCACCGCTCTTTATGTGCGCCGTCGGACCATAGTGGCGAATTGACCGAGTAAGGAATAACCGCGGGCTGCATGACGTGGTCCTTCACCCGAGTAAAAAGCCCGCTATCGCTGAGTTTCTTGGGGAACGGCGCACGCTTTGTCATTTCCGGGGGAGTCGGCTCCAGTTCTTGGAGTTGTCCGGCGTAATCGGCATAGAAGATTTCACCTCCCCGGCCCTCGCTGAAGCCGACGATCGCATGCGGAGTATCGGCGATTTCGCGATGCCAGGTCACCTTGTTGCCCTTGCGCTTCAACGCCCATATTTTTCCCGTGCCGTAATCGCCGTATATGTAGGCTCCGCGTAGATCGGCGAACTTGCTGCCTTGGTAGACCATGCCGCCGGTGATAGACCGCGCCTCCGCATGGTGATGCTCGACAAGCGGCGGCGTGACCGGGTGCGGGCCGAGCTTGCGCTGCGCGTGAAAGGGATGGTTTCCCTCCCGCACGCTCCAACCAAAGTTCGCGCCGCGGGTCACCAACTCGATCATTTCATAAAGATCCTGACCGATGTCGCCTACTAGCAGCCCGCCGTCCACCGGGTCTAAAGCGATGCGCCATGGGTTGCGAAAGCCGTAGGCCCATAGCTCGGGCCGCGCGCCGGGAATGTCCCAAAACGGGTTATCCTTCGGGATGGAATACAACTTGCCGGGGTCGGGCCGTTCAAGATCCAGGCGTAGCAGGCCGGAGTTCAGGTCGCTGAGATTCTGGCCTGTGTTGAGACCGTCAGAGTCGCTCGTGCCGTCGCCGGAGGTGATGTAAAGCATCCCGTCGAGGCCAAAGACCAGATCGCCGCCGTTATGACCATTGGACCACCACTTGATGATCTCACGCTCGGACGACTTGTCCGGCCGGCCCTCGGGCGCAACGGTGTAGCGAAGGATGCGGTTAAACTTGTTCGTGCCGCCCAGCACCACGCCCGCTGCATTGGTCTGCTTGGTATTCGGCCCGTTGGCGAAGACAAAAAGAAACCGGTTGGTTGCGAAACCGGGATGAAAGTGAAATGCGTAGAAGTCGTGGTCAGCCAGTTCCAAATAGAGGTTCGTCGTGCTTAGGGATTGGTCGCACGGAATGGCAAGGATGCGTCCCGATTGCTCGACCACGAGGTAACGGTTGCTGGCCGCGTCCGGTCCGAGGAACAACGGGTGCTTGAATTCCAGCTGTGGCCAAGCGCGCTTGGCACGCAACGGCAGTGCCGGGTCTGGTGAGCCGATGACGCGTGACGTGGTGAGTGGGATGCGCCGGTCAAGGCCGGAAGGCAGGCCGTCGTGGGCAAGGGCCGCAAGAAGATGGTTCAAAACACTCCCGGCAAGCAGCACCAAAAGCGAACGTGTCTTTAGATTCACGTTGGGAGTCTAGACCGGAGAGCCAAGGCGTCAATTCAGTGGCGGCGCGGCGGTCAGATCACCGTCCCATGCGCGATGACGCCGTTCTTGGGTATGATGACGATGCCGTCGCGGATGACGTAGCCGTTGCCGTCGAAGTTCTCGGGCTTACCGGCCGGGGAGATCACGCAGTTGTCACCAATTCGGGAGTTCTTGTCCAAGATGGTGTTCTCGATACGGCAGTGCTGACCGATGCCCATACGGGGGCGGCCGGCGTCGAGGTTCTCCCGCATGCTGGACTGCGACTCGTAGTAGTCCGCGCCCATCATGACGACACGGTGAAGGTTGGTGCCAATGCCCACGATGCTGCGGACGCCAATCACCGAATGGCTGATGTGGGCGTGGCTGATAATGCAGCCGTCTGACACCAGCGCGTGGTCAATGCTCGCACCGTTAACCTTGCTGCCGGGCAGGAAGCGTGGGCGCGTATAAATCGGCGAGCTCATGTCGAAAAAGTTGAACTTAGGCAGCTCTTCCGCGCCGTCGAGGTTTGCCTCGAAGAAACTTTTTATAGTTCCGATGTCCTCCCAGTAGCCCTGATAAACATAGCTAAAGACACGGTGTGTGGTGATGGCTCCGGGGATGATGTGCTTGCCGAAGTCGGTGAAATCGTTGTCGAGCAGCTTCACCATGACGGCGCGGTTGAAGACGTAGATGCCCATCGAGGCGAGGTAGAACTCCTCGTCCCCCTCGATGTCGAGGCTTTCGTAGGACTCCCGGGGAATCTTGAGCGAGTCCAGCACGGCGGGATCCTTGGGTTTCTCAACGAATCGCGAGATGCGGCGCTCGTTGTTGATTTGTAGGATGCCCAGAGATTGCGCGCTGTCGCGGGTGACGGGAATCGTGGCGATGGTGAGGTCCGCCTTGGTTTCCGCGTGCTGCGCGATGATACGGCGGAAGTCCATCCGGTAGAGCTGGTCGCCGCTGAGGATGAGGCAATATTCCCAATCGTGGTTCAGCAGGTGAACCAGGTTTTTGCGCACGGCGTCAGCCGTGCCCTGATACCAGGACGTGCTGTGCATGGTTTGTTCCGCTGCGAGCAGCTCGACAAATCCGCTGCTGAAGTGGTCGAACTTGTAACTCTGGCTGATGTGCCGGTGCAGCGAAGCGGTGTTGAACTGCGTGAGCAGGTACACGCGGCGGTATCCGGAGTTGATGCAATTTGAGATGGGGATGTCCACGATGCGGTATTTGCCCGCGAGTGGTACGGCCGGCTTGGAGCGGTCCTGCGTGAGCGGCCAAAGCCGGGTGCCCTGCCCGCCGCCCATAACGACGGCAAGAACGTTGGGGACATGAGGAGCCATGCGACGTGGAGCAGACATAAAACAAATCCTCAGTTGCGATAAAGACGAGCAAATACATAGCTTTTTTCCTGACTTTAGCGCAAGTCACAACCCCAATGCTCCACTTGCCGGATGCATCAGGCACCATTTGAGGAGTGTTTTTCCCGGTTACCCCGTCTAACCTCCTGCCATGAAATCATTGCAGATGACCGCTGCTTTTCTTTCCACCGCTTTTTCCCTCCTCGCCGCTGAACCGCCTGCGAACTACGCCGCGCAGAAAGCAGAGGCGGAACGGTTGGTCGCCGAGAAGTCTTTCGCTAAGGCGAACGAGATTTACCGCGCGGTGAACGTCACGAACCTCCCGCCGGCAGAGCAGCGCTGGGTGCTGTTCCGTCGCGCGGACACGCTGTGGCGCTCGGAGGCCAGCACGCAGCGCGCGGACAACACGAAGTTCAACAATGCGCGGCAGGAGCTGAATGTCCTCGTCCGCGATGTGCAGCGCGAGGAGGAGAAGGACCGCGTGTGGGTTGAGGTTCAAGAGTCGCTCGCGGACTCTTACTGGACACCCCGCAATCAGCGCAACTGGGGCGCGGGGTGGCAGCATTACTCGCAGGTGCTGGACTGGTGGGCCGGCCAGCGGGCGTCGGCGGAGGCGCGTGACCGTTACCTGAGCATCGTCTGGCGTTCCGCAAAGCCGCCGCAGGCCGAGCCTTATTACCGCTATGGGAACTACGGAAACGTGGTGCCGCTGAACATTCTCGAGAACACGCTGAAGATTGCCGCGACGGACAATGACAAGGCGCATGCGCATTATCTCCTCGCGGTTTCTTTCCAGTATCATGGTGGCGACTGGGATGCGCGCGCCCGGGTGCCGGAGCACTTCGAGGCCGCGCTCAAGCCGGGCAAAGGCACGGATTGGTATGACGACGCCCTGTATCACTACGCCGAGTGGATGATGAACCAGGGCCGCGCCGTGCCGCTGAAGGACGGCAACTGGACGCAGGAGCAGGATTACGTCAAGGCCCTCGCGCTGTTCCGCCGGCTCGTCGCGGAGTTTCAGAAGGGCGAGACGCGCTACTGGGAACAGGCACAGGCGCAGATTCGCAATATCACGCAGGTCAATCTCGGCGTGTCCGTCAGCCACGTCTTCCTGCCGGACTCGGAGATTCAGTATCACCTCAACTGGCGCAACGTTAAGGCCATCGAGCTGGCGTTGTATCCGGTAAACCTCACCACCGACGTGAACTTGGCGAAAGACAAGTCACACGTGAACTGGCTGCAGAGTATTGACCTTGCAGGCCGCGAGAAGGCGAAGAGCTGGACGCACGACACCAAGGACAAGGGCGATTACCGGCCCGGCAGTTCGAACCCGCGCGTGGACGGCAAGCTCCGTCCCGGCGCGTATGTGCTCGAAGCGCAGGGCGGCGGAAAGTCCGTGCGCGAACTGGTGCTCGTGACGGATGCGACGCTCGTGCTCAAGGCCAGCGGCAAGCAGGCCATTGTCTTCGTCACCGATGCGCTTTCCGGCAAGCCGTTGCCAAATGCGAAGGTCCGGCTGTGGGAACGGTGGCACGTCGCCAACAACTCGTGGGAGACCCGCGCGCTGGACAAGGCTGCAGACAAGGACGGCCTCGCGGTCTTCGAGCTGACGCGCACGCCCAACTCGAACAACGAGCTGTTCGCCGCCGCCCTCGCGGGCGACAAGCAGGCGTTCAGCCCTGGCAGCGCTTATTGGTATCGCGAGCCACACGAGTCGTGGCGCATCTACGCCTTCACCGACCGCCCGGCGTATCGCCCGAAGGAGAAGGTCGAGTGGAAGGCCATCGTGCGCCGTTACAACGGCTCGGTTTATTCCACGCCCGCCAACGCGACAATTGCTTACACCATCACCGGCCCGGACGGCGCGAAGGTGAAGGAGGGCGACCTCAAGTTGAACGAGTTCGGCACCGGCTGGGCGTCGCTCGAACTCACCGAACAGCAGCGGCTCGGCGAGTATCGCGTGCAGTTCCGCGACAAGGCGAACAACCAGCACATCGGCAACGCGACGCTCTTCCGGCTCGAGGAATACAAACTGCCCGAGTTCAAGGTCGCCGTGCAGACGCCGGAGGTTGACGGGAAGAAGAAGGCCTTCCGCACCGGCGACAAGGTCGAGGTGAACGTGCAGGCGGATTATTACTTCGGCGGCCCGGTGGCCAACGCGACGGTCGAGGTCGTCGTGCATCAGAACCCCTATTACTTCGCGTGGAAGGAGCCGCGTGAGTTCGGCTGGTTCTACGAGGAGAACGAGGGGCGCTTCGGTCGCGGGCGGATGTGGCGTGGCGGTGGCGATGGGCAGATTTTGAAGCGCGAGACGTTGAAGACCGACGCAACGGGCAAGGCACGGTTGGAGTTCGAGTCGCCGAAGGATTACGGGCAGGACTTCGAGTTCCGTATCGAGGCGCGCGTGGTGGACGCCAGCCGCCGCGAAATCACCGGCAGCGGCACCGTGCGCGTCACGCGCCAGCGCTATTACGTCCACGCCAAGCCGGAGCACAACCTCCACAAGCCCGGCGACAAGGCGACGGTAAACTTCCGCGCGCAGGATGCGAATCAGCAACCCGCCGTCATCGAAGGCATCGTCAAGGTCACCCGCGAGCGTTGGGAAGAAATCTGGGTGAACCCGGCGGGCAAGGAAGTGAAGGGGCCGGAGCTCAAGGCGCTGCAAAGCGACGGCAAGTTCCCGCCCGCGCCGCAAGTTGGGCAACGCCCGTGGCGGTTGAAATTCCGGGGCTACCACAGCGATGACATTCTCACGCGCACGCTCAAGACCGATGCCGAGGGCAAGGTGGACTTGGTCTTCACGCCCGAGCGCGAGGGCTATTACAAGGTGACGTGGCTGACGGAAGACGCGTTCCCCAACCGCCCGCCGCAGCCCATCCGCGCGGAGACGACGCTGTGGGTCGCGAACAATGCGACCGCCGAACTCGGCTACCGGCACGGCGGGGTGGAAATCATTGTGGACCGCGACACCTTCCGCACCGGGCAAAAGGCTGCGGTGATGCTTGTGGCGAACAGCAACGACCGTTACGTGCTGTTCACCGTCGAGGCCGAGGAACTCATCAGTCATCAGGTCGTGCACCTCACCGGCACGGTGAAGCTCGTCGAGCTGGAACTCAGCGATGCGCACGTGCCGAATGTCTTCCTCAGCGCCGCGATGGTGGCGGACAAGCAGATTCACATGGACACGAAGCAGGTCATCGTGCCGCCCACAAAGCATTTCCTCACGGTGGATGTGAAGCCCGACCGCACCCAATATCAACCGCGCGAAGACGGCACGCTGCTCGTCACCGCGCGCGACCACGATGGCAAGCCCGTCGCCGCCGAGGTGGCCGTGGGGCTCGTGGATGAGTCGGTCTATTACATCCAGAGCGATTACGCCGGCGACCCGCGCCAGTTCTACTTCGGCACCAAGCGGCAGCAGCGGACGCAGTTGCAGAGCACGTTCAACCAAAAGTCTTACGCAAAGCTCGTCGAGTGGGAGGAAGACGGCGTGAAGATGGTGCTGGAGCAAAACGAGGTGCTCCAACGTGCGGACCGGCGGAGGAACGCGGAGTCTGACGAGGCCGACAAGCTGGAGCGCAAGCCTGGCGCGCTGAGGGAGCAAGAATATGCAGTCTTCGAAGGCGGGGCCAACCGGATGCGCGGGTTGGGGATGCCAGTGGCACCGATGAGTGCGCCGGCGGGTGCGATGATGGCCATGGATGGAGTGTCACTCGCTGCCGCGCCAGCTCCGATGGCCGCCGCGAAGGCCATGCTCCGCGCCGCGAAGGCCCAGGGTGATAAGCAAGCCGCTGGCGAAGACGGCGCGGAGCCAAACGTCGTTGTCCGCTCAAACTTCCGCTCGACCATTATCTGGCTACCAGACGTGAAGACCGGCCCCGACGGCACGGCCAAGGTGCCCGTGAAATTCCCGGACTCCCTCACGGGCTGGAAAGCCACCGCCCGCGCCGTCGGCAGCGGCGCGCAGTTCGGCATCGCCAACTCAACTACGCGCACCAAACAGCCGCTCATCGTGCGCCTGCAAGCCCCGCGCTTCTTTGTCGTGGGCGACGAGGTCGTCTTGAGCGCGGTGGTGAACAACAACACCGAGGCCGAGTTGTCGGTGAAAGTTTCGCTGGATGCCTCGGGCAACTTGGCGCTCGGTGCCGGCACGACGACGACGTTAAAAGTCCCTGCCAACGCCGAAGCCCGCGCTGACTGGAAGGCCCGCGTCGTCTCGCCCGGCGAAGTTCGTCTGAAGACCACCGGCGTTTCCGGCAAGCTCTCCGACGCGATGGAAAAGTCGTATTTGTCTCACGAGCACGGGATCGAGCGCTTCCTCACCAAAGCCGGCAAGGTGCGCGGCTCAGACATCACCGTGCGGCTCGACATCCCCGCCGCGCGCAAGAAAGACACCACCACGCTCGTCGTGCAGGTCGCGCCCAGCCTCGCGGTCACGATGCTCGACGCGCTGCCCTACCTGATTGATTACCCCTACGGCTGCACCGAGCAGACCATGAGCCGCTTCCTCCCGTCGGTCGTGACGGCGAAGACCTTGAAGGACCTCGGCCTCCAGCCTGAGGACGTGATGAGCCGCGTCTTCGGCGGCATCGAAGCCCGCGCGGGTGGAGCCGCACCGCCGAATCTTGGTGCGAAAAAGGACCTCGCGAAGCTGAACGAAATGACTGACGCCGGCCTGAAGCGCCTCTACGACTTCCAGCACGGCGACGGCGGCTGGGGCTGGTGGAAGGAAGGCCAGAGCGACCGCTGGATGACGGCCTACGTCGTCTGGGGCCTCACGCTCGCGAAGCAAGCTGGCGTGGACTTGAAAGCCAACGTCCTCGAACGCGGCACGGCCTTCCTCGAAAAGACGCTCGTTGAGGAAGAGCTGAACCACGACATGCAGGCCTTCATGCTGCATGCCACCGTTGCGGGCGCGAACCCGCTGGCGAAGGCCGTCTTCTCCCCCGCGCAGAACAAGGCGTGGGACAACTTGTGGAAAAACCGTGAGGGACTCAATGCCTACACGCGTTCGTTGCTCGCACTCGCCGCGCATCACATGGGCAAAGGCGTCGAGGCCAAGACGCTCATCGCGAACCTGGAGAACGGCGTGAAGCGGGACGACCGGCCCGACGCCAGCGTGCTCATCGGCGGCGCGCTGCCCGCGAACGCCGGCGTGATGGGCACCGCGCATTGGGGCGAGGACGGCATCTACTGGCGCTGGTCCGACGGCGGCGTGGAAGCCACGGCCTTCGCCCTCCGCGCGTTGCTGGCCATTGACCCGCAGAACAAGCTCATCGAGCCGGTCACTAACTGGCTCCTCAAGGGCCGGCGTGGCGCGCAGTGGAGCAACACCCGCGACACCGCCATCACCGTGCTCGCGCTTAACGATTACCTCCGCGTGACCAAGGAACTGTCGCCCGAGTTGGAATACGAAGTGACCGTGAACGGCACGAGCATCGCCAAGCGCAAAGTCAGCGGCGCGGAAGTTTTCGCCGCGCCCAGCCGCTTCGCCGTGGACGCGAAGCTCATCAAGGACGGCGCGAACGACATTCGCATCAAGCGCAAGGGCGAGGGGCCGGTCTATTTCGCGGCCGAGGCAAAATTCTTCAGCTTGGAGAACCCCATCCCGGCGAGCGGCAACGAAATCTTCGTGAAGCGCGAATATTTCAAGCTGGTCGCGCGCCCGACGCTTCTCAAAGGCGTGGTCTATGACAAGGTGCCGCTGCTCGACGGCGAGTCCGTCACCAGCGGCGAGCGTATCGAGACCGTCCTCACCCTCGAGGCGAAGAACAACTACGAGTATCTGCTTTTCGAGGACTTGAAGCCCGCCGGCTTCGAGGCCGTGGCCATCCGCAGCGGCGAGAGCCTCTACGCGCGCGAACTTAAGAGCGGCGCGGTGGAGCGAAAGTTTGGCGAAGTCGGGAAGCCCGCGCCGGCGCCGGTGTCGGAGAAGGGGCCAAAGTCCAAAGGTCCGAAGTCCAAAGTCGGGGCGGCCGTGCCGGCGATCGCTGCAGACGTGGCCGTGGCCGAGCCGGCCATTGCGATTGCCCCCGGTGCGCCAGTCGCGCGGATGGCTGCCGTGCGTCCGCCGATTACGATTTTGCCGCCGCGTCCCATCGGCATCGGCGATCCGGACTTCACGGGCCGGTCACGCTGGATATATCAGGAACTACGCGACCGCAAAGTCGCCCTCTTCCTCGACAAACTTCCCGAGGGCGTCTGGCAAATCCGCTACGACCTGCGCGCCGAAGTGCCCGGTGCATTCCACGCCCTGCCCGTCCTCGGTCACGCGATGTATGTCCCTGAAATCCGCTGCAACGGCGCGGAAGTGCGCGTGACGGTGGTGGATGTGAAATAAGCAGTCAATCCGCTCACGGCACCGTGAAGATGGCGAGCCGCTGGTGCTTCGCCTCCAAACTCAGGAGCGCGAGGCTAGTGCAATACACGCGGCCGATATTCCGACCCTCGTAGCCGGAGTTCCAGGAGCCGTCGGCGGCTTGGCCGCCCACGAAGTTCCGCTCGGCGGCTTGGCCCGCCAGCGACACTTGCGCTTCGGTGAAGTTGTTCAGCGCGAGCGTGCTGAAGAATAAACGATGAAACATCCACGTGCTGGGAGCTTTATCGTCTCCGGGGGGATCAAATCTAAGCTCGTTTAGCAGGAAATTCGTGGCCACAGCGGTTTCCGGCGCACGGGATTGGCCGCAGATGCGCAGGCCCAACAGGCCCATCGCGGTGGTTGAAAAATATTTGTGTCGTCCTTCGGGTTGCAACGGCTTGTCATCTGCGGTTGGTTTGGCGCGGACTTGGTAGGCGAAAACACCATGCTCGGCGGCGAAAGCGTTCTTGAGATACTGCGCGGCCGCTTGGCCGTTGCGCGGCGACATGCTGAAGTCGGCCTTGACGCCCGCATGCAGCGCCAGCAGTTGCCAAGCAGTCACGGACATATCTGAGTCGCGCGCGTCGGGCTTGTAGCGCCAGCCGCCGGTGTCGCGGCGTGTCGACTTCGCTGCTCCTTGGGCCCCGAGGATGAAGTTGCACCCTGCCGCCGCCTTGCGCCGAATAAGTTCTTCCTGCTCAGGATCGGCGGAGCGCCAGAGCAGTTCGCAGAGAAAAAGTGTCGTTACCGCGTGCCCGTACATGACTGAGGCGTCCGCCGCGCCAAAGTAACCGTCCGCCGTTTGCCGGTCGGTGCGCAACACAAAGAGGATGGCACGTCGTAGTGCGACGCCTTCGGGCGACTTGTTCAACGGTGAATGTCCCGCGCCCAGCAGGGCCAACCCCGCAAGCGACGTCAACGCGGTTTGTAAGCGCGCCGCGTCTGCGATGGCTCCGGTGGCCTGCTGCTGCGAGACGAGGAAGGCGGAACCGGCCTGCACCGCCGACTCGACGCGCTCGGGGCTGGGCGCGGCGGGCTTCGGAGCCCGAGCCGCGCCGGTGGGCAATGCCAGCAGCGCGAGCATCGTGCCAGAACATAGAAAGGAAACCGTGCGGCTCATATAAGCGGATTCGGTCGCGGCGAGCGCGGATAACTCTGGGCGTGGATCAGGTTATGGTTGTATTTGCGCGAAAACGCCGGGCTTTGGCAAGGTTACGCCGTGATGTCCCCATTACCATGATCGCCCAGCTTGTCGCATTGGTTGCTGCGTGGTTGCTTGCGGCATCGAGCGCGTTTGGCCAAGGCAACTTCTACTCATTTACCGACCTCGGGGCGCTGACTTCGTCCGCTGATCGAGCGACGGCGTTGAACCGCTTTGGCATTGCGGCTGGCACAAGGTCGGTCGCGGTGCGAGACGGGGCGCCATTTAGCCGCGCGTTCATCTTTACCAACGCCATTCATGAATTTGGTCCGGCTGGCACGCCAACCTTTGGCAGCGATTTGAACGACTTTGGTGATACGGTTGGCTGGAGCGGGCCGCCGCAACCCGGTGGGCGGCAGGTCGAGCGCGCGATGCTTTGGCAAGGGGGTAACCCCATCGAGTTGGGCACGTTTGGCGGCGCAAACAGCCGAGCTTTTGGCATCAACGAGCGTGCCGAAATCACTGGCGCGGCGCAGACGACGAACGGCGCGTTTCATGCCTTCCTTTGGCGGCAGGGGAAACTCCATGACCTCGGCACGCTCGGCGGGCGCAACAGTTACGGGCATGCGGTCAACAGCGCGTCTGACGTGGTTGGCGTGGCGGAGACAGCCCAACAGATACGCCGCGCCTTCTTGCACACCGGTGGAAAGATGCGCGATCTCGGCACGCTGGGTGGCAGCTTGAGCCAAGCGAACGGCCTGAATGAGGCTGGGGATGTAGTCGGCTTTGCGCAGAACGCCGCTGGTCAGTCGCGCGCGTTCTTGCACACCGGTGGAAAGATGCGCGATCTCGGCTCGCTCGGCGGCTTGGCCGCCTTCGCCAACGCGGTTAACAACCGGCAGCAAGTCGTCGGCACCGCGCAACTGGCGGGCGGCGAGCCGCGCGCTTTCCTATGGCGGGAAGGTAAGATGTGGGACTTGAACGGTTTGCTCGCCCCAAACTCCGGCTGGTTTCTTCTCGAAGCAAATGACATTAACGAGTCAGGGCAAATCCTCTGCCTCGCCCGCTCGAGGAACGGCCAGATGCGAATGGTGCGGCTA
>Ga0194133_10006854_pt1 | contig 13858 bp, 18 predicted proteins | sample TA2KigOf40mmetaG_FD_155448 | JGI IMG/M metagenome (GOLD analysis project Ga0194133, IMG submission 155448) | Freshwater microbial communities from Lake Tanganyika, Tanzania - TA2015055 Kigoma Offshore 40m | ecosystem: Environmental > Aquatic > Freshwater > Lake | place: Tanzania: Lake...
TTTGCATTTTTATTTACAATAAAGTTAAGATGTATTTTTCATGAATTTAAATAAATATATTCGTTCTATCCCAAATTATCCAAAAAAAGGAATTCTTTTTAGAGATGTAACTACTATTTTTAATAACCCTCATGCTTTTAAATATTGCATAAATAGAATTTCCAAAATTTGTAAAAAAAAAAAAATTTCAAAAATTGCAGGTATCGAAGCTAGAGGATTTATTATTGGTGCTGCAGTTGCATTCAAACTAAATTTACCCTTTGTACCTATTAGAAAGAAGGGGAAACTTCCTTTTAAAAAATATGCCCAAAAATATAAATTAGAATATGGTCTTGATACTTTAGAAATTCATAAAGATAGTATAAAAAAAAACGAAAAAATTGCTTTAGTAGATGATTTAATTGCAACAGGTGGAACAGCAATGGCATCAAAAAAATTAATTATAAAGGTAGGTGGAAGCCTAAAGTTATTCGTTTCTATTATTGATTTGAAAGATTTCGGAGGATCAAATAATTTAAGGAAAGCAAGAGTTGATGCTGTATCTCTTGTTAAACTTCCAGGTCACTAATATTGGTTAAACTTTCTATAATAATACCCTTTAGTCAAAATGAAAAAGATATTAGCTTATTATTTAATTTAAAAAAAAAATTTAAAAATTTTGAGATAATATTTGTAGGAAGTAATAAAAATATTTTTGTAAAAAAAAAAAAGAACTTAATTAGAAAAATATCAAAAGTTTATTTTTTACGAAACACTAGTAGAGCGCTATGTCTTAATTTTGGTGCAAATTTAGCAAGAAATAAAATACTTTGGTTTCTTCATTTAGATTCAAAAATTCACGAAATACCAAAAAATTTTTATAAAGAATTAAACTTTGATCAAATTAATTGTTTTAAACTTAAATTTGACAATAAAAAACTTTTAATTAATTCGATTTGTGCAAATTTAAGATCAAAAATTCTTAAAAATCCGTTTGGAGATCAATCGTACATAATGTCAAAAAATATTTTTTTTTATATCAATAGATTTAACGAAGAATTAAAAGAGGGTGAAGATCATGAGTTTATTATAAGATCATATTGTAAAGGAATTAAAATTAATATTTTAAAATATTATTTAATAAGTTCGGCCAGAAAATACGATGACAAGGGAAATATACTTATTACGATAATATTTTTTTACAAGTCTATAGTACAAATTATTTTTTATTATTTCAAAAATCTTAAATTTTTAAGTAAAAAAGCTGTAATAATAGTTTTCATGAAATACCCGTTTTCCAAAAATTCAAAAAAAAGAATAAGAGCGAAAATTTCAAATATTATTGTTGATAAATTTAATGAAAAAATGATTAAAAGATTATTATTTTTTTTTGAAAATAAAAAATATTTTAATTTTGTAATAGGATTAAAATATTCTGATCATAAAATTAAATCGTTAAAATATTTTTATAAGTTTCCCAAAATTTTATTAGAAGATGAAAATTTAGGAATAGCTATGAAAAAAGCTTATATTTTTTTTAAAAACATTTTTAAAAAAATTATATTTGTAGGATCGGATATTCCAGACCTTACTGTTTCCCATATGAACATGGCAATAAAAACTCTTAATTATTATGATAATTACTTTATTAAGACTAATGACGGAGGTTTCTGCTTATTTGGTACAAAACAAAAAAATATTGAAAAAATATTTACTAAAGTTAATTACAGTAGAAAAAATACTTTTAAAAACTTTTCAAAATTTACAAAAAAAAATTATATATATCAAAAAACACTAGACGATATTGATACTTCAGAACAGCTAAAAAACTTTTTAAATAAAAAATTTTTAAAATGGTAAAAAAAATATCACTTATAAGTATTATCATTAATTGCCATAATGGTGCAGCTTTTCTAAAAGATTGTTTATTAAGCATTAAAAGACAAACATATAAAAATTTCGAAGTTATTTTTTGGGACAATGCATCTAATGATAATAGTAAAATAATTTTTTTATCTTTAAAGGACTCAAGATTTAAATATTTTTATAAAAAAAAAAAAACAACTCTCTATAAGGCTAGAAATCTTGCTCTTAAAAAAACTAAAGGTGATTTTATTACTTTTATAGATACTGACGATATGTGGGATAATAATAAATTAAAAATACAACTAAGTGAATTTAAAAATACAAATTTGGGGGTTGTTTATAGTAATATTTTATTACAAAAAATAAATGGTTCAAAAAAATTACTTTTTAGGGAAAAACTTCCGTCAGGTATGATTTGCGAAAGTTTTTATAAAAATTATTATCCAACTATCTTGAGTGCTATGGTAAAAAAAAATATTTTAAAAATTAAATTTAATGAAAAATATGATCATATTGGTGATTTTGATTTTTTTTTCAGACTCTCAAAAATAGTTGAATTTAAAGCGATTAATATGCCTCTAGGTATCTATAGAGTTCACGAAAATAATCTAAGCAAGTTAAATAGAATTAAAGAAGTTAAAGAAATGGAGTATTGGATAAAAAAGAATTCAAATCTAATTGATAAAAAAAAAATTAGTAAATTAAAAGCTCGTTTAAATTATCAAAAATTTTTATATTTTAAACTTAAATCTAAATTTTTTAAAAGTTTTTCTTATATCCTACCTAATAACTATAATTTCATATTTTTCATTAAAAAAATTCTAATATTTATTACTCCAGTAATGTTACTAAAAAAGATATTGTGGTTTTAAAATTTGGTAGCGGGACCCAGAATTGAACTGGGGACCTCAGGCTTATGAGTCCTGCGCTCTAACCAACTGAGCTATCCCGCCATTGTTTCTATTTAGCAACTTACATTAAATTTATCAATGTATCGCTTTTTATTTTTCACCAATGATATGTAAAAAAACTTTTCTTTTTTGTCTTTCAAGTCTGTGCTCAAATAAAAAAATTCCTTGCCAATTTCCAAGCCGGACGTTGTAATCTTTGACACTTAAAGTTAAATTAGTATTTGTGAGGGAACTCTTGATATGGGCTGGCATATCATCTATTCCCTCAGTACTATGTATATAAAGATTATTATTCATAGGCGCTAACTTATCATAAAAATTAATTAAATCTTTTTGAACGTCCGGATCAGCATTTTCCTGAATGATTAATGAAGCACTAGTGTGTAAGATTGAGATGTTTAAAATACCATTTTTTATCTCTGAAATTTTTACAAATTTTTCTATTGATTTGGTAAGTGAAATGAATTTGATTCCGTTTGTAAGGACTGTTATTTCCTCAAAACGCTGAACTAACATTTACTTTATTAAAACAATAATAAACCCGATAATTAATAAAAAAAAAATTAAAGCTATTTTTTTGTAATTATTTTTTTTTTCAATATTTTTAATTTTTTCCTTTTCCTGAAAAAGATGAAAATAATTAGCTTTTCTCATTGAAATGTAAGAACCATTTAAGTTTTCTTTGTTTTCATTAAATTCTACGAGGTTTTAAACAACAAATTTTTTAAAAAATCAAATACTCTTTAAAATATTGAACTTTTAAAAATATAAATATAAATCTTTCTTATGGCATATCCAAAAAAACATCGAGGTCGAAGAAAAGTTGGATCAAAAAAAAGAAGAAACAGAAGAAAAAATAAGAAAAGATAACTCTATTCTGTAGTTTCTACCCAACCACCGCCTAGAACCCTGGTTCCAATACTATCGGGTTTATAAAAAACACACGCCTGACCAGGTGAAATACCATAGTCGTGGTCTAAAAGAGATACCTCATTTGTTTTTGGGTTAAATTTTGATTTTAATAGTTTTCCTGAAGATCTTAATCTTGAATAAATTTCTTCATTAAAATCTAAACTTGGACTTGATAAATAATTTACATTTTTAATATTTATTTTTTTTATCTTTAAATCTTCTTTTCTACCAACTACAACAGTGTTAGTTTCTGGCTGTAACTTTATTACATAGTAAGGTTCTTTACCGTTCAATTTAATTCCTTTTCTTTGACCTATAGTAAAATTAATTATTCCATTATGTTTACCTAAAATATTTCCTTCAGTATCTTTAATGTCACCTTGAAAATTTGCATCAGGACGAAACTTTTGAATAACTGAAGTATAATTTCCGTTTGGAACAAAACATATATCTTGACTATCGGCTTTATCAGCAACTGTTAAGTCAAGTTTTCTTGCAATTAATCGTGTTTCTTCTTTTGAAATATCTCCTAAAGGAAAAAAAATATAATTTAATTGTTCTTGAGTTGTTGAAAATAAAAAATGTGTCTGATCTCTTGATAAGTCTTCTGGTCGATACATCATTGACTTACCATTCTTAGTAATTTTTTTGACATAATGACCGGTTACTAAAGCGTCAGCATTTAAGTTTATTGATGCTTGTAGTAAATCTCTAAATTTGACTGTTTGATTACAATTTACACAAGGTATTGGCGTCTCTCCTCTTAGGTAGGAGTCAACAAAAGTATTAATTACTTCATTTTTAAATTTACTTTCATAATTAAAAACATAGTGATCAATATCTAACTTTTCACAAACTCTTTTAGCATCATAAATATCTTGCCCTGCACAACATGTTCCTGGTTTTTTTTCAATTCCAGAGTAGTCAAAAAGCTGCAAAGTTATTCCAATGACTTTGTAACCCTGTTTTTTCATGAGCGCGGCAACAACTGAGGAGTCTACCCCTCCTGACATTGCAACAACAACAATCAACTCTGAGGCTGCTTTATCAATATTAAAAAGATTGGATTTTTGAGTAGTTTCTGTTTGAAAGTTCATTTATTTAAACTTAATACAATTAAAATAATTAATAAATAAAATGATTTTTGATTACGAACCTGGAGACTTGGTGATAAATCCAGGAAATAAAGACTGGGGAATTGGTCAAATTCAATCAATTATTAATACAAAAGTTACTGTAAACTTTGAAAATGTAGGTAAAAAAACAATAATTGCAGATAAAATCTTACTAGAAAAAATAAGTGCAAAAGATTATTAGAAAAAAAATAACTGAAAAATTACTTCCTATTTTTATTAATGTTGGAAAAAAAATAATAAATCTAAAAAAAAAAAATTTAAAAATTTATATAAAAGATGATAACACCCCAGTTACAAATGGTGATCTTGAAGTTGACAGAGTCCTTCAAAAAGAGATAAAAAAACTAACTCCAAGTATTCCTATTGTTTCTGAAGAAAATTCTTTCTCGATAATTAATTTTAAATATAAAAGTTTTTGGTTGCTTGACCCAATTGATGGAACTAAAGAATATATTGCTGGAAAAAAAGAATATACGTTAAACGCAGCGCTTGTAATTAATAAAAAACCAGTACTTGGAATAATCTATGCTCCTAGAATAGGGAGATTGTTTTTTACTTATGAGAAAAATAAAAGTTATGAGTTTTTCAAAAATAAAAAAAAAAGATTAAATTCAAAAATTTTATTAGAAAGAAAAAACGTTAAAGCGCTCTCAAATTCGTTTAAACCATCAAAAACTATATTAAATATTTATAAAAAATTTAAAGTCAAAACTTTCAAAAAATGCTCTAGTTCCCTTAAGTTTTGCTTAATTGCAGCTGGTGAATATGATATTTACGCTGCAAGACGCAGAGCAAAAGAATGGGATATTGCAGCTGGTCATATAATAGCTGAAAATGCTGGAGCTACTTTAAGAACTTTTTCAGGGAAAATTATAAACTATGGTAAAAAAAAATTCTATAATCCATCTATGATATTGATTCGACATAAAAAAGATTTAACTTACTAGTTATGAAGTTTACAAATTTTTTAGTAATTTTTATGTTTTTAAATAGTTGCGGTGCACCTTTAAGCGGAACTTTACTGACGCCAGATAGAGTTGCATCAATATTGGCTGATATTGTAATTGAGTCAAATACTGGAAAAAAAATATCAGAACATGCCCTTTCAAGTTTAACAGAGAAAGATTGTAAGTTTAAGCTTAGTGATGTTAATAGTATCTGCATTGAGAGAAATGTTGCAAGTTTGTTAGATGCAATTGAAAAAAATAAAACACAAATAAGAACTAAGGTTACAGAAAAGTTAAATTTAAAAAAAACCTCAGATAAAACAAATCAAGCCCAACTATTTGCTGACCCTATAGAAATTTTAAGAGAAAGAATTAAAAATTTAAACCTAGAGACAAATTAAAAGTTATCTTTATTTTGAATATTGAAGTAGCATTTATAATTATATTCTCAACCTTAGTATTTGGAATATTATTATTTATTTTCGTATATTTCTTTTTAAAAAAGAGATTGAACTATTTGTTAAAATCAAAAAAGAAATCTAAAACTTTTTCTCAAAAACCCTAAGTTCTTTTTGTTCCAAATCTAGTACTCTTTTTGAAATTTCGTAACTAAAACCAGACCTTGCAAGAACTCCTGTATCTTTGATGTAAAATATTTTTCTATTTCCCTTTGGCCTATATGGACCAATACCTCTTCTTTTACAAAGTTTTATTGCAGAGTAAAAATCTGGATCCTCATTATCTTTCAAAATTCCCTCTATAGTCCTATGTAAAAGATTGTCATTAACCCCTTTTTTCATAAGAACAGACCTAATCTTATTTATTGAATAACCTCTTTTTAAAAAGTTTTTAGACTTTATTTCAGAGTAAATTTTATCGTCTATTAAACCAAGCTTCTCGAGACTTAAAATTACATCATCTATTTCCTCTAAAGTTTTTGTTTTATCTTTATTATCTAAAGTAATTTCTCTACTTTTTTTAAAAAGATAAATCCTAAGATCTTTTTTTGAAGGTTGATATTTATCTAAATATTTTAAGGCTAATTCTTTTAAATCTTCTTTATTTATCACTGTATACTTTGTAGTTTTAATTTATTTTGTATAATATTCTTAAGTAACACATGCTAAATTCGATAAAAGATTTTTTTACTCTAGATATGATTTATCAATTCGCAAATATAGGAGTTATTCCATTTTGGTTGATGCTAGTACTACTTCCTTCTTGGAATGGAACTAAGGTATTGGTGAATAGCGTTTTTGCACCATTAATCTTAGGATTATTATATTTTTATGTTGTATACATTTATTTTAACACATCTGAAGGATTATTTTCAAATACTCTTGATAAATTTAAAACTTTTGAACTTTATAAAGGTTTAGATTCGCTTAAAAAAATTCTTGGAGATAAAAATATACTTCTGATTTTTTGGATACATTTTCTTACAATAAACTTGATGATCGGATCTTGGATTGCAAATGATGCTTCAAAAAATAAGGCTTTACAATTTATTGTAATTATACCTTTAGTTTTCACATACTTTTTAGGACCAATAGGACTTGGCGTTTATCTTATTTTAAGAATTTTAGTTGCTCAAAAACTTAAGCTTTTTGATTAAATATTATAGCAATAAAAATATTGCATGAAAAAAATAGACTTCTATTTTGATGTGGGTAGTCCTTATTCTTACCTTGCCCATACCCAATTAAAAAAATACGAAAAAGACACAGGAGAAAAAGTGAATTACTTACCAATACTTGTTGGTGGCTTACATAAACTTGCTGGAATTACCGCTCCTGGACTAATTCCAATAAAAGCAAAATATCTCATAAAGGATTGCAAAATATGGGCTGATAAATACAAAGTTAAATATCATTTTAATCGTTATTTTCCTATTAAAACTGTAAATCTAATGAGAGCCTGTTTAGTTGCTGAAAAAGAAAATTTTTTAAAAGAATTTGTTGATAAATCTTTTCAAGCAATATGGGTAGATAATCTCAATTTAAATGATGAAAAAATATTTAATAAGTTTATGAATTCGATAAATACTTCCTCAAATCTATATTCAAATAAAATCAATGATCAAAAAATAAAGGATGAACTAATAAAAAAAACAAGTGATAGTTTTAATAAAGGAATATTTGGAGTTCCAACTTTTATTGTTAATGAAAAAATGTTTTGGGGCCAAGACAGACTAGATTTTGTATTAAATGAGGCAAAAAAATAACTATTTTTTTCTTACCTTTTGAAGTCTAAATCCAAATTCTTTTAACTTTTCAAATCCACCCTCTATATGAGATACTCTTTCAAAGCCCATGTCTTTAAGAGTTTTTGTAGCAAGGGCTGATCTCATACCTTGAGCACAAAATAAAATTAAATCTTTATCTAAAGGAATATCTTTTTTATAGTATGAGCTTTCAGGATCCAACCAAAACTCAAGCATACCTCTTGGTATATGCTTTGCATTTTCTATAGTTCCTTCCCTCCAAAGTTCTCTAATATCTCTAATATCGATTAGTACTGCATTTGATGTATTTAATTTATCTTTTGCTTCGCTTGGAGATATTGTTTCAATGTCTTTTAAAATTTTTTCTACAAGTTTTTTTGAAGAAGTTATTTTCACAATAGTATAGTAATCACTTTTATTGAATATGAAAGCCCAAAAAAAAATTGAAAATCATTTTTTAAAAAAAATTTTTATTAAATTATGCAGGTTATTTGGTTTTGAAATTATTAATCAATCAACTTTAGAAGTACCTACAAAAAATAAAAAAATTAATGATATTTTAAGTGAACCAAATATTAAATCCATAACAATCCCATTGGGTGAAATTAAGATAACAAGGAAAATAGTTTCTTTAGATATTTTTTTTAAGTTTTGTACTACAACTAATATTGTATCTCAAAATAAAGATAGATTATTTTGTAATGAAAAATACGAATATACTCTAAGATCATTATTATCAATTCTTAGATCGGTAGAAAATTCAAAAAAATATTTTAGAAATCTAAAAATAAAAATATTTTTGCTGAATGGAGGATGTGAAAAAAATATCTTAAGCAAAATAGAAAATATTTTAAATAAGTTTAATATTGATTTTCAAATTATAAATGTTCTAGAGAATAGTGATATTCGGTTCATTAATAATAATGTTTCAGAAAATGTTAAATCTGTATTATTAAATATTTATAAATCTTTTGAAATAACAAAAAAAAATTCAATAGATTTAGCGTATTATGTAGAAGATGATTATTTACATGATGAAGATGCGTTTACTGAGATGTTATTTTCGTATGAAAAGTTCTCTTCAATAGTTAAATCTGAAATCATATTATGTCCAACAGACTATCCATACCTTTACAATAAATTTGAAAATACAAAAATTATACTAGGTAATAAAAAACATTGGAGAATAGTTGAAGAAAGTCTACTCACATTTTTAACAAGCAAAAAAATTATTATTCAGTACTGGAATTTACTTTCATTTATGACAAAAGTATATTCGCAACCTTTTGAAAAACCACTCCATGAAATTTATAAGAAAGAATATTGTTTTTCACCTATTCCATCATTAGCAACCCATTTAACAAACATAAACTCTATATTTGGTTTATCACCTATGGTTGATTGGGTAAAAATTTGGGAAAAAAATAATCCAGAAGATATTTTAAATGAAACAAATTAAAAATTTTAAACTTCCATCAAGTGATGAAAAAACTTTTAAACTTAAAGATGAAAAAAATTATATTGTAATATACTTTTATCCTAAAAATTTTACCTCAGGTTGCAGTGTTGAAGCTCAAGATTTTAAAAAAAAATATAAAGATTTCCAAAAAAATAAATGTGAAGTTATTGGGATCTCCACAGACACTATTGAAAATCATAAAAAATTTGTAAAAAAATATGATTTACCATTTCGTTTACTTTCAGATGGAAATAAAAAAATTATAAAAAAACTAAAAGCATGGGGAAAAAAATCTATGTATGGTAATGTTTTTTATGGAATAAAAAGAACAACTTATTTACTTAACTCAAAAAAAGAAGTTTTAAAAATATGGCATAACGTTAAAGTTAAAAATCACGCAAATGAGGTTTTAAAAACCTTAATTCTTAATAAATAAAATCTTTCTTTTTAATTCCTAAATAATAAAGAACTGTAGTTAGATCTGTAAATTGTATTTGATTATTAATTTTTTTTTTTACTATTTCATGAGCATTGTAACCAATACCAAGTCCAGAAAATTGTAACATGCTAATATCATTTGCTCCATCTCCAATTGATATAATATATGACTTACTAAGATTTTTTTGTTCACAAATTTTTTTTAGAAAATAAAGCTTTGAATTTTTTTTTCCTGTAATAGGAATGTATTTTCCTGTAAATTTTTTATTTTTAATTATAAATTTATTACTTATATATTTTTTAAATCCTAATTTTTTTGCAACATATGAAGATATAGGTTCAAATCCTCCAGTAAGCAAACAAGTATAGAAATTATTTCTATTTAAAGTTTTTATTAAAATATCTGATCGAGGTGAAAATTTAATTTTTCTATATATTTTTTTAAAAAGACTAGTGCTTTTATTTTTAAGATGACTTACCCTGGTTGATAATGTCTCTTCTAATGAAATTTTTCCCTCCATTGCAAGCTTACTAGTTTCATCAATATTTAATTTAGTACCTGCAATTTTAACCATATCATCTAAAGTTTCATTTTTAATAATTGTGGCATCCATATCAGAAAAAAGAATTTTTTTTTTTCTTAAATTTGAAGGCTGAATACATATGTCAATCTTATTTCTGAAGCAGAAATTTCTGATTTTAGATTCTTCTTTTTTTGAAATTTCATTAAAATAAAAATCTACCGCTTTTTCTGAAAGTCTTGTGATTTGATTGGTGTTTTGAATCTTTGAAAAAAAATTAATAATCTTATTTAAATCTATTTTATTTTTTGTAACAAAAGTACAAATGTATTCTTTATTACTATTCATGCTCCTTATCTTTAAAACCTATATATTTAGCCTGAATTACTAGAGGTATTTTCTTAATAGTGCTAAGTACATTTTCATCTATCTGGTTATCAGTAGAAATCACTGCAATTGCTTCTCCACCACTTGCAACTCTTCCCAAGTGAAAAGTTGCAATATTTATTTTATTTTCAGCTAATATTTTTGAAAGATCTCTAATAAATCCAGGTTTATCATTATTCGTAACATAAAGATTGTGCTCAGATAATTCTGCCTCAATTTTTATTCCTTTTATTTCTACAATCCTAGCCTTCCCCCCAAAAATCGTCCCCGATACTGATCTTGTTTGTTTATCAGTTGTTACGGTTAACTTTATTAGCGAATGGTAATCAGTTTCTTTTTGATGTTTAACCTCAGAAATAGATATGGATTTTGATTTAGCAACTGTTATAGAATTAATAACATTAATACTCTCACTTGTTGGTCTTAAAAGACTATAAACAATAGTTTGGGTTATAGGAGCTATATTAATATTTGATACAGCCCCTTCAAAATCTATTTGAACTGCTTTAACTGCATTTTCAGTGAGTTGTCCTGCAAAACTACCTAGAATACCTGCGAGTTTAAGAAATGGTTTTACAGACTGATATTCTTTAGCTGTAAGTGAAAAAGTATTTACTGCATTTAAAATTGCGCCTGTTTTTAAAAAATTAGATATTTGCTGCGCTATTTGTATAGCAACTTTTTCTTGGGCTTCTTCAGTTGATGCTCCAAGATGTGGAGTTAAAATTAGGTTTTTAGTTTTAAGTAGGGGACTATTTTTAGGTGGCTCTTCAACAAACACATCTAATGCAGCACTTGCAACATGACCATTTTCAAGATTTTCTTTTAAGGCAACTTCATCAATAAGTCCGCCTCTTGCACAATTAATTATTCTAATTCCTTTTTTCATTTTTTTAAAAGAGTCTTTATTAATTATATTTTTTGTTTTTTCATTCAGAGGAGTGTGGAGAGTTATAAAATCTGACCTTTTAAACAAATCATCCAGAAGAACTTTTTCAACTCCAAGCTCTACTGCTTTTTTATCTTGTAAGAAAGGGTCATAAACTATTACTTTTAAACTTAATCCTAAAGCTCGTTGAGCGACTATTGTTCCAATATTTCCACAACCAATTATTCCAAGAATTTTACCTGTTATTTCTGCTCCTTGAATTGAATTTTTTTCCCACTTACCTTCATGTGTGCTTTTATCTGCAAAAGGTATCTGACGGGCAGTTGAAAATAATAATGCTAATGCATGTTCTGCTGTCGTTATGGAATTACCAAAAGGAGTGTTCATTACAATTTTTCCAAACTTGGTTGCGGCATCAAGATCTACATTATCAACCCCAGTTCCGGCTCTACCGATGACTTTAATTTTTTTTGAATTTTCAATAACTTCTTGTGTAACTTTAGTTGCTGAACGAACAACTAAGGCATCACAGTCTTCAAGTTCTTTAATTAAACTTTTAGTATCAAGGCCAGTTTTAATTCTTGTTTGAATATTATTTTCCCTAAATACAGAGAGAGCTTCCTCACTTAACTTATCTGCTATTAGAACTTTGTACATTAATACTGCTTAAATAGGCCCATTTTATCCAAGGTAGTAGTTTTTCAATGTCTAAAGTATTAACCGTCGCTCCACCCCAAATTCTAAAACCAAGTGGTGCTGTTTTATAAGAATTAATATCATAAGCAACGTTTTCTTTTTCTAAAGTCTGATTTATTGCTTTAATTACAGCTATTTGTTTTTCTTTTGATAATTTTTTAAAATCGGGATCTACTAATTTTAGACAAATACTAGTTGAAGAAATTGTGTCTTCTCTTTCGGATAAAAAATTAATCCAATTCTTATTTTCTTTTACCCAAAACTTTACCTCTTGAAGATTTTTTTGCGATCTTTTAATTGCTCCATCTAAACCACCGATAGATTCAATCCAGACAAGTGCATCTATGCAATCTTCAACACATAATAATGATGGTGTGTTGATTGTTTCTCCTTCAAATATTCCTTCAATAACTTTTTTGTTTTCTGCAAGTCTATAAATTTTTGGAATTGGCCAACTTGGCTTATAATTTTTTAACCTATCAATTGCTTTAGGCGATAATACGATCATTCCATGTGCGGCTTCGCCTCCTAAAACTTTTTGCCAAGACCAAGTTATCACATCAAGTTTGCTACAATCCATTGGCATTGCAAATACTGAGGATGTTGCGTCACATAAAACTAGGCCTTTTCTATCATTTTTAATCCAGTCAGAATTAGGTACACAAACACCTGATGTCGTTCCATTCCAGTTAAAGACAACATCGTTATTAAAATTAACTTTTGTTAAATCTGGAATTTTACCATAATCAGCCTGATGAATTTTTAAATCTTTAAGTTTCAGTTCATCAGCACAGTCCTTAACCCAATCATTTCCAAAATTTTCCCAGCTTAAAATTTCAACATCTAAGTGACCGAGCAAACTCCACATGGCCATTTCAATTGCACCTGTATCTGAGCCAGCAACAATTCCTACTTGATAGTCTTTTGGTAATTTAAGAATGCTTTTGGATAAAGTAATTACCTCTCTTATTTTTTCTTTTCCTATCTTTGATCTATGTGATCTTCCAAGTGAAAATGTTTGAAGACTAGAAATTGACCAACCTGGTCTCTTTGAACAAGGTCCGGAAGAAAAATATGGATTATTAGGCTTAAGTTTTGGGCGCTCTAACATATGGAATTTAGGCCCCAAAAATAGGGGCCTAAAATTAAAAAAAATTAAGCAGCTACTGCAAGCCCTAGTCTATGTTTTTTTGTTATTCCTGATAAAAAATTCCATAAAAACTTTGCTGTCTTCAAGGCTGCTTTCTCTGCTTTATCTTGATCTTGCACTGATAAACCGTCAAGCAAATTTTCACATTCTTTTCTATGATAAACATCTGCTTTTTTGTGAACTTCAAAAAACGCCAGTCCATCATCTGTAGTTACACCATAATGCTCTTTTAAACCTTTAATTTTAACATCAGCAATTTCAGGAATTTGTCTTTCATACGTGTATAAAGAAGCTAGTCCTTCAGAGTAACTAGATCTTGCTTGTTTAAAGAAATTGTCAATCA
>Ga0194133_10006857_pt1 | contig 13856 bp, 4 predicted proteins | sample TA2KigOf40mmetaG_FD_155448 | JGI IMG/M metagenome (GOLD analysis project Ga0194133, IMG submission 155448) | Freshwater microbial communities from Lake Tanganyika, Tanzania - TA2015055 Kigoma Offshore 40m | ecosystem: Environmental > Aquatic > Freshwater > Lake | place: Tanzania: Lake Tanganyika...
AGGTAGTTCTGTCCGTTGGCCGCCTGACCCGAATTGTCGACGATGGTCACGGACGCGACACCGCCGGAAGGCTGGACGGCCGACCAGTAGTTGACGTCACGGCTCTCGACGTCATCGACGTAGAAGGTTGTGGCCGCCGGAATGTCGATCTCCGTGCGTATCGTCGCCGTATTCGTCTTGGTGATCGGCAGGCTCATGAAGAAGTAGCCCCACTTGTTGGACACTGAGACGGCCGACTGATAGCTGTCCAGGGTGTTGCCATTCGCGTCAAACGTGCGCACCCAGAGGTAGCCGGTCACCGGCTTCGAGGCACCAGGCGCACGGAGCCAGGCCGAGAACTCGTGCGCAGTCCCCGACGTGGCCCTGTAGGTGTCGTCGAGGTAGACGCCCGCGCTCTGGCTGCCGGTGTTGCCGATGAGGAGATATCCGTCGCCGTCATAGGCGTTGGTGGAGTCGTCGACCCCCTGCACCGCGACGAAGCCGCTTGTCGCGGAGGTCTTCCAGTCGTCCACCGGGGTGAGGTTGATCTCGGTGATCGATAGGTCGTCCACCAGCACGGTGTTGGTCCCTGCGCTGTCGGTGTAGCTCATGGCCACGCTGAAGGTCGTCGCCGCCGACGAGATGGGCAAGGTCACGACAGCATTGGTCCACGACCCCTTCGTCGAAGGCAAGGAGATCGAGGTGGTCTTCGTGTTGTTCCCGGCCGTGAAGGTGATGGACACGGGCTGCTTGGTGTTGTTGGCGGTATTGGGCGCCAACCACACCGAGGCCTGCCAGGTGGAGCCCTGAGCTGGTGCAGTCGTGGGCGTCACCGAGTAGGTATCGATCTGGGTGCCGCCGGCGCCGGGCCTCAAGACCAGGGTTCCTGCGCCCGAGTGAGCAACGGAGCTGTCACTCAGCACAACAGGGGCAGTGCTGACGTAGACCGTGACGCTGTTACTGGCTGATGACAGCAGGCTCCAGCCATATGCGTTGTAGGCCTCAACCTGGAATTGATAGGTGCCAGCGGCAGGGCTGAAGCTGCAGGACGTTGAGGGCGGAGTGAACGTGAGCTCGTTCCAGTTGTTCGTGCAAACGGACTGGCCCGAGGTGGTGAGCACCTTGTACTTCTGAATGGGGAAAGCGCTCGGTGTCGATGATGCTTTCCAGGAGACCGTCACCTCACTACCGCTGACCGATGCCTGCACGCTGCTCGGTGCGGTGGGTGCACTGGAGGTCGGGCTGGCCTTCGACTTCTGCGTCGAGGACACCGTCGTCGTCGGCAGGACATCGACACTCGAGGTCCAGCCACCCGGCGATGGCGGAGCACCGAGATAGGCACCCTGCGTCGAGTCAATGTGGCTGACGATGAGCGAGACATCGTCAAGGTAGACCGGGACACCGATGAAGCCCGAGGTGACGTCGAGGGTGATTGCTGGCAGGTAGGAGCCGCCCTTCATGGTGCGAGTCACCGTCACCTCCTGCCACGTGTCGGTGCCGGTGAACTTCTGCGACGTCGTCCCGGCCTGCTCGTAGATGGTCAACTGCCCCGAAGCGCCCCCGGGGCTGAGCACCCAGGCAGACACGGTGAAGACCGAGTTGGCCAGCGGCAGCTGGGCGAACGGGTAGATGGCGCTCGAGCCATTCGCGAGATTGGTGACCTGCAGGGAGCTCGATCCGGTGTGCCACTCGTCGGTCGTCACCTGCACGGACGACGCCTGGCCGCCAGCTGTGTTGGGGTACCACGGCACCTGCTGCAGCACTTGGTCGTCGACCTGCAGTTCGGCGTTGGTGGTCTTCACGGTGATGCGCGGCCGGAGGTCGGTGTGACCGGACTGGCCTACAGCCAGGGTTGTCGACACCTGCGTCCACGTTGTGCCGACACTGAACGATGAGCTGACCGTCTCGGTCGTGCCGCCCAGGGCAGTGAGACTGATGTTCCCGCTGACCGTTCCGCTCGCGGCCCGTAGCCAGGTGGAGTAGGTGTAGTAGTCGCCCTGCTGGGGTGACTCTCCGGTGGAATACTCAAACGGCATGCTGGCCTGCGAGGTCGTGTAGAGAGACGCCCTGCCATTGCCGGAGTGCGCACCGTCCGCGATCCACACCTGATTCGGGCCCTTGACGATGGTCTGCTCATTGGGCATGTTCTGCAAGGAATTGATTTGAAGGTCATCCCAGCGGATGCCAGTCGACGAACTGCTGCCGTCCGGCACCTGACCGAAGACACCGCCCGGGACGGAGGGCATCGCCAGGGTCTGGCTGAAGATCACGTCATTGCCGTCGGTGAGGTCTACGACGTACGCAGTCACATTGCTACCCACCGCCGTGAGTCGGACCTGGTACCAGTGTCCTCTTGTCACATCCGGGACCTGCTGCGCGCCGCTGACCATGCTCCAGCTGCTGCTGCTGCTGCGCTTGAAGAAGCCACCGTCACCGTGGGATGTCTGCAGGCGGAAGAAGTAGCCGGTCATCGAGCTGTACTTGCCGTCCAGCCAGAAGCCGAAATTGGCGATCTCTCGATCACTGGACCCGGTCGGGAAGAGGACTTTGTAGGAGACATCGAAGTCTCCGGGGGTGTAGCCGGTGGTGGAGGAGTAGGTCATCCACGATTGCTTGCCGTCTGAGCTCAGCGTGCCTGGGTAGTCAGTCGCGATTGACACACCGCTGGAGTAACCGCTCATGAGCGGCGACGTGGCCATCGACTCGAAGGTGCCGACGACATTCGGGCGCGTCACCGTCGGAACGGTGTTACCGCCGTAGGTCGAGGTGATAGCGAACTCCACCGCGTCAATCTGCACCGAGGTGCCCGAGGTCTCGGGGACCAGCGTCACGGTGACGGATTGGCACCCGTTGCCGAGCTTTCCTGACGCCACTGCCTCGGTCCACGAACCGGACACGGCCGTGACAGAGGGGCTGGTGAAGGAGTCTGTGGAACTGCAGCCATTGCTGGTGACCAGGATGTGGAACGCGGCAGACGTCGTCTTGTTTGACATCACCCAAGCACTCACCTCGACGCCGAAGTGGTTCAACGGCACAGGGATCGTCTGCGTGAGGCCGCCAGTCGTGTTCTTGGACGCGGAGTTGTTATTGAGCACGACAACGTAGTCCCCCTGGTCCGTGGGACCGGTTGACGACGAAGCCGTGCCACTGCTGATGGAGGTCGTGAAAGCGCTGGACGTGGTTGTCCAGCCGAGCGTGCTGCCGCCATTCTCGTCGAAGTCTCCGTTGACGAGGAAGTTCTGATCCTCGAAGTCTCCATTGGCAAGGATGTTGGTGAAGGTGCCCTCTTCGAAATCACCCGTGGTGATCACGTTGAGGCCCACCGAGTCATCGAATGAGCCGTCGATGACGACATCGCCTGGGTTGACCGAGCGTTCGAATCCCCCATCATTGGGAACATTCGCCGGCAGCTTGCCGTCAAAGGAGCCGTCGACGATGGTCGCATTCTCAGGCTCGAAGTCACCGGTGGGCACAAGGTTGACGAAGTCCATGGTGCCCTCGGGCTGGGTGCTCTGCGTGCCCGTGGCGCTCAGGCCGACGGTGACCGTCGAGTCGCCTTCCTTCTGATAGCCGATGTAGACATCCAGCGGGAAGTGATTGCCGTTGATGACCACATCGCACTCGGCATCGAACTTCAGGACGAAGTCCTCCAGGCCATCATCCTTTGTGCGACTCATCGTGATGACGATCTCATCGAGGGTGAAGCCACCGCCCGAGAGATTGACGGGGATCGTGCCCTCGATGCTGAAGTTGCCATCGAGGTCGAACCACCCCTGCGCGGTGATCACGGCGTCCTCGCTGCTGCCCGTGCCGAAGTCGCGCATGAGGTTGCCGGGAATCGCAATATCGGCGGTCACGTAATTCTTGTTGGGATCTGCATCGACCTCCGTGCCGTCTAGGAAGACGGTCTCGGTGTCCGGCAGGCCGTTGTAGACGTAGCCGACCAGGCCCGTCGAGGAGACATTGACATCGTTGTAGTCAGTTGTCGTGATGCTGCCCCCCGTGTTGACCTGCGCGAGGATCACGCCCCTGTCTGTCCACGCGGCGCAGCCCAGCGTGTTGACGGTCGAGACGTAGGGCACGGGCACGCTGAACGCCGCGCAGAACTCGACGTTCATCCCATTGCCGTTGTCACTGGACAGGTCGGGCAGCACGATGTCCTCGCTGGGTCCCGTGCCCGTGCCCCGCCAGATCGTGATGTCCGGGTTCGCCATCGTGATCCCAGCAACCGACACCGAGCCGTTGGCCTCAGCGTCCCACCAGCCCCAGCTCAGGTCGGTGAGGAACGCACCGTTGGACGTCGCGGAGGGGAAACTGGGATCGTCGAAGTCGAGGGTGGAGTCGCCCCCGATGAAGATTCCCTCACCATCGGGACAGTTCGACTGATCGGTGAGCGGGCAGGTGTTGGAGACGGTGAATGCTCCCTTGTACTGGATCCCCTTGGCCATGTCCTGCCACTCCTGCATCGAGATGGCAATGTCCCAGGTCTGCACACCCTTGGCCTCGGTAATCGTCCCGGAGAAGTCGGTCTCAGGGACCTCCAGGCCCGTGAACGGGTTGTAGAGGTTGGACGGGGTGCTCGCGGAGACCGTGGCCGTCCAGTTGTCCGCGTCGACGTAGGTGTAGGACATCGGCAGCAGGAAGGTCTCGCCGTCGGCGTCGGAGAGCTCCAGGGTCGTCGTGCCCGACCCGGTGATCGGCGGCACGGTGATGTCATAGGCACGCGGCTGCACCGCGGCGGAGGCAGCGGGCGCGCGCTTGCCGATGGTGGAGTGATGCTGCGAGCCGGGGCCCTCCCAGGCAATCAGGCCGCCGACGAAGCCGCCGCCGCCCTTGATCGTGATGCGGCCGCCTTCGACCTCGTGCTTGTAGGCGGCTAGTGCCCACACGGGCAGGGTGCCAGCGCCCCAGGCGACACGCTTGTAGTAGCCGCGCACCGGCACCCTCGTGCCGTGGATGTCGATGTGGCCGGTGGCCGCGAGATCGACCTCACCGTCGGGCTTGACCGGGCCGGCGAATCGGATGGCACCGATCCCTGAGCGCACCTTGTGCACCAGGGAGGCGTCTAAAAAACTCCAACCCTTGCCGGCAATCGGCCGCACGACGTAGTCGTTGTCGGCGTCCCACGTCCCAGGGAAGTCAAGGAGTTCCTCACCCGGTGTCTCCACGCTCAGCGCACCCGTGATCCCGCGCGGGGTGATGGTGAGTTGAGTGGACACCCCGGTGAACGCTCGCTTGCCTGGCAGGCTGAGGAAAGTGCCCGAAGCCGAACGTGCCTGCACGGTGTAGGTGTCTTTGCCGCGGAAGCCGACATCGACGACGTAGTCCAGGGCACCGATGGACGTCTGGCCCGGCGCAGTCAGGGTCGAGTGTGGGCGTCCTGAGCGCATACCGATTGACCCGGTGAGCTCACTGGTGCGTACGACGACCCGGTCCGTGCCCGGCACGAACCACCGCGGGCGCGAGGCACCATCGACCCGAGCGCTCCACGTGTCGGCGCTCCCGATCTCCAAGATGGCCGGCGCCGTGAGCGCGGGCTTCTCGAGCACCAGCGTGGCGGTGCCACGAGGGACACGTCTGGCCGGGACGACCTCGACGGCCACCTGCTCGAGGCGCGCGCCCGCCACGGTGACCGGGCGCTTGATGGAGCCCGCCAGGCGCCAGGTGGTGGTGGCAGAGGGGCCGGGCTTGGTGGCGCGCAGGAAGCCGGTGACCGGGACCTTGGTGCTCCCAACCCTGACTACGCCCGCACCACGCAGGAAGTAGGAGCCGGTCGCGGTGAGCGGGCCGCGCAGGTCGAATGACGCCCCATTACCGGTCGCGGCAAACCCCACCGTCGCAGCCCAGCCACAATCAGATGGCTGTGCGCTGACGCTGACCTCCTGCGACATTCCGCGCACCACCATCGGATGGCCCGGAAGATTGATGGTGACCGACCCCGTCATCGTCCCGCCACGCCACGCAAGCTGGCCACTGACATCGCGAGCCGCAATCTGAAGTTCTCCGATTCGCCCGGACCCCGACACCACGCTCAGCAGCACCGTGTCCCCCTGCTCGCGCACGCGCGCAATCAGGCGTGTCCCACCGGGACCGTCGAAGCGCACGATCCCCTTCGGCACACTGGTCACGCAGGTTCCACCGCGCAGGTCGGTGACGCGCTCACCCCGCTTCGGGGCCTCAGCCCCGAGTTCATCAGCGCTCAGAATCGCTGCGGCAGTCGGTTGCGCCGCACTCGCCGTGGGGGCAACCCCCACCAGCAGGCCAGCGACGACAGCCAGCGAGGAAGTAGCGACAACGAGGCCTTGGCGACGCATCATGGGGGCACCCTAGGGAAAAGGCGACCGGGAAGCGCCGCGAACGGCACAGTCCCGTGGGAGCACGCCCTGCGATGGCGTCGGGACCGACGCTCCTCGCGGGCTGGCCCTAGGGGCTCAGGGGTCGCAGCGTTACCGCTTGGAGTCGGAAGGGTCCGCCCACGTCGAGGCGAGGGAAGGTCACGTCGACGCGGTTGACCGCGGAGCCGGGGGCACGGGTCACGGGGACACTGGCCTCGCCCATGGCGTTGAAGCGGGCCACGTAGTCCTTGCCAGCCATGCTGACACGCGCCGTGACTCCCTGGCAGCTGCGGAAGCCCCTGCGCAGCGGGCACGCATCCGTCGCCTTGTCACTGAGCTGCAGGATGAGGTTGCCCGTGGTGCGCCCCGTGGACGCGACGCCCACGATCAGCGGACGTGACGGCGAGACGTCAGCGTTATCGCAACCCGCGACGGGCGTGCAAGCCTGGAGAAACGCCGGGCTCCCCGCGGCGAACTGGCGAAGCCCCGTGCGCACCTGGTTGCTGTGGCCGCGCTCGGCAACATCGACTGTCCGGACGCCTGAGGTGCGTCCTTGGGGATCGATGGTGATCACGCGAATCGCCTCGTACCCCACCGGTGCTCGCCCACCGACGTAGACATCGAACGTCTGACCGCTGCCGAGCGGCTCACGCAGCGTCCAGTTGATGCGCATCCTGTTGTCGTCCGTCCAGCGGGCACCCAGGTCGGAGAACGCTGGCTCCACGCCACCCCCGCCGACCCCCAGGGGGGAATAGGGTGTCGTGAAGCTGCCCTCGGAGGTATGCACGGTGAGCGAGATCCACCCGCTCATCAGGGCGCTCACCCTGAGGTCGCGCACCTCGCGGGCCTGCACCGTCCAGGAGTCGTCAGCGCCATAGCCGAGGATCGAGATCGTGTAACCCTCAATCGCCCCACCCGCGCCGGGGGGTGACCAACGCGACGAGATGGCGGGCTCCTTGAGCGAGAAATCGTCAACGTCGAACCGGACGGCCGACGGGAAGGCGGTGGGCAGCGGCGCGGGAAGAGCACTCAGGCCCAGGGCCGCGGCGGGACTGACTGCCCCGTAGCCGAAATCGGGGTCGAAGCCCCGGGGTCCGAGGTCCTTCGCCGTGTCCGTCAGCCGCGTGCGCACCTGGGCTGGCGTCAGATCCGGAAACTCCTCGACGACGAGCGCGGCGACACCCGCGACGAAGGGTGCGGCCATCGACGTGCCGCTGATGGCGAAGAGCGGTCGCGGCTCGACCGCATAGGGGGTCCCCCGAAGGTCTGCACGCGCTAGCGGACCCAGGATGTCCCTGCCCGGTGCGGCCAGTGACACGTAGCTGTCAAAGGACGAGAAAGCCGAGAGACTGAGGTCAGGGTCCAGCGACGTGACGGTGATCGCCGCCTCACAGCCGGCCGGAAGCATCGGTGGGTTGCCGTCGCCCCCTGAGTTGCCCGCCGCGATCACGACGACGCTTCCGGCTGCGGACGCACGACCAATCGCGGCACACAGTTCCCCCCGAAGCTCCTGGCGGATGAATTCCTTCGGGAACCCGAGGGAGATATTGATGACGTCGGCGCGTCCGGCAACGTGGTCGAGCGCGGCGATGACGGACGGCCACAGCTCTGGATGCTGGCTTGGCCCATGCACCTCGCCCAGGATGAGGCTGGCCTCGGGGGCGACGCCTGTCATGCCCTTGCCGTCGGCGACTCCCGCGGCGATCCCTGCGACGTGAGTGCCGTGCGTCTCGGCGGAGTTCATGTCCGCGGGGTCCACCTCTTTCACCGTCTCATCCACGACACGAAATGCCTCCACGACATTGGGCGCAATCTCCGGGTGCGTGCCGTCATATTCAGTGTCAAGGATGGCGATCGTCGTGCCCTTACCCGTGTGCCCAGCGGTATGCACGGACTCCAGGGAAGTCGACAGCAGGTTCCACTGACTGTCGGTGTAGTCGCCGGTCAGCACCGGCTTTGCGGCCGCAGCCTGAGCACCAATCGCAGGGACGGGCGCCACAAGGACCCCGGCAGACACGAGGAGGGCCGCACCGGCGGCCAGGGAGGTGCGCGCTCCAAGCGTGGCCATGGGGACACCTCCTGCTCGTTGGCCCGCCGGGGGAAGGCGTGCCCGAGACCGTACACGCCTTTCATGCAAGGCGTATGCCCATCAACGATGCTTCCTTGACTTCCGGCAGGCGTGACAGGGCCCCCCGCATCTAAACGGCACGAGCGCACACGTGGGGGCAGCGTCATCCTTGAAGCCTGATCAACCTATGCCCACCTAGCCGCGTGGCGCTTCGAAGGGAGAGCATCGCGCGAGATGCGAGACGGATGACGCGCAAGGGATTCGCGGGCCTGGCCCTCGGAGCCCTGATGGCGGCCACACTCCCGGCCGCAGTGGACAGCGCTTCAGCTGCGCCACGGGCGATCGCCGCCAACCCGATCGTGGAGTTCGCCGACGGCATCATCCGCGGCAATCTCAACGTCACCGGAGCAGGAAGCCAGCAGCTGCGATACCAAGTCGTCTCCAGCAGTAAGGGAGGCAAGCTCGAGTTGGGCAACATCACCGATGCCAACCCCGCCGTAGCGGCTCAAAGCTTCACGATCCTGCCGTTTGCCGACTGGCTCGATGGAGTTGCACCTCGCGGCACTGAGACCTTTGTCGTGCGGGTCACTCCTGTGGCGAAGTCCGCCACGTCCGCGGCGGTGGCGAAGCCCATCGATGTCAAGATCAACGTCAACGTCGGTCAGTTGGCACCTGGCGCCACGCCCATCGCTTTCACACGCAAGGTGCAGGGCTACGCCGGCACCAACATCAGTGTCAACTTCTTCCCCGCATCCGGGCTGACCACCGGAGCGACCGCGCCGCTCATCCTCCAGGGATCAGCCTTGGGGGATCCGGGCAACATCGATCCCTACCGAGCATTCGACGCGGCCTCGCGGACTCCGAGCACCGCACCCTTGAGGAGCGCCCGGGTCACCGGGGGCTACAACGTCATCACCTGGGACCCCCGCGGCTCCTACGCCTCCGGAGGGGTCTGCCAGCTCAACGACCCCTTCCTCGACGGGGTCGACGTCAAGAGCATCGTCACCTGGGCTGCTGCCTCCACCCCCACTACCCTCAACGGCCCAGGCGATCCCGCAGTTGGGATGGTCGGGGGATCCTCCGGAGGAGAAATGCAGTTGGTGGCGGCAGGCACTGACCCGCGCATCGACGCAATCGTGCCTTCGACGACGTGGAACTCCCTCATCACGTCGCTGCAACCTGACGGCGTCCTCGACACGACCGTGGCCTCCCGGCTGCTCGCCACGTTGACCAAATCCCGGATCCGCCTGAGCCCCGCCCTGCGCTCTGCGCTGAGCGACGGCATCGCCACCGGGCGTCTCACCGACGCTGCACTGACCATGCTGGCCAACAAGAACGCGACCACATTCCTGAGCCAGTTGCAGGCACCCACGCTTCTGTGGCAGAGCACCGTCGATCCGCTCTTCCCCCTGAGCCAGTCGATGGACACCGCCGAAGCAATCCTCGACAATCCCTACGGCGTGCCGGTCAAACTTGCCTGGATGAGCACTGACGCCCCCGATGCATCCGTCAAGGACACGGTGACCGACTACACACTCACCTGGATCGACAAGTACGTCAGCGGAGTGCCCATCCCGGACGCCTACACGCCGCTCTTCCAGTGGTGGGACCAGACGGGCCTGCGCCATACATCCCCGCTGTTTCCCTTCAGCCCCGGCTTCAACGGTCCCAATCCGCTCGTCGCGACATCGACCGGGGGGTCACTCGGCGTGGCTGCCAACTGCACAAGGGCGGTCTCGGGGGTGACCGCCAAGCTGACGGTGCCTCTGGGCGCACAGATTGCGGGCATCCCCGCCGTGACGATGAGCTATCGCGGCACGGGCAAGGCACAGGGTGTCTGCGTGCGCGTGTCCGGCGCCGCCACCGGCAAGACGCTGAGCCCGACCGGCGAACTACTCCGGGCCACGCTTGACGGAAAGGCGCACACTATCTCCAGCCCACTTGGCGGGATCGCCTTCACCGGGCAGGGCAGCAGCCAGATCACCGTGACGATGTGGCTCGCAGCCCAGCCAGGTGTCAAGCCGGCGTCCATCAAGGTATCCGTGTCAGACATCCAGGTGGCCTTCCCGCAACGCGCAGCGCTCTAGCGAGCGGCACCGATTTACAGCGCGGATTTCGCGAGCTCGGTGCTCACTGTCGCGGACACTGAGTGAAGCTCTTTGAGTCCGACCGACGAACAACGTGCTCCGCCAGCGGCTTTCCGCAGCGAGGGCACGGGCCGGGGGTTACCTCTGGGCTCGTTCGCGGTTCCCCCACCGGGCTACTTTGCGACGGACCAGCAAAGAACAACGCGAGTCTGGTCAACCAGTGAGGGCGCTGCATCCGTCGCTCCTACTCTGTCGCCGGTAGGACAAGCGTATCGGCAATTTGCTGGACTCGCTCTTCCGAGCGCGCCACAAGGCACGCCCCATGCGGAGTTCATCGCACAGACATCGCGCGTTCCAATCCGAAGGAGTGTTCAGGCAATTGAACTTTGCTTTCGAGGAGACGCTGCATCCGTCGGCGCTGCGCGTAGACACCAGCCCTTCTGGCAGCGCCGCCTAGCGGCTCTGCCGCTTGGCCCAGATGTACATGCCGATGCCACCGCCGCCCTGCTGCCACAGCGGTGCATGGCGGCCATGAGTTTGGCCGATGTCGCGCCGTGCGGCAGGCGCTCGACTCCACTGCCTAGGCATCTCCGCGTCAGCGGGACATACCGGGCATCACGACCCTAGGGTGAGCCCGACGCTGAAGGAGATGCCTGATGAAGCGCTACCTGGCCCCCATCACCCTGCCGGTCGCCGCCGTCGCACTGCTAGCGGCCGTGCTGACCGCTCCGGCCGCTCAGTCCAGTGAGCCGATCACGGCTGCTGCCAAGGCGTGCACGCCGGCGCCCCAGGCGAAGTGCGTCGGGGCCAAGCTCCGCGGAGCCGACCTGCGAGGCAAGAACCTCAGGGGCATCGATCTGCGCGGCGCCGACCTGACCAACGCCAACCTCGGCGCTGCCGACCTGCGCGGCGCCGACCTCCGGGGAGCGATCCTGGTCGGCGCTGACCTGCGCCGGACGAAGCTGGCCGGGGCCGATCTGCGCCGTGTCGACTTCCGGCGTGCCAACCTCCACAACGCCGGCCTCGACGGAGCGACCCTCGGCGACGGCGACCTCGACGCGATCGTGCTGCCCGACGAAGGCCAGAAGGTGATCGATCTCCTCGGCACCGCAACCCAGAGCATCGACATCGTGATCTACGAGATCGGTGGTCCACTCGTCGTGGGCCAGCCGGACGCACCGGGTGCCCTCATGGAGGCCGTGAGCTCTGGCGTCGCGGTGCGCCTCATCGTCAACGGCAATTGGCCATCGCACTCCTGCGCCTTCGACGACACTACGCAGGCCTTCACCGACCAGTTCACGTGCGCGCAGAATGCCGCAAGCTGGATCTACGCGGTGCAGAACTCCCTCCAGTACGCCTACGCCAACCCCAAGCCCGGTGTGACACCCGTCCAGCCCAAGGTCAACTTCGCCAACAACAACTTCCAGATCACGCATCAAAAGACCATCCTCATCGATGCGACGTACCCATCGGGTCCGAATGCGGGCCAGCCGCGACCGGCTTCGGACATGCTGCCGACCTCAACGGCGCTCATCAGCACGGGCAACCTGCTCAGCCTCTATTGGGGTTCGAACTACAAGGCGACGTCCACGGCGTGGATGACTGATCCCGCCTCCACGTGCGCGCCACCGAACCCGCCGTACCAGGGTCCGGCAGGTGACACGAGCTGCCAGGTCGAGTCCGGTGCGCGCGACTTCGCGATCCCGGTCACGGACCCCGCGAGCATCGCGTCGATCTCGACCGTCTTCTTCTCCGACTTCCACTGCGGTGCCACCCCACCAGCCACGAGTCCGTCACGCACCAACACCAATGGACTGCTCACGACCGCCCTCCCGCTGGCCTGGAGCAACGGCTCACTGCAGGGGCCCAAGTCATCGACCCCCACGGCCTACCCCACGGTCACCTACGGCTACTCGCGCTACGGCTCGACGGCGCAGCAGGGCAACGTGCGCCAGCTGCAGCTCAGCCTCATTGCCGGCGCCAAGTCCTCGCTTCTGGTCTACAACGAGGAGATGTCCGATCCCCAGGTCGTCGCGACGATCGCCGCCGCAGCGCAGCGACTGCCCAAGAACGCCGTCAAGATCGTCATGACCTACGGCTGGGACAAGTACGACGACACGATCAACTACTACCCGGAGTTCGCCCAGCTCGCTGCGGCGGGGGCTGCCATCGTCCTGACGCAGTACGGAAGCGCAGCCGCGCAGTCCGAGTTGTACATCCACGCCAAGGCCATCGTCGCCGACGGCACCAACGCCTGGGTCGGGTCGACCAATATCGGCCAGGCATCCATGGACTACAACCGTGAGCTCGGCATCATGATCACCAGCATGGCCAGTCCACAGCCCAACTATGTGCAGCGCGTCGCTGCGCTATCGAGCATCATCACGACCTTCAATAGGGACTTTGGCGATACCAAGAACGGCACCCCCTGGTCCCAGATCGCGGCCAAGCCCCTGCCCACCCTCAGGTCGGCTGCCACGCCGGACCGGCTCGAGCCGCGGTGGACCCAGACCTACCCGGTGCTGTGCGGACCCCTGCCGACCGACGACACTCCGGTGCCCGCACCCGGCTGGTAAAGAAGTCGCCCAAACCCCTTGCGCTCCCTCCCCTGGGCGGGTAGCGTCCCTTCCCGTAAGGGCTGTTCAGTGAGGACACATCCGGATCGCATCCGGGATTGCGCGAGAAATCGCGCTCTTGGTTCAGTGAGTCCCGCGAACAGCCCTTACGCATGCCCGGACAGCAGTCCCACCTGCCGGGGGACGCGCCCCGAGGAGGCCTGAGTGGACGAGAAGACGAAGAAGGACCTCAAGGACGCGGGTGAGCACACCGCGCATGGCATCGAGGACGTGATCGACGTCGTCGGACACGGCCTCGGTGGCGCCGTCAAGGGAATGGCCGACGGCGTGGAGACAGACTCCGCAAAGGCACAACTGCGCAAGGGCGACGACTAACGTCGGTGTGCCGCGATGCGCAGGTCACATCGTGAGCAGCGACCGCAACTGTGGATCATTGAGGGAATCGCGTAGGACCTTTCCATTGACGAGGACCGTGGGTGTTGCTGTCACGCCTCGAGCGAACGCCGCCTGCGTGGTCGCTGCGACGAACTCCATGAATCGCCCATCCTCAATGCACGCCACCGCTTCCGCACTGACACCCAGGCCCACGGCGAGAGTGACCAGGGCCCGCGTCTCCAGGCGCGCTGCATCAGTGGGCGAGGAGAAGATCGCGGTGTTGAAACCGACGAAGGCGTCATCTCCCTCGTGGTGATGGACACACGCGGCGGCGTTGGCCGCGCGCGCCGACGCCCCCGGGGGGTCCAGGCTGCGATTGGCCTCGCCGAGAAAGGCCATGTTGTATTGCCGGATCGCCAGGCCCGAGCCGGGTTGC
>Ga0194133_10006858_pt1 | contig 13856 bp, 14 predicted proteins | sample TA2KigOf40mmetaG_FD_155448 | JGI IMG/M metagenome (GOLD analysis project Ga0194133, IMG submission 155448) | Freshwater microbial communities from Lake Tanganyika, Tanzania - TA2015055 Kigoma Offshore 40m | ecosystem: Environmental > Aquatic > Freshwater > Lake | place: Tanzania: Lake...
AGAGCTGAAACAATATTTTATTCAGATAATTTTAGCGTTTTGCTCAAATTTTCTAGCTTGCCGGCACCTGAATACAAAGTTGTCAAACCTAACTCTCACCAGAAGTTGGTGATTGATAAGTCAACATCAGCTATAAGGCAAGTCTGAATTAACAACGATTGAGACAAAAGCTAGTGCTAAAAAAGTCCAATTTTAGGCCTCATTGTGTTGCTGCAACGCTAAGGAATGTAAGATTTACCAAGGAAAGGTAAGAAACATTTGAAAATGTTGCCAGGACTCCTTCATGTTGAAAAATACACTTCTATTTGAATAAATGCTATTTTTAGGTATGATAGCTTCATTGATCTTCAGGACAAACTTCACCAGAATCTTGCTCGAAAGCGTACGTTAGTTGCCATCGGGACCCACGACTTGGACACAATAAAAGGACCCTTTGTGTACGTGGCAAAACCTCCTGCTGATATAAAGTTTAAGCCTCTCAGTCAGAGCAAAGAGTTCACAGCCACAGAATTAATGGATCTTTATTCTGTATGTGAAAAACTGGATTATATTTTGCTTTTTATACGAAGGATATATTTTTGTTTTTAGACTGACAGCCATCTCAAAGCTTATCTTCCGATCATAAAAGATAGTCCTGTTTACCCTGTCATTTATGATTCTAATGGGGTTGTTTTGTCCATGCCTCCAATCATAAACGGCGAGCATTCAAAGATCACCCTCAATACAAGGAACGTGTTCATTGAGGCCACTGCCACTGACTTGACAAAAGCCAAAATTGTTCTGGTAGTTTTTCACAGTTAACTGTTGTGTTTCAAAAGCTCGAGAGCTAACTAAAGAATGTTTTTGATAGGACACCATTGTGACAATGTTTTCTGAGTACTGTGATGTGCCTTTTGAGGTAGAGGCAGCGGAAGTTGTCGATTCAGATGGAACCTCAAACTTTTATCCAACTTTATCGAATAGAACTGAGACAGTTCAGAGAACCAAAATCAATAAGCTCATAGGTAAAACCTTAAGAAAATGGATTCAACCTTTTTCTTATTTAAGATTTTATTTTATGTTTGAATTGTGAATTTTTCTCAGGAATAGACCAGAGCTCAACAAAAATTGCCGAGTTGTTGACAAAAATGTGCCTTCCGTCAGAGGTTCAAAATGATGGAGAGACAATAAGCGTTGAAATACCCCCCACAAGGTATGCTTTTTAAGAAAAGTTTCTATTGGATAGCATGACATTTTAATTCTTTTTAAATTTAGACATGATGTCCTACACCCATGCGATATTTATGAGGATGTCGCAATTGCTTTTGGATACAACGAAATAGAAAAGTAATTTCTTCTGATAATAACTTTTATTCCAAATAATGTTAGCATTGTTTTAAACAAAAAACAAAAGGTAAAATTTCTAAATCTATTCTGTAACATTTTTTAGGAAAATTCCCAGCACTATGACAATTGCTTGTCAACAGCCAATAAATAAACTTACAGATTTGCTCAGAGAACAGGTAAGTTTTATTCTCATTTTATCGTTTATTGGCCATGGTATTACACAATGTAATGTATTTTAGGTTGCACAATCAGGTTTCACGGAAGCCCTAACCTTCAGCTTGTGCTCTCGTGATGACGTGAGCACAAAGCTAAGGAAAGACATTGTTCAAGATTTGGACCAAGTTGCAGTTCATATTTCCAACCCAAAGACTCTCGAATTTCAAATTGCACGTACGACACTCCTGCCTGGACTTCTAAAGACAGTTCAAGCCAACAGGAACCTTCCGCTTCCTCTAAGGGTATCCACAAAAACGTGCCAAAAATTCATGAATTAAATTCAATGTTGGTTTTTTACAAGGTTTTCGAGATTTCTGATGTCGTTCTGAAAGATCCAACAAAAGATGTAGGAGCAAGAAACGAGCGCCGTTTATGTGCTGTTAATTACAATAAAACTGCAGGATTTGAGACAATTCACGGATTGCTTGACCGCGTTATGCAGCTTCTGGTGAGTCCATACAATTAAAATAAAAGATAGGTAAATCCGTAAAGCTTGGAAGAGAAAAAACCCAATAGATTTTTTCTATTAGGAGGTAAAGGCAGTGGCATCCAATCAAGTGGAGGGATATTTCTTGAGAAAGTCTGAAGATCCAACCTTCTTTCCCGGTAGCAGTGCTGAGATTATCGCTTATGGAACGGCTGTGGGCAGATTGGGTGTCCTTCATCCAGAGGTTATCTCTAAGTTCGAGTTGACTCTTCCTTGCGCTGCATTTGAAATAAATTTGGAGTTCTTCCTTTGAACTTTGAAATTTTCAAAAGTATGTTCAAGAGACTTTGTTGACTTTTGTTAATTCCTTCATCAATAAAATTTAAATTTTCAAGAAATAAAACTTGATTACAGCTTGAGATTTAGTTCTATTTTAAAACTTCAAGAAAGAAAGATAGATTAGGTCGAAAAGAGTTTGAGCTTCATTTGTCAGAAGGAAATTGAGTATCTGATTTTGAATTACACTGCTATAACTGGAGACAACTTGCGTCATGCTCATATCAGAGTTCGGTGACATCCTGTGATCTGAGTGAGGAAAATTGTTCATTCTTGTTGGCTGTCAGTTTTATGTGTATGGAAGAAAATTCGTCAAAATGGGTTGTAGTAACAGTAAAAGCGATTCAAGTTCAAAAAAGAGTCACAAGATAACCAAAGAGCTAAGGAGGGAATTTTCCAGGTAATTCCAGGCTTTTATTGTGTTGCTTTAATTTTTTCACTTGGCCAAAAACACATTTTTAAGAGATTCCCAAATCATAAAACTTCTTCTCCTTGGAGCTGGAGATTCTGGAAAAAGTACGATTGTCAAACAGGTACTTTAGAAATGAAATTTTTTTTATTGTACTTTGAAAAATCTAAAGGATTTGTTATTCAGATGAAGCTTTTACATCCTGTAAACAGTAGAAAACAACCAGGATTTTCTGAAGATGAAAAGGCCGAAGCAAAGTTATCAATTTTCAAGAATATTTTATTTTCAATAACAGAGGTTCATTTCAATTTGTTAACTTGATGCTGACCAATAGATATGTAAAGTGACCATTTTCAGCTTTTGATTGCACAAGAGGCTTTTGAAATTTCTTTGGAATCACCTGAACTTGAAGATGATAAAGCAAGGATACTTGAAGCTTCTGAAAATGTCACTTCAAAAATCAATATGAAAACTTGCAGAGAAGAGACCTTTGATGATTTATTGGTGCGAAAAGGGTTTTTTTATTGAAACAAAAACTAGTCTAAATTAAAAAAAAAATTTATTGAAAGTGTAAACTCATGACTGGAGAAAATTCTATTGCGATACCAATTGGCCGTTTGTGGAAAACACCTTCCATTCGGGTAAGTTTATTACAAGAAATTTCATGGTATACTTCAGAGAAAGATTGGAAGTACTTCTTAGAACATTTTAAATCGAAGAAACGAGCTTCAAATTAACGATAACACAGACTATTTCATGAATTCCATTGAAAGAATCTGCTCAGCAAACTTTGTGCCAAACCATCAGGTTAAAAAACATTTGATTTTTTTCCCCTATAATTTAAAATATATTTTTCTCTATCTAGGATATTCTTCAAACACGAATTCAGACTACAACAATTGTTAAAATAGAATTTGAATTTAAAAAGTTCATTTTTAATATGTATGACGTGGGAGGACAAAGGACTGAAAGAAAAAAGGTTTTATCAACATTTTTTTAAGCCCAATATTTTCAGTAAATTATGAACTCTTTTTCACAGTGGATACACTGTTTCGACAATGTCAATGCAGTTCTCTTTGTGGTCTCCCTGTCAGAATATGATCAGGTCATTTACTTTGAATTCATGTAGGTTTTTATGGAAGCATGTTCTAAATGGTTCTCTTTAAGGTTCTTTGTGAAGACAGAAAAACCAACCGAATGGAAGAGAGTCTCAATTTGTTTTCAGAAATGGTGAACAGTGCTCACCTCAAACTTATACCTTTCATTGCTTTTTTCAACAAGAAAGACCTCTTTGATGCAAAAATTAAGGATAAAAGTATCACAGCCACTTTTCCAGAATATAAGGGGCCCCAAAGATCCGAAGATTGTGCAAGATTCATTGTGGAAAAATACCTTTCGAAGAACAGACGCAGGTAGGCAAAGCATAAAAAAGTTCAATTTAAATGGAATTCACTAAAAATTTATTCATTTAGGAGACCCATTTACTCTCACTTGACCACAGCGACAGACACAGAATTGGTCAGAGCAGTTTTTATCAGTGTTTCAGACATCATTTTGAAAAATGTGTTAAGAGAGACTGGACTTAATTAATACTGTGAGAATAGAAAAATCTGAATGAAAGAAAAAGAGTTGAAAAGGGAGCCAGGATGAGGAGTCCTGCCATAAATTAAATGATAAAACTCAAGAGCTTCCATGAATGATGATTTTATGTTTGAAATATATGTAGACTTACTATTCCGAGCAATTGGCTGATGCATACCGCGAGGTTTAGATGAGCGATGTAAATCTTATAACACTAACCCATTCTAATGAGATCTAAACTCCTTGGCTTATAATAAAAATGCGAGGTATTTAAATATGCTCATATTATTTTATTTGAGTAAGTTCATAATACATACATAATGTTTTACACAAAAGGTTGACCTTGAAGTTATATCTAGCTATCTACTCAGAATGACTTACGTCTAAGCATACAGAGAATAACAAGGTACTAATCTTAAGGCCTTTTATTGACATGTGAGACAGGTGCGCCCTGATCAGGGGCGCTTGGAAATCAGATGTAGGTAAAAGGTTGCGTGATCAAAAAATACTTTTATTACTTCGTTTATAAAAGTCGACTTTTCGTTTCTAGATTTCTTCATAAGAGTAGATATGAGCCTCGACCTCTAATCTCTATCAATGTGAATAAGTCTTCATATATGTTTATTAACATGTGTTTATAATGATCTTTCATTGGATCAAGATGGAAGGGTAAAGGGAACTAGATTTTCACTTTATTCGATTCTCATCCACTTAACTTTAACCTTGTCAGAGTAACTAAGCTTGCTCGACTCATAGGTAAAGAGCTCAGGGGACGAGGATCCTTGAACTTAACGAGACATTGGTAATCTGATTCCAGCATCCTTCTGACAAATCCAGATGATCGATGGGTCGTCGATGCTGGACTATTTGATCAATTTAAAGGTGTTGAACAATTTTATTTTGAAAGATCAAAACTTTCAATACTATAGAGGTCTCCAGTGATTCAGGTGAAAGGTTTTTGGGAATCGAAAAAATAAAAGGAATTGTTAAAAATTGGACACAAATGCCAGAAGAAAACAATGTCGCTCGTTTTGAAACTTTATTCAACTTTACCTCATATTATATCTACTTTATAAGGCATCCTTATCAGGATTGTGAAATATAGTAAATGTAATTGATGCCTCAGACGTCAGGTAAGAAACTTGACGTTGATGGGTTTCCCAGACATAGGAATCCTGTTAACTCAGAGGTTAGAGGAGAGTTAGATGATCCTACTAAGGCTAAAAAAATTATAGAGCCACTTACATTTGATTGTCTGATCAATAATGGTATGTCCATTTATTTGCATGAATGAAAGAATCAAATTCAGGCAACAATGTTACCCTACCCTTAAGATCATGTTTGCAAAAAAGATAATCTCCCGAAGCTGCACTAGGTTTAACTCTAAAAAAATCCATCTTTATGAGGCCAAAAGTAATTACAATTCATCTCCACATTCATGAAAATTAAAGAGCCACTTACCTTTGATTGTCTGACTGATAATGAATGAAAGAATCTCATCAAATTCGGGTCAAAATGTTACCCTCCTTTTAATTTACTTTAAAAAGATAACGTGTTTGATGCTTCGGCGGCAAAATGGAGGCAGAGAACAGAACGGAAATGAGAGGAGAAGTGAACATTGAGCTAAAATCCCAGTGAAGACCTTCCCAATCAAGAAAAGAATCAATACTGAACAGTTTATTCATGGGGAAGAGAAGCTTTATATACAAAAGTAAAGGAGGGATCGGATCAAGAAATATCGGACCTCTTGGAAGAGGGTAAAATATTGGTGGGAAATAATTACGCAGGAGTGAGAACCGCGGCAGCCTGTTTTGGTGAACTTACTATTACTTGGAAGGGAAGCTAAACGCGCAGCAGCCTGTGTGAAACGACTTTGAACCTTTCGTATAGTGAAAAATATCGTAGCGCGAAAAACAGGGTAAATGAGCGTGTACTATAATAAAGACATGCCAAAAAGTTCATGTTTGCATAAAAGATAAAGCTTCTAAAGGTTTAACTCTAAAAAAATTCATCTTAATGAGGCTAAAAGTGATAACAATTCATGTCCAAATTGTGACTTTTAAGTAAAGGACAACCATGAAACCGATGTGCTTTTGATCTTTACTAAAATGCTAAACAAAAAAATTAGTCTTTAATAAATGTTTCAAATCCTTTATTTTATTAATTTGATTTTCATTCATTTACAATAATTTAGCCTTTTCTAAATATTGTTATGCAACAACGCCTTCATCTCCAGCAGCTGCATCAGCACCACCCTCAGCATTTCCTCCTGCAGCTCTGATTCCCAAGATTCCAGCAAGTGTGTTTTGGGGTCTGGCTGGGCCTCCAATGGGTCCACCGATGGGACCTCCAATGGGTCCTCCGATGGGACCACCTATTGGACCCCCGACAGGACCTCCAAAGGGACGATCTCCATCACCAAAATTGGATCCTGGACCGCCACTTCCAAAGCATTGGTTCCTTGGAGGCGTTGAGCAAGCTTCGTAGGAGTAAAACTTGCCTCTGGCACTGAAGCTGTCAGTTCTGGATTGAGAAGTCTGGACATCACGACAGGCTTGAACTGCTCGACCAGAGATGTAGCAAAAGTTTGCACCAGTTGCATCCGGACTGCAATAGCAGATTAATTTCATTCATTAACCATATTTTTTTAAGCTTAAAATGTTTATACTCACGAATAGCAATTGCCAAGAATCCTTCCTTTTGATGAGTAGGTGTAGGAATCACATTGACAATCACAATTCTGGAAAGAAGATGGTGCTCGAACAGCAATGTCAACGTCCTCAGCAATTACTGCCGCAACGGCAACAGACAAGATGACCAAAAATAATTTCATTTTCCTTATCAGACTGAAATGTTGTCCTCAACTGACTTGATAAGATAGGACCAAGCACCATTTTATACCAGATTTTTTACAGTTTAACCCTCGTCAAAGAAGAAAAACAGGTATATTGAACAATGAGGAACACCAAATCGGCCAATCTACAAAATCTCTCCAGAAAATCTACTTTAAAAACAATTTTTTTCACACAAGATGTAAATCAATGTATGGATAAATCAATGAAAATTAATTTCAAGATATAAAATGTTGAAATATTTTTGATCAATTTTACAAACTTACAATCCTGGATTTTTTTACTTCTTCTACGGTTAAAAAAGTGGATTTTTAGGCCTGGATCAAAAGTCACGAAAAATCAAACTTCGACAATTTGATTAAATGCTTTTTTTGTTGAGCAATAACTTTTTTTTTGGCATTAATTCATGAAAAATAATGTCTAAATCCATGTTTTTATCATCATTTCATACTTCTGATATTGAAGATATATAACGAAAAAAATTAAAGCTCGTGGGTTGTTTGATGAATTTCAATGTAGTTTTGATTTTTAACAACATGGAAGTTCTTGGATTCTTGGAAGAGATGGATTTTGGTTTACGAGAAAAATCATCTTTTCTTTGTTTGTGTTTTATTTACATTTACATGAAACGTAACTAAGTACAAGCTAATATTTTTTTAACCAAAAACTGTAGGAAACAACTATGTTTAGTTAGCAATCTTTTAAAGCAAATATTAGATACTTGGTTTTGCACTTAGCAAAAAATCTTTTAATATCCTGAGGCCTTTTGTCAACCGGTTACGCAACAAACATATTCAAAGTATTCTTTTTTAAGGTCTGTCAAACGAAGTATTAGAAGAGAGAATATAAAATTTCACATGACCATTAATTTTTGGTTTCCAAAGAAATATGTAAAAAACTGATTTTTCACTTCTTATTTTCTTCCTTTGTAAATGTAAGAGTAATGTAAAAAAAATTTGCATCATTTTTGTTTGAGAAGTTTAGATTTCTTTAATTATTTTTAGTTTCTGGTGAAAATATTTATTCAAATCTGAGATGGAGCTTTATTTGTGAAGTAAGGTAAGATGTAGGTCAAAACCACCAAGGAATTCAATTCAATTCATAGCATTTATTTGGACTCATTGTCATCAATCACAATAATGAATAATAGTGACTTTACAAAAACCAAGTATTTATTTCTACCAGTTTTTTTTTGCTTGTAAGTATGATCCAAGGTTATAGCAAGGTAACCTTTAGATGGTTAATATTACAGGCAAGTTGGTCCAATCTCGAACTAAAAGTTTGTATCTTTGATCTGAGGGTAAGAATTAGAATAAAGTGATGGGTTTAGGATAATTTTTTTGACCCAAGTCGGGTATTATTTAGGCTGCTCTGGTCAGGTCAAGTTGGGTCAGCCTTATCCAGAAAAAATTTCCTCAAAAATTGAATTTTTGCGGCATCGATTAAAAAATTTCTTCAAGTTGGGTCAAAGAATACCCTGGTTTGAGCCAGGTAAGCCCCCTTATTTACTGCTGGTCAGAAGCATGCCCAGGTCGGGTCACAGGATATTTCATTTGTATCAAACAGCATTATTAGCGATCATTGAGTTATTTTAAATCAAAAAAAGGTTCTCAGGTGATATTAGTTGGCTGACAACTAGTTAAAAACCTTGGTTATTCCAACACTCTGAAGATCTTACAACACTTCCAGATACCAAACATTTTCTTATAAGGACTTGATGTTGCTTAAATGAATCAGTGAAAATTCCATCAAAATATTTTTCAAGGCAATTGATCCCTGACAGATATCTAATAAAATGTTTAAGGAAGCAAAATCCAAGAAATTTCCTAGATCTAAAGGGATGGAACCCCAGTCTCTCAGGTCAACAGTAGGTTACCATATCCATCAGGAATGGCAACTTCAGTTCCTAAGAAATTTTAAGCTTTTGAACATGTTAGGATAAGTTAAGGGTTTTAAAAATTGTTTAACTTGACAAAAAACAACTGAAATTTTTACTTCTTCTCTCCCCAATGGCTACGGCTCAGAGTTTAGCTATCGAGTAGATCACGGCTTTACTTTCCCGCCTATCATGGTTTACCCTCTGCAATGAGGTCAAAAAGTTTCTTGATCCATTTCTTTACATCCCTTTCGTATATAAAGCCCTGTGTCATATCAATAAACAGTTCATTATTGATTCTTTTCTTGATTGGGATTCTCGCTCATCGCGCTCATCTCCGTCTCATCATTGCTCGCAATTTCCACCTCACATTGTACTCCTCCCGAAGCACCTTACTCTCTAATAATATCTGTCAACAAGAGAAAAGCTGATTTTTTTGTTTCAGACTATTAAAAATGTTTGAAGAAAATACAGATTTTATTGCTCTATTTTTTAAAACACTATATTTTAAATATTCGGGTTCCATGTTTTTAACAGCTGTGTAAATTTATGCTATGTTTTTACTTTTATTATTATTTTTTTTAGTTCATTAGTAAATATTTACATCTTCAATTTTGTTGCCATTTGCAAGTGATTAACAGATATTTCCTTTCTAACCTGTACCCTTTCAAGTGCTATTGGCAAAAACCTATTAAAGTTTTCCCTTGCTTTCAAGAGAGTCGAAGCGAAGTAAAACTAAGCTGGTGCAGTCTTGTTTACAAACATTTTTTTCTCATTACGAAAGCAATCTTTTCTTGCTTTTTGCTTTCGAGCGCAATAAATACAAATTTTTCTTTCGATCCAGCTGATAGCTGCTGCACTGCAGGACAAAAACTGTAACTTGAGAATTTGAACTTTTAACGCAGAGACAAATTTTCCTATGGAAGTTTGAATTGAACCAGTCTAAAATGAGTGAAAATTTTCCTCTGGAGGCTCAAAACTTGTCAGTAGAAGTATTACCCTCTAACAAAAAGCGCAAGTCAGATGGTAAGTTCGAGTTTATAGCTACCGAAACTGCTTTCAATTGAAGTGTAGAAATTGTCTTTGCCATGGGGAATGTGTCATTTTGTCTAACCTGGGTTAGGCGAAACATGGCCCTCAGGGATAGGTTAGGTTAGGCGAAACGACATGGTACCTTTTGACATGTTTTACTTTTTAATTGCAGCAATTGATGATTCCAACGAAGAAGGATTAGATAACAAATGTGTCGTTCAATCTAAGCCCAACTTAGACGACGATGGAGATGATGGAACAAGCTGCCCCATTTGCTTTGAGCCCTGGTCATCAACAGGAGATCATAGAGTACTCACTTTATCTATTCCCTATCAAACAGGCAAAAGAAACGCTCATTTGCATACTCATTCTTATTCAGATATCTTCCCTTAAATGTGGTCACTTTTTTGGCTTTGAGTGTATTGATAAATGGTTGAAAAGTGGGAATGACTGTCCAAACTGCAACGATAAAGCAACAAGAAGGGATATAAGGTAAAAAAAATGTCTCAACAATCATTTTAAATATGTTGTAATTTACAAGCTAAAATTCTCGTCAGTTAAAAAATAAAGTTTTGAAAAATATTTTTAGGCATCATTACGTAAAAAAGCTTGTGGCTCTTGATACAGGAGAAAAAGACAGAGCGTTAAAAGAATTGGTAAGACATTTTATCCTTTAGGCTAAAATTTAAATTTGTTTTTTTCATAAAGGAAAGGAAAATAAGATTTTGATTCTGATTACCAGAGATGAAAACTTTTCATTCATTCAAGTTATTATTATGAAGGATTTTTTTCAATCAAGTTAATTTCTCACAATTTTTGATCTTTGAAAAAAATTAATTTTTAAGTCGGAAACAAAAAAAGAGCTTCGAAGTTTGCAACTTGACCACGCAGCCCTCAAAGTGACTTGTCAGTGTCGGAAAGAAGAGATTGAGAAATTGCAAGAACAAATTAATCTTTTGAGATCAGGACTGGGACAAATTCAACCGTTACCCTTGACAGAAAACCCTTCTATTTCCAAGTACTTCATCTGAAAATTGTCGTAATTCCTTATTGCAGCAGCCACTAAAATAATTTTCTTTTAAAGGATTTCAAAACCACAGACGAGCTATTGCAGACTAGTGTACGTCAAACGCACAGAGCTTTTCCGTCGAGAAACATTCACTCCTGAAAATCTTCAAATAAAATACTGTAGGGTGATGGTATATAATGAAACCCATGGTATGCTTATTGTATCACAGGTGAAAGTGTTTTGTTCTTGATAATTAATTTTGATAGCATTCAGAGTCTTAAAATATTTTGCAGCCAAGTTTTACTGCATTGGCACCAGGTTTTGGGGTACGAAGAGTGAACATGCTTGACAGACGGTTGGGATCGTTCACATCACTGCACAAAGAACCAATAAGAGACCTTGCAGTAAACCCAGTTTTCCAAGTAATACAGCTCTGAATACGCTTTTTTATTGATATGATTTCAAACTTCAAATATTTCTACTAGGACCAGCTTTTATCTGTCTCTCAAGACAAGACAGTGCGTCTGACAAATATCAGCAATTGTACTGAAATCCATCGATGGCATCTCGAATCAGAAGTCTGGAGCTGTGCGTGGGATCACGACAAGCCAAACATTTTCTTCGTTGGAACAAAAAGGTAAAAAACAAGATTGGCAAAATTAATGTTTTAGCCTGACTGACAAAGCTCCATAAAAAACAATAAAAATTTTCTTTGAGGTCTGAGATTCTGGTGTTCGACACGCGAGCCACCGGAAGCGAACCTTTGCTAAATTTAAGCTTTCCAACGACAGAAAGGCGGCCAATCATATCGATGTGTTATGTACCGAAGCAACCTGATCACGTTTCCTTTCCATGTCATGGTAACCTAAATTATTTTTTCAATAATCGAGCTCATTTTCTAAATTAGGAGACACCAAAGTTTAACTTGTTTTGGTGAAAATTCAACATCGAACTAAAGAGAAAACAGACGATTAATTTCTTAAAGTAATTTAAAAAACCATAATAAAAATAAAAGAATGAAAATATTTTTAGGCTTGTTAGTTCAGACACTGGGATCTCTCTGGTTCTTCGAATTCACCAATGGAACAGATACGGGAGAAGAGACCCAGTCAAACTTTTCTTACAAAGTTCACCAGCTGAACCTCTCAGCATTATTCTGGTCCTTAAAATTTGATCCTGTTTCAAGATTATTGTTGGCATCTACAAAGCCTCAGGCTCACGCCAGGCATATTGTAAGAAAATTTAGATATTTTCATTGGCACGTTTTGATTTTACTTTTTCAAAAAGGTCTGTGAATTGTCCCGTGTAAATGTCAGTGAAGACCCTTCCATCCAAGATTTTCTGGTACGTTCTCTTTTGATCGATCAAAGACAAATCCAGTTGTTATTATGATGAAATAAAACCTTAGTGGGTGCAGTGAATGTTATGAAGAAGATCAAAACAAAGCTCGATTCTATACCTACCTTTATATAATTCTCTGTTAAATTTTAACCTTATTAAGTTCACTTTTTTGCAATTTTTTTTTAGATCTCTTCAAATATAATAATGGATCAAAACCGAGGGGGAAGTTATGCTGACAGGTCTTTTCTTCGCAGTGCCATTTGCCCCAAGCCTGGAGAAGAAGGACAAATTCTGGTAACTTTAGTATCTTACTTTAAAAAAGCAGGACTTACATAGAATTGAACAATAAAATATTTAACGTATTTTCAAGCTTCTTTTAAGAATTTTGAGATCTTATAAACTGACACTGAAACCTTTAGGTACTTTATGGCCGAGGGTCAAGCCAAACGGATCATAAGCTCATACTTCAAGAAGTCGGAAACGAACGAGTGATACAAGAAATCCCAGTCGATCGACCCATAATGGATGTGTGTACCTTCTCATTGAATGGCGATCATTATGTCACTGTGCTGTGCGAGTCAGAATTGTACATGTACAAATGGGGTACTTTCAATTCGTGACATATTGTTAGTTTTATTTCAACAGCACACTTCATTCTCAATTTTGTGAGGTCACATTTCAACAGTGTCAAAATTTTCTTGAAAAGAGAAAACTTGGCTGTGTCAAACTACCACGAATTTTGTTGCCCAAATCGTATTATAGAATTCTAATGTTCAATAATCAGACATTTTGTTTTGAAAATGAAATACCTAATATTTTTTCCTAGTTTTGTTTGGATTGAAACTTCATGGAGCCATCGAGCCCGATGGAATTGTGTTTTAACCCTAAGGAAAGGTTGCTTTTTTTTTCAAAAAAGGCAATAAGTGAATGTCTGTGCTATTCAATAACTTTCTCGTGAGCGTCCCTTTTTAGGTACTTTCTTTGTCCCAATTCTATTCCAGATCTCAGAAAACATGACAGAGTCGTTTTAAACCAAGGTTATAAAAATATCTTAATGTCTCCGCAAGACGCTGACCCTTGGGCAGACGATTTAAACTCACTTAAAATATTACATGAAAGTCTTAGCTTGCAAATATTCCTTTGGAAATTTAAAAATTACAATTGCAATATGAGTGTTTTAATTTTTTGTTATTTTTTAATAATAAGAGGACAATTTTGACTTAAGGATTTAATTGTATTTAAATACTTAAATTTACCTAGAAAAAAACATATTTTCTTTAAAAAAAATGGAAATGGCTCGGGATTCTCTCCGATTCTTCATCTTTAGGTGGCGGAAGCAAGGAAGGGGGATGGGTGGCGCCACAAAATCTAAGCCAGCCTCATCGAAAGTTGAAGGTAAATAAAGGCAAGCAAAACAAAACTAAAAGGTGACGCGACGGACATTCTTAAAA